>JACCDP010768838.1_pt1 | contig 44690 bp, 46 predicted proteins | sample 7445841 | NCBI WGS metagenome assembly JACCDP01 (sample SAMN15323441, study PRJNA562643) | freshwater metagenome | isolation source: river surface water | place: USA:Blue River Watershed | collected 2017-08-17
CCATGAACAACCCAACCATGAACAACCCAACCATGAACAACCCAACCATGAACAACCCAACCATGAACAAATACGAAGATTTTCAACTGCCTGATTTTGATGGCGTGTTCCGGACAGTAAATGCTGACATTGATGACGTAGTTAACCACATTCTAATAAACTACTCACTGTTCAAAACAATATCAGACGGCTCTTTTCGCTGGTATGATTGCTCAATGTCCCGCATCTACAAAAATGATGTTGGGCAATCGTGGACAGAAACAAAACACCCAACACTCGCGAATTCACCCCGTCATTGTATCCAAGCCGCTGTTTCTTGGCGTACAACACTTGGTGACGAAAACGACCAAAATGCACACCAACTAGAGCAGCTATTCACAGTCAAAAAGGTTGGTATTAAATTGATGTACTGCGACGACCTAGACCTAAATTCGCCGCCATCTCTCGTTTGTTGGTTCTTCCCTTTCGACGAACACGCTCAGGAATTTTAAGGATAGGCGGTAATTAACATTGGTTATAGTTTTGGTCTCATCTATAACCAATTCTAATCGAAAAAACGAGCTTACCCTCTTTACAGACACTAGAGTTTTGCTCTACTATAGATATATTGAAACGAACAAACAAAGCGCAACACCTAAAGGAGAAAAGAAATGACAGTAGATATGACACTCATTGAACCCGGTAAAAATCTAACAGGGTCTGATTTTAGAGACTTAAATCTTAGTTATGTTGATTTGTCAAACGCAAAACTAAGCAATGCTAATTTCGAGGGGGTAGACCTTCGCGATTCAACCCTCTCAGGCGCAAACCTTAGCGGAGCTAATCTAAAGGGTGCTAACCTCGAAGGCGCTAACCTTTCGGGCGCTAACCTTTCGGGCGCTAACCTTTTTGATACGATTTTAGAAGATGCGATTTTAGAAAATGCAAACCTTGCAGGGGCTTGCTTGATCTACGCTAATTTAAGCGGTGTTAGTCTGATTGGTGCTAATCTAGCAAGCGCTGATTTGAGCAGCGCCTACTTGTGCGGTGCTGACCTGGAAAATGCTAATTTGAGCGGTGCGAACCTTTATGATGCACACACCTTGAAAGCAAACCTTTCAGGCGCTGACCTTACCGGCGCTAACCTTATCGGCGCTAACCTTTCGTACTCCGACCTTTCGGGCGCTAACCTTTCGTACGCTAAGCTTTCGTACGCTAAGCTTTCGTACGCTAAGCTTTCGTACGCTAACCTCAAAGGTGCAAACCTAGAAGGCGCTAACCTCAAAGGCGCTAACCTCCAAGGCGCTAACCTCCAAGGCGCTAACCTCCCGTACTCTGACCTTTCGGACGCTAACCTTTCGTACGCTAACCTTAAAGGCGCTAACCTTAAAGGTGCTAGTCTAAGCAATGCCACTCTCAAAGGCGCAAATCTCAAAGACGCAAACCTCAACAACGCCTATTTAGCCAAATCTTGCTTAGAATGGGCTGACTTTGAAAACGCAAACTTATCCCATACTACGGTCACGGACTCTAATTTGAAAGGTGTTAACCTTAAAGGGGCTAACTTAAAAAACATTAACTTATCGGATTCCAACCTGGAAGGTGCCAACTTGTCGGGTGCGAATCTGTTCGAGGGTAATTTAGCTTACACATGTTTCGAGGGTGCAAACCTAGAAGGTGCAAACCTTGAATATACACGTTTACTAGAATCAAATTTGTCCGGTGCAAATTTGTCTGGTGCAAATTTAAATAGTGCAATTCTGACTAGAATTGCGTTGTCTCCTGACACAAATTTGATTGGGTGTATTCGGGTCACAAAAGAGAGTGAAATGGGAATCGCACAGAAGGTTTTGAGCGATATCAAAAGCTCAGGCGGTAAAATCAATTCCGAAGATTGGCACACCTGCGACAATGAGCATTGCATAGCAGGATGGATTTTTCCGACATTGGTGCTACCTGCTGTCGAAGCAACAAAGGTTGCACCGACTTTATCAAGCGTTTTTCAAGACCCCGAACTATCTAAGGAGGAAGCAATGGAATTTTTAGAAGGCGTAGCGTCCGGTGATATTAGCATTTGGAATCAGTTAAACGCTTAAATTAGCTGATTCTAAATGCGAATCGATTAAAACCTATCGTCAGTGCTATAATAAGAGTACCACTGACGATAGGTTTTATTATGAGTTATACAATCCCTGGAATTACAAACAGCGAACTGAATAAGATTGAGTATTTGAAATGTTACTATCTAGGACTCGGTAACGCAATTGCGCTACTTGGTGAAATCCCTGATTTATTGAAAACCCACACGCTGGAAATAGACGCGAATGGTGATGAAATCGGTGAAATGCTTGCATGGCTTAACACAAACTGCCCACAAATCAAATTTGTGCAAGTCGAGGAATTCGGGTTTAAAATTCAATTTGCTGATCCTATTACGGGTTCTATGTTCTTTGTGCCACCTAAGAAGCCAGCACCTGCTACAACTACGGGCGCGGGTTCTAGACATCCGTAGGTACTTCCTTGCTCGTTCTATATGAATTATGAGCGAATATTGAAAGTATAACCTAAATCAACAACTAAAAGAAAGGCTAAATCGTTGAGATATAGCCTTTCTTTCAGTGGTGTAAAGTTAATCGGTTGTCATATTCATAAGATAGTGTTATAATTTAAGTATCAATCATTTGAAACATAAATACAATGAACAAAACCGAATTTGCTAATACATTACTAGAATTAGCTAATCATTTACTCGCCAATTCAACCTCCGGAGCGAAGGACGAGAACAACACCGCTGAATCTAGTGATGAAAGCGAAAAAACGGTGAGTATTGCAGAATCCGACAGTAACACCGAACTAGCTTCAAAGCTGACAGAAGTATTAGAATTACTAAAAAACCAGCAAACCACACCCAGAACTAACGACGCAACGAAAAAGACACCCCCAATCACGCCAACTCCTAAAGCGCAAACGCAACAAAAAAACGATTCGTTTTCCCCACAGGAAGCTGCTGAATTCTTCAAATCTTGGGTTTGATAAAAACCCAATCATCTAACTATCTCACTTTTTACTAGTATGGCAACACTACAAGATTTAGCAATTGAATTAGGAGATGTGAGCAATGCTGCATCAGCCTTAATGCTACAAGCTGAGCCAATGCTCACACAATTTCCGTTTCAAGCGCCGAATAAGTTTATGGCATATGAGATGCTAACTTATTCCGATGTCGTTTTGACTGGGGATTCTACCCGGCAATTGAACACGGGCTATAGCACGATTTCCACAAGCGGACGCGGATTTACGTCGTTTCCTTTAATGCTGTACGGTGGCAGTCAACAGGACGAGGCGCAATACGTTGATGCAAAGCCCGACATTCAAGTCACAAAACGGATTCATCTGACTAAGAAAGCGGGTAGAAGTTTTATTGATGATTTATTTCACCAATCATCTTCTACTAATCCTAAATCCGTAGCTAATCTAACGTCATTGAACGAGTTCGCGTCATTAAATGGACGTAGCGAATTGATGGCAACTAACGGCGCTCCATTGTCTCTTTCTAGACTTTCTAGAGCATTATTGGAAGTCCCTAGCAACGGAACAGATGTAAAGATATTCATGTCCGATTTGATGAAGCCTTTGCTTTCAGGGCTATCATCTAATCAGAACATCACCGGGAACATTAATATTTTGCCGGGTGATTTCGGGAAGCCTTTATACTACTTTAATGGAATCGAAATCGTATTCACAGGACGGCGGTTTGACAAACATTTCCGGCTAGGATTCAACGAAACAACTGGCACGAACACCGAAACAAGTTCAGTATACATCGTTGCCACCGGAACTGAAGATGTGTTCGGGTTGTTTGGAACCCCTCGACTTTACAAGTCCCAAGAACCAGTAATCGTAACTACACCCGATGGTAAAAAGATGCCAGCGTACGAAGAACTTTTAGACATTCCTATGGGGGTTGGCTACGGTTCGCCTGAATGCGTTTGGCGAATTGGCGGAATTTCTAACGCCGCAATCGTATCTTAATCACACACTAAATCGGAGAACACCATGACAGCAAATTTAATGACAAAACCAACGCCTTTAACCAAGGCACATAAGCCAGTTAGAGACGGAGCGCTGACGGTTTTTGAAAGTTCAGCACCTGTCACTGCTTCGGTGTCCGTAGCAATTGATTGTAAAACTGGATTAAGTAACACAATCAACGGTAAAACCCCTGTGACTAAGGGGCAGTTTCTGAACTCGCTCGATAATTACGTAGCTTACCCTTGCGTCGTGGCTGCTGAATGCGGGTTATGGGCTGGAAACGTAGCGGCAACTGTTTTGCCGATTCTAACTGTTCGCAGTGAGCGGGAAACGGCTAATCTGCTCAATATCCACACACGAACCACAATCGCTTACAGTTCCAACACTACACAAATTGCTTTGTTCGGCTGGAATGACAACATCTCAAATCTAGATAGATTATACATTGAGCTTACTTTACCGGCGGGTGTGAGTCTATCATCTCTCAAGCTATTTTTCTCTATCTGGGACGAAACAACCCTAGCTTACAGCAAGTAATCATGAATGTCGTCATCGAGGAAATTTGGGGATTGAATAACGCTTTGTGCCTCCTGAAAAGGGGTATGAGTAATGTTAGTGTATCCCCCATTCCCGATGGTGTTACTGTTACGGAATCGGTAGAGTTTGTCACATTCTCAGAGCCTTTATCCGGCGAATTCGTAGTTACAGGAATGGTAGATGAATCGAAGTTATTAACTGAATCATCTGTAAGTTTAGTCAGCCAGTTGTCTAAATTGGCTGACGCAGGGATAACCTACGTTTCCGGTTTCAATGATTTAGCTGTAAGTTTTTCTAAGGAGCGTAGAGAAAATGTAATACACGATTCTGATTTAGCCGTGATTGGTGGGACATTTGATACATTCTTCACCCGCTTGATATCTGCAAGAATTGTCGAAGAAATCGAAGAAGTTTGCACCCCCTACGAACTTCTAATCAAAGTTACTGGGGCAGATTACACTTCGCCAATTCCACTAGTCCCCATTCTAAATCAGAATGGTAATGCGGTAAAATTGAATTGGAATAATATACACCAACTGACACATGTTGTAGTTACGACTGAAGAGCAAACCCAGACAAGTGTCAAAGCATATGACGAAAACAAAACCGTAACAATCCCCAGCGCAAATTTCACCATCGGAGCGAGCTATTGCTGGGTTGACGATTCATTTGAACTGTTTTCCCCGCCAATTCCCGAACCTGCCACAAAAATCGTGCTTGTAGGGGTTGCTACAAGCCTAACTAATCTTCAATTATCCTTATCCATTCTATTCAACTAATCAAATTATGCCTACTTACTACCCTCTAACACGTGAAACCGGCGCTATTGCACCGAAATTAATGACAAGTGCTGACAAAATCCCAGCGGATTTGTTACCGGCCGGTTTATCAGCACAAAGTATCGTCGTGACTCTCGCAGCCGGTGCAGTTGGCAAGTTCATTCAGCAGAATTCTGATGGTTCGTTTGCTTTAGCAACAAACGCAGATAAATCCCCTATAATTGGGGTCATAACCGAAAAAGTAGGAAACGATTGCACTGTATTGATGCCATTTCAAAAAGTGGATTTTACATCAGCACATTCACTAGGGGCCCCCGGTTCGCATCTATGGCTATCAACAGCGGGAAATGCTGTAAATACCCAGCCGACAACTCCTGTAGGGGGTAAGTCTGTGTATTTAGGTCATGTAGTGTCAGCGCTTACAATCATGTCAGTCTCGACTTATGTAGAAGAAGGGTAACTATGTTCTCGAATCGTAAATCCTTATGGGATTATGTCAAATGGGATGGAGGGGGTGATTGGGGTAGCCTTACGGTTTCCGCTTCTCCTGTTACAGTGACCGTCCCTAATACAAACCAGACTAACGGATGTATTGTAATTCTGTACGCAGGTAACAGTACAATCGGAACATCTACAACCCGCACAGCGTTTGATTATGTTTCAATAAGAACTTATTGGCAAAACATAGCAAACAGTACACTACACCCCATAACTACATGGTTTTCGGCTCAGACTTTGTACCGAGCTGGTAGTATATTTACTGGGAATATGGAACAAGGAAATTTAGTAACTGGCAGTAATTTTCTATGTAAAGAAACATCGCACCGTAGTGTGACAAATGTGCGATTTATACCTGTTCCTTCCGGGTATAATTTAAGGGTGCGGCGGGATGCAAGTTTGTGCGACGCGGTTGATTTAATTTACAGGGTGATACCTTTACCCTCGGAATTTGCTTTGCGGTATTTCTATACCGCTCCGTCGTCATTCACAGAAGGTACGATTTTGAACTCACCAACTGTGACAAATGGATTAAGTTTGCCCGTTTGGGATAGTAATGAAAACGGCGAAATACCCACACCATTACCAGAGGGTAAATACATGCTGTTCTCAGCTAACAGTTACAATTTACAAGCTAGTACCACGAAAATTACCACATTTACCCTGACACAAGTAGGTCATCCCATCAACCCAGAAATATCAACTTTCGTCGCGTCTAGAACCACCGCTGCACAAACCGGGGTAGTGACTCAGTATACATACAACGAATTAGTCAATTTATTCCCAATTTCAAGAATTGTAATAACCCCAGTATCGGAAGTAGATTTAAATCACTATTCTAGTGTTTTACACTGGGCGAATTGGCAAGATAACTACTTGATTTAGGAGGGTTTAATGGAATTATCACAAAAAACAATGAATTCGGAAGTAACACAGGGAAGTGGGGTTTTATCAGTTTCCGAGTTAGCTTACCAGCTATTCTACGGTTTGCCGAATCGTGAGCGTTATCTCACTAAATTTGAATCCCGACAATCGGAATATGATAACAGAGTAAAATCAAGTGTTCTAGTTAATTATTATCTCGAAATGGTGCAATTTCGCGCCGCTGAATTAATCGAGTTGAAACTAGATTCAGCACCGTTTTTTGAGTTGATAACTGATATTGATGGGTTGGGGAATGATATAACGACATTTTTCAATAACTTAGATTTAATCGCAATTAGAGACGGGGGTTGTTGGGTTGATGTTAGCGAAGACACCCTAACTCTGGTTTCTGAGAAATCTATAGAATCTAGTGATAAAAACAAGATAGTTTACAGAACTTTTGATAACAAGAAAGTTACAGTAAACCCAGAAATGTTAATTTCTTATTGGTATAACAGGGGGCTGCCAGAACCAGGTAAATTAGTGTTCTCACCACTATTTCAGGATGTTATATTCGCTAATCTTGCCCATTTCAAAGCAAATTCAGAGTATGATGCTTTGGTTCAGTTATACGGAAACCCGGTACTGGTTAGAGTAGATGATGCCGGGTTGAATTTGAATCGCGGGTTGTCAAGACCACCAATTGATTTTAGAGAGCGTAACCGAATTGTCGATTTGAATGTAGGTGGTGAGTTATACTTTTTAGGACTGAACGAAGTTAATGCCGCCGTTCTACGAGAGCGAATTATGTCGTTAACTGAATGGCTCGAAAACAAGAAAGAATCGTTTGTTTTCCCTGCGTCTGGCGAAGCTAAATCAGCCACAGAAATTGACTTTGCAAGACAAGTTAATGCAGAAAAGCGAAGCGCTATGATGAAACTGAAAACTAGTAATTTAAGAAATGTGCTGTTATCGTGGTGTTACATTCACTTCCCGCAATTCGCTAACCAAGCAAATTCCATAGAAGTTTTAGATAAACACATTAATGAGGGTTACGATGACAATTCCACTGAAATTAAAGGGTCTACTGAACTGGCTGGAGATGCTGTATAGTAGAAATTTAGACATATCAGCCAACACAACAGAAGAATATGAAACTATTTATAATTCGCTTTATGAAATTGTGCTAGAAATCCAACAGAAAGCACAACTTAACAGAAACTTCACTGTTGGTCATTTTCAGGTTTACTCGCACCGAATCAAAAACATTATCCAGGAATATTACCAATGAGTACGATAACAACAAAAGCCTCTAGAGTGAGAGCGTGGACTGACACAATTGAAGCCAGTCTACCAAGTCAGGCAACGGCTATCAACAGACTGATTGGCTGTCCTGCAATCCAGCCTGCGAATCGTGTAATTACATCTACATCAAACACAAATCTTACGCTTGATTCGTCTTTGGGGTTGTTTGTCGGTTCTAAGATTCAGCTCGTGGTAACATCCGGCACAATTCCCCCGGAAGCTACCCCTGGTTATGTTTTTGCAGTAAAAACGGTTGTCGGTAATATCATAACTGTAGCTCACCATGAATCCGCGCCTGCTATTGATTTTGGGCTTGGGGTAACTGCATCTTGGCAAGTCAGAGATGAAGAATTGAGCATAGTATCACCTCCTGAACAATGGCTATATTATGCTTATAGTTTCTGGGATGTTGCCGCTGCTGCGAATACCAAATTTTTAACAGTAAACAGAAATAAAATTGACAGCGCAAACAAAACCTACGACATTAACTACTCACGAGGGTCGTTTAGACGTAGCACAGCAGGTGGAACACCAACGACATTTAATATTGCTAATTTTGCAATTGTGACCGTAGATAACGCAATAACCCCAGCTAACATTACAGAGGTTATACACCAAATTACACCAGATAATGTTATATCTTTGAGTGGAACTTCTACAGTTTCATTTTCAGCAGATTTACAATCATCGTTCATTCTTGAGTAGCTAAAATGATTGATATTGAAAATTTAAGAGATATCGTAGAATCTTCGTTTTCGTCGCCAGATATAACTAGCGAAATTGAAAAGTTCGATGTTTCCATAACACCCGGTAAGCTCATTATTACATGCGCGTTAAATGTACTTGAAGAGGTGATAAATGATAAATCAGTTTTAGCTGATTTCATTCTTGATAAAGTGGTATTAGCAAGTTCAGAACTTGCTAAGCTTCAAGTAGAATTTAAATGTGATAAATTTTCACTTGAAAAAGTGACACTATCTGATAACATTAGCTCTCACCAGGAATATAGATGGTACGCATCAGTTAACATTGACCTGATTGTGTTTCGGATGTATTGATAAGTTATTCTTACTTATTGTTTGTGCGCATAACCACCCCTGTCCGGATATAATGGAGAAACAGCACTAAGGATAGGGTGATGATTAAACTGAAAGACTACCAAATAGACGGTGTAAATTTTCTGATATCGAACAAATTCGCCATCCTAGCAGACGAAGCAGGACTAGGTAAAACACACCAAGCCTGTGCCGCTGCTAAATTAGCTGGGTGTTCTGTAGGGGTATTCGCCCCGCTTTCAACTCTGAAACAATGGCAAAACCATCTAGAACAGCACGGATGTGAAGTGCTGTTCTGCCTGACAAATAGTGACAGTTCAGTTGATAAATGCACCAAAGACGGGGTTTACCCTAATTTACTGATTTTCGACGAAATTCACAAAAAAGCAGGAAACACAAAGTTTAGCCAAAAGGTCATATCCTATGTCCGGTGCGGTGCGGGTAAAAGATTCATTTGGGGGTTATCCGCGTCTCCTGTCAGAGACGGTAAAATAATAAATGCGTGGCTAATCTACGCATTACTCAAACTGTCTATTAAGAATGAAATCCCTAAATATAGTGAATTTGAAACCCGATACGCTGAATGGGAACAAGTAAAATTTAGCCAGTATTCAAAAGCTAAAAAATGGATTGCGAACAAAAATGAAATCGTGTTTTACAATGGGGTGAAACCCCACATTTTGCAGAGGGTTTACGACGATGTAGGGAAAACCCAGCAAGTTGAGTTTACTCAAATTTCCGCACCAAGATTCGATGTAATTGAAGCGTTTATCGCAAACTCGCTTGAAAACAACGAGAATGTAATAGAAGAAGTTGATAAATTGCTAAACTTAAGTGTCGCTGAAATTCTAGTCAAACTTAGGGTTTTAGCCGCCCAAAACTCAACTGAAACTACAATCAAAGCGCTGCAAAATCATAATGACTCAGTTATTGTGTTTAGTTCGTTTATCGAACCGTTGAAAACTATTCAAAAAGAGTTAGAAAAGCAATGTGTGGCTTCAGTTTTAGTATATGGTGGGGTTGTCAAAAAGCAGAGAGATTTATCATACCAGCAATTCCGAGATGGCGAAGTTAGTGTACTTCTAGCTACTTACGGTACGACTTCTACAGGGGTTGACTACCCTGAAAAAGATAGTATAATATTTAATGATTTGCCGTACGAAGCTACTGAATTACATCAGGCAATTATGAGAATTGTTCGCATGAACTCATCAAAATCTAGCCTTAATAAATCTTTCGAGTTTGTGTACTCAAATAATTTTATAGATGACTTCATTCTGGCAACATTATCTAAAAAGTACCACAATCTTATCAACTTTGTCAAAACCCCAAGTCTGAAAAACATCCCAAAACTATCACCCGATGACACGACAAAACTATTAGTTTTCTTGATAAAAGCAGCTTTTGATAGTTGTCTGCATCGAAATGTGCAAGAAAACCTTGATTTAAACAGCTATTATGAGGATTGCGAGGATTATGACTACTAAAGCTCACACTAAAATCGAACTGTCTGAGTATCAACAACAGAGATTGTCGTTTGTTAAAGCAAAAGCTGGAAGTGCAGCCGAAAAAGACTTTGTAGATTGGTTGTGTGAGGTGCAGGCTGTATGCTCACTCGAATCTCAATATCATATTATTGATTCGATAACCTCTCAAATTCGCTACGACGATGTTAGACAGTTTACAGCGGATTTCCAAATTCTCACAAGAAAAGGTAAAGCCATCTTTATTGAATGGGAAGGGGCAATAGGTAGCGTAAAATCGGCGTACCGTAGTATGAAAGGGTACATCACACACGCGGATAAGTATAATTATCTATCAGCGTGTGGGTTTACCGTTATCAGGCTTTGCAACCAAAACAAAATAACATTTTGGGATTTGTGGAAAAAGTTAGATATTGAGTAATAAGCTAGGCTTATAGCAAACCGTAGATTTTAGCGGTTTGCTATAAGCAATATAAATATAAAAAACTTGATTGATTTGGTTTTGTTCAGAAAAGTTGTGCTACTATAAAGAAACAAGCACAAACATACAAAACATTGAACCAATGCAAACCATTCAAATTATCACTATCGAAAACCTTCTACAAGACTTTGAAGCACACCCAACGGTTCAGCGTGCTTTGAATCCAGCACACGTCAAAAAATTAACTGCGTCCTTTGTTGTGTGGCTGGCTGAAGACCGAGAACTGAATTTGCCGATGTTCTTCGCAGTGTCAGAGTCTATGCTTAGCGAGGACAAATACCTAGTGTACGATGGGCAGCACCGACTTGCTGCATTAAAAGCAATCGAAGAAGCTGGAATTTACAATATTTACGACACAAAGGTTGCGGTGTCAATCACAGACGAACCCGCTGAGAGTGTTCTGAAACAGCACTTCAACGCTATCAACAGCGGTAAACTGGTTTCTACCAACCTACAAGCTAGTTTTTGCCCAGTTTGGGCTGATATCGAATCACATTTTGTTTCGTGGCAGTTAGATTTAATTGAAAAACAAACGACTGGGAAATCCGGGGCGTTATTTGACGCATCAAACATTAAAAAACTGCACAGCGTTTGGGGCAGCCAAGGTTTAACCCTCGTTTCCGATTTAATGAATTCTTTACCAGATGGAATGCGCCGCCGAACTCCAGCACACCGCGAATGCGCTTACTTCTCCTCGCATTTTATCACTGCCCTCTGCGAATTGCCTAAATTCCTTGAGCCTCAGTATGCAGTTGACGCGATTGAAATCATTAATAAGCATTTTCTCACGTGCGATTTAAAGCGCTACCAATCTGATGTTTTATTCTCCCATTTCTGGGTGGATGGCAAGGCAGGAAGACAGGTTGCTAGTTCCGCACCCGCACGCAAATCATGGCTAGCTCACTTGCTTGAGATTTTGGCTAATGATAATTTCAACCATATGTCAATTCCTAAATCGCTGGTAGCCGTTGTCGAATATGCAGAAGATGAGCGGCTTTTGTTGGATTACGTCAATTATGACGAACCCAACAAGCTTAGTGCTGAAGAGAAAGCAGCAGCAAAAGCCAAGGAAAAAGAAGAGAAAGCAAAAGTAGCAGCCGAAGCAAAAGCGTTGAAAGCAGCCGCCAAAGCAGCCGCCAAAGCAGCCGCCAAAGCAGAAGAAACGATTACCCCCGTTAAAGTAAGCAACAGCCCTAAAGCTAAAGCAGCAGCAGCCAAAAAGAAAGCTGCAATCGAAGCAGAGAACGCAAACCTTGTAGTAAATTCCGCTAGTGCTGAATGTGATGCAGCACAAACAATGGGTGACGAAGAAGTAACCCAATTAGATGAACAATCTATCGTAATCTAATTCAACGCTCTTATCGAAACTACCAACCAAACGTAGCAGTTTGGTTGGTAGTTTCGTTTTGCGTATTGCTCCAATCTTCCCAGTCAACGCCGAACATTGAACCAGCTAGGCAAGCAAAAACTAAAGCGAAAAAGAAATCGTCGCAATGGTCGTCAGGTCTGACAACTTTATCTTCAGTAACTAGAACCGCTGATAGATGTTGTTCTGCAAGTTCGTGACAAGAATTAGAAAATATCATTCGTCTAGTGTTTACTAGTTCAAGCAATTCCAATGCCCATTTATGATATTGAAAAGCTAGGACTTTGTAAGGCACCCCATTATCATATATTTCCACTATTTTTTTGTCCCAGAGACTGTGAGCGTGGTGTCTCTGGACTGCTAACAAACCGTTTACTTTAGCACTCTCTACAACTCCAGCTAATAGCGTCACGTCAGGATAAGCATCCGCTGCAAAAATTGTAGGGATGGTTGGCTGTTGTGATAATTCAGAAAATATGCTGATTGTGCTTGTGAATCTTAATTCAGAAACGAACAGTGTGTCATCTTCAAGCACATCAATTACAGCTTTATAACTGCATTTTCTTCCTTGGTCGTAGCCAATGCAGCGGCGCAAAACGCGCTGATTAGGGGCTTGTGAACGTATAATATTAGATAGCTTAATTCTCTGTTCGCTATACGTGAAAGGCATACCGAAACCTTGCTGATATATGTTAGCAATACTTTTTTCGGTTGCGGATTTTATGCTTAATTGTTTCAATTTTCTTTCGTATTCCTGTTCAGTTTCGCAGTGGATGAAAGGGGGTATAGAAACAAACAGGTTATCATCAACATCGCAGTTCTCTGGGTTGTCTAATTCCCATTGTCCATTGTTCCGACTGCTACCACAATTAACGCAACTGCGAAAATGTAAATTATAAGGTCTTCCACTAGAATCTACCTCGAATTTTAACAAAGAACTTCCGTCATTTTTACACCCGCAATGCGAACAAACTTGTAAAAATTCTATCTGCTTTGCTTTATTGGTTTGTATTAGCCTCTCAATCCCGTTACCACTTCCATAAGTGCCTATTGCCCTAACAGGCTGAGCCGGGAAAATTGATTGATTTAATCTATCGTCAACTGAAATATCTGTTGTGATTTGGCTTGCCTCTTCAATGAAGACAACATCAGCAGTGAAAGAAGTCAGTGGCGCTTTAGCCACGCTTTTGCCTGATGATGATTTAGTCTCTTTTGAGGTGTTTGCATACCTTAATATAATGTCAGCCCCATCGTATCTTAAATCCTGCCCGAACTTATTTGCTGTTTCAAGAATTGGCAATAATTGTCTGTTTGGGTAGGTTTCCTTTTGTCCGCGTGTAGGGTACAGCAGTAGTATTCTAATGTTTTTATGTTTTTCGCAAGCGTATTTTATGGAAAGTAAATACGATAAGGTCTTGCCAACTTGCGCAGCCCCAGCTACATAAACACGAGGCTTTTCAAAGTCGGTTATTAGCTGGATTAGTTGTGCCATCCACTGTTGTGATTTTATGGGTTGCCCCAGCTCGTTATGCTGTTTCGCTACCCAATTCTTGATTTTATTCAGCTCATTACTGTCTGAATCAATTTCTTTTATCTTTACTGTTTCTAGAATATTCTCTAGTAAGTTCTTATATTCTCTTATCCCTTTGTCTATGTCTTTGCTCATAATGATTTCGGCATTTCTAGTAATTGTAATTCGAGCATGAAATGACGTATGTTCTGTTCTAATGCTGGGTTGCGGTTGTCTGTTAAAAGTTGTTCTATCAAAGAGCAAGATTGTCTCAGGCAAGTTAACAACTCCTGTTCCCGCGATTGTGATATGTTTTGAATCGCGGTCAATTTTATAGACAGCAATTGTGCGATTGCCGTTCCTCGCAAATGACCGCTGCTAATCAGTAAATCGGTTTGTCTAATGATTTCGCTCATCATATCTCTATTAGTGGGTAGATTACCCCTAATTAATTGATGAGATGGCGAGTCTTCACTAAAGAAAGGTTTTGTGATTTCTAACAATCTCGATTCGTTGTTATGTTCGTATGTGTCAATCATGTTATAATAGATGTAAATATAAACATTACTTATTACATAATAGCATATTTATGATAGAACAAGCCAGATATGAGTTATTATTACCAGGCGAATCCGGTTCTTTAGTAATAAATCATTTCACCGAACCACCGAAAAAGACAATCTCTAGAATAGCCGCTTACAAGCCACCTACATATGGCGGGTTGCCGGATATCACTAGGCAGTACGCTAACCGATATTTCACATGGGAAATGGCTGTAAGAATGACCGGATTAGAGATTCTAGAGTGGCAATTACTTGTAAAAAAAGCTGATGAATTAGCCTTACACCCAACGCAACAGTTCTTAATTTTGAAGGATTTGTACGACGCAACATCATTAACTATTAGAAGTGATTTAAATCTTTCTGTAGTCAAAACTTTGTCTGTTTTAGATTTGCCGAATATAACAGTTCCCCCAAGTCTAGGCACTCTGATTTATACGGCGCATAACGTGGTAGTTGAATCATACGACATATCTGGGGAAACCCACAGACTAGACTCAAAAGCATCGGAATTGACTATTAAATTTGTGGAAGTATTATAATATGCAAATTTTATTGAATAGTGTGGATGTCACGGATAATTTAATTGGGCTGGAATTGACGAGAACCAACGAACTAAGTCAAGGTAGTGTACTTTCTGGCAACCTTTCGCTTTCACTGCCTATTAATGAGCCTGCACCGCAACGATGCGGAACGGTTGTTGTGGTATTAAATTCAATGTTTCCAGATTCGAGTATTGAGTACCAAACATCTAGAAACCAATTCTCAATCAAAACATCTAAACGAAATAGCGAGGGTGTAACCGAATTAGCTATTGCTCAAGTAAATGGAATGGGGTTGAGCAAAGCCCCGGTAATCGGAGAAGAACAGAGAAAAGTAGACAGCTTATCTAAGGCAAAAAGACCGGGGGAAATAGCAGCATCTATGCTTATAGATTTTGGGGTTAGTAATGCCATACCCCCGTTCGGAATCCCTCAAACAGAAGCACAGGGAAGTAACGAAAGTGACCCATTCTCTCAAGTATCAGCAATTTGCTATGAACACGGATTATTAACCTATATTTCTAAATCTGGTGTTTGTTGTGTCACTAGCTTAAACACAGTGTTACAGAAATCACCATCAGCTAATTCATTCCACGTGTTGGAAAACACAGGAGTTGAAACGCCCGAATTAGATGAATTATTCATTACAGGAGTTGAGAAAACTATAAAACAAATATCAAATAAAGGAACAAAAGAAGTAGAGAATATTAGGGATGATAGCGGCGGTGTAACAGAAACTATCGTCACAGAAATAGACGAAAACGGGTTAGAAACCCGTAAAGTTTACACTGTTATGAGGTTACTCAGACCGGACACACATCCTAATTCTAACGTAATGGTGTATAACGAACTGAGTAAGGAAAGTAGAAAAGTCGATAACGAAAAACGCATACTCTGGACTAAGAAAGAAGTAAACCGTAATACAGCGGCTATCAGCCCCGAAAGCACAGATGACAGTATTCTAATTCCAGCGGAAACTGTAACCACTTACTACAATTTTGACGAAAAAACGAATGATATAAAATCAATAAAAGTTGAGACTTACAAAGTATTCGTTATCGGAAGACGAGAGGCATTCACTTATGTAAAAGGGGTTCTAGAAAAGAAGAAAATCCCACAGTTGAGAATCCCAAGCACAACGAATGAAAGTCCGCTAACCAGCGAACAAAAGCGCTCAACAGTAATTAGCCCTTTAGTGCTGGCAAGGGTCGAGACTACAAGTTATAAAAAGCTCGGTGCGAATAAATGGAGAGAAACAATTGAGGTAAAGTCGCGAGAATTAGAAAGCGAAACGGAAAGCGGTCAAAGCGATGAGGAAAAGGGTACAGTAGTCAGAATCCAAAAATTGTCCGGATTAACTACTGTTTCACACAAATCTAAAATAGTATATTCTGTCCCTTCTGTTCAAATCGCAGACGAAAACGAAAACGCAGAAATCCAGGAAAGGATATTGACCCATAAAATAACTAAACCTGGTTTGTGTTCATCTCTACTTACTAGAAAAGAGATGATATCATTTTCGTCGTCTTTGTCACCCTCCGATTTCGCGAAAGCTTGTTCACTGGCTAAAATCAGCTCGTTATCAGATATTTTAAATGCTTCAATACGGTACACTTACTCAAGTAGTAGACTGTTAACTCAACCATTTAGCTTACTTCAATACGAAAGTAAATTATGGCTGGTTAAATCCATTTCTATGAGAATTTCACCCGGCGAACCCGCTGATTTTGCAGGGCAGTTCGTTTTCATTAAAGACACAACAACACCAGAACCGTTACCAGGTTTAGACCCGCCGAAAGTTACTGAAACGGTTGACGGCGAACTTATAGAAACACCCATTTTAAACCAGTTATTACCTGTCACTGAATCTGTCGGCGTTTCTGATTCTGTTTTGCCTGCGACTACCAGCTACGCACCGCCTATTTCGCCCCCTGTGAGTGGCAGCGCCATAACTAACCAAGCAGTAAATACTGGTCTAACCACAAACGACAATAGCCATACGTTAACGACTCAACCGGGACGAATTAACACAATCCAGATTCCGACAGCAGATGTTGCTTCTAATCCGCTGTCAGAGCCTCTTTTGTCTGTGAGTGTGGGTAATAGCACCCCGTCGATAACCGGACTAAATTCAATAGGAACAAATAACATCACAATTCCAGAAACAGATTTGACGGAAGATGTTGTAGAAAGTCTAGTATTTATCGCACCTGCGATATTTTACGTCAGTTCAAATTTGGATGTTGTGGAAACTATCGAATTGAATTACACAAGCAATCTATTTCCTGATAGTTTGACTTTACAGGTTTCGGACACTATAATGATAGTAAATCGTCATTTATTACCGGTAAATTAATGTTAGTTATAATCACCCTGTTCCCTGAAAACCCGGACAGAAAACAACGCGATTTCTTTCAGCAATTAATTCCTAAAATACGTTACTTGTCTTATGAAATTAATATACATTGGTTTATAGTCACGAATAATCCGGATATTGTCACTGTTCTCGGAGAAGTGTGGCAGTACATGAAAATCACTATAGTCACCCATTCATCATATCGTAGCGACGGGCAAGACAGCGAAAATCTAGTATGGAAGCGGAAGGTTGGGATATCTAGTGCATTAAAGTTTGATAACTGGGAAGTCCTATCATTTATGGATGCGGATGATTATCCGCACAACGAACACAACGAATATTTAAGCGCAATCCATCAAGTGATAGAAAATGGTAAGATTGGGGTTTGCCACGCAGGGCTAAAGGACCAAATGACAGATACAAGCTATTTTGCAAGATATAGCAAATATCAACAATGGCTTAAAGTTAACGCAGCATCAAGATTGGAAAGGGGTGAACCTTGCTTAGCTTCCGGCAGTTGTCTGATTTTTCCGAAAAAGTTTGTGCATACTGATGTTGATGAGAAATGGAGCGGCATAGAAGACGTTGTATGGGCTTATAAATACAAACGTGACTGCTTTCTTATCCCGATTTTTGAAGCTGTACATGTTTACCCATCTCGCTTTTACTTGAGTGAGGGGGTAGAAATCCATAAGAAACGGACTGAATTAGTGAAAGAATTCTATAAACAAAACGGATATAAAGCCTACTCACAAATAGGATATAATCAACCTATTTAGTCAATATTAAGGGTATAATATAGATAATATACCCGCCATTTAAACTAATATTATGCCGTCAAAAACACTTGTTTTTCTTGACCTTGAGACATATGATAGAGAAACAGGAAAAGGCACATTAAACCCCATAGACGGGGAAATCCGTTTGTTGTCCGTTTCAACTTCTGTCAATTCGGCTGTAGTTGATAAAAAACTGCAACCAGAATCATACCAAAAAGTTATAAATCGTCTAATTGAGTATTGGAACGACCCTAATTGTGTGTTCTGTGGGATAAACATAAACTTCGATTTAGGGTTTTTGCAGGAGCAACACCCAGAATTTAGACAGCACAAGGATACAGCTCAAGTTGTTAGTCTTGACTTGTTTATGCGCTGTATTTTAGGGGATTATTCTGACCCACAGGAAAAGACTCAAACCCAATCATCATCGCCTGCTTCTTTCAGTAACAATGCACGCAGACAGATTAATCCTTACGGATTTAGTTTAGTAGGGGTTAGTAAATTTCTTGATTTACAGTACCCACTAGAAGAAAATAAATTTAAACACCAGAAAAAGAACTGGGGTGACAACCTGATTAAATCGGATTATGAGTATAGTTTACTCGATTCGACATTCCCACATCACCACATTTACCCAGCGCTTATTAAACTATTTCAGGTTTCACCCCACGGCAACACAATCCTAAGCACCCACGAAATTGAATCAGCGTACCAAAAATCAGCTCTGAAATTACAGCAGCAGCGCATAAGAATTGACGAAAACGAACTGGAAAAGAACATAAAATTATTGCGAAATCATCTATCAGAACTAGAACAGGAATGGGAATTGTCTGAGAAGTCGTATGGGCTGAGAGCTTCCCAAACGGTAGCTCTCGCTAAACTATGGGATGTAGATAGCGTAAGTAAAATGCACTATCTCATAATTAAGGTTTTTCTAGATGAAAACCCTGAAATCAAAACACTTTTTGAAAACCGTATTAAGCAATCAACTACTAGTAAACTTCTAAAAGAGTTGCAGAAGCTGAAAACTGGGTTAAAAGATGGGCGTACCCGCGTACTTTGGAACTCCTGTAACGGGACAGGTAGAAGTACAACCCAAGGTAAGAATACAAATTACCTTAACATGCAAGCAATTGGACACAGACAGAACCGTTTTAGTCCTCCTGTAAAGTTTAGAAAATTGGTAATACCGCGCGAGGGTTGTAGTTTCCTGAATTTGGATTTGCCAACCTCCCACATGAGAATAGCGCTAGCGCTATCTAAATGCGAAAATGGGAGGAAATTTTTAAGCGAAGGTGTAGATTGTCATTCTGTAGTTGCATCGCAATTATGGGGCATAAAACACAGTAATAGCATCACATGGCAGGAAATTAACCAAAGAATTTCAGATGGAGATGCAGAAGCCAAATTTCTCAGAGCCTTAGCGAAACAAATCGCGTTCGGAAGACTGAATGGGTCAGGTGCTTTAAATCTTCAAACCCGCGTTAGTGCGGAAATGTTTGATGCAGTGGAACTAGAAATCATTAAGGATTTAGTAACCATTGTTGATATAACTTATCCGGAGCTTAAATCATACCGCTCAGATTTATGGCGGTACTTACTCAACAATGTAACTTACAAAGTAATAAAGGATGAGCTAACGCCGATTTACACTCTGACTGGACACAATTCATTTCTTGCAGTAGATGAAAAATACAGACCTCATTTACAATTTGTCGGGCAATATCATCCAACAATTTACGACGAATCCGGGAAAGGAGTGCCAGACACAAGCAAACCCAAACAGCCTAAATTTACCCAAGTAATCGCTAGTGTTTGGGCAAGGATTGAGGCGCTGATGATGAAAGATTTTGTCAGTTACTGTCAGCAAAATTATCCGGAATGGGCAATCCTAGTTTTTCACTACGATTCTAATCTTTTTGAAATTCCATCGCAAGAATGGGAAAAAGCTAGAGATGTTTTATGTCCGATTTTTGATTGTTATTTCTCTAAAATATTATGCAATTGGATTCCTACAGGAATCCTCGAACCTGCTTACTTAGGGGAATTGAACAAAGCTCAAAACTGGTATGACGCATAACATATACTAATAGCAGAAAACGCCGAAACTTAGTAAAATTGTTGGTTTTTGCTATATAATATATTTATAGAACAAACCACACAAACCACACAAACAAAATGACTGCTAAAAACACCAAACAACCAACCAAAAAAGACGAAACTACAGCAGAAGTTCAAATCGCAGAAACCGCGATAATTGAAACGGAAGAAATGGACACGGAATTAGTAACACAACCTGATTTTAGTTTATTGAATCATTTCCCCGGCCTACCCCCAGTTCAAGGTACATTTACGTTCGGCGCAGTTTCGGGGTTCTACCTTAATTACAATCGAGGACAAGATGACACAATCGTAGAATTGCTTGAACGTGGTGAACTAGAGAAAAATCTAAACATTGTGTTGTTGTACCGCGCGGATTTGACAGCAGCACAATACTACCGGGAGCTTGAAAACGTTTCTGAGCTTGTGTTTTTGAAACACACCTCTGATGACAAGTTTATGCTTTGTCACGCAATCCTAAAAACGAAATCTCTAAAAGGTTTGCTTGCGCCTTTAAACAAATATTTCATTGAAAACCCGACAGCTAAAAAACTTCCTATTGCTATGAATTTAGGATTTCGCAACTATAAATTCACTAACGAAAATGGAGAGAATGTCACTGCCCATAATTTGACATTTACCTTAAAACAAGCAACAAACCATGAGCGCAAAGCCGTGGAACAAGCAACCGAGATGATGCAAGGTGTGGGGTACACTGCCTACCAAGACTTGGTTGGCACTTATCGTTACACCCCGGTAACTTTCTGTTCTGTTCTGAAATCCCCAGGACAATCGTCAACTATCGGGTTTGATACAGATAATGATGAGGCTGGTTCGGGCGATGAGTTGAAAGATTCGGACGATACCACCCCACCATTCTAAACCTTTTTAAGTTCTAAGCCTTTTTGAGTGCTAAACAATTTTGAACATTCAACCTGAAAAGAGCATAGATTAATGCTCTTTTCAGGTTTTAGTTTTGGGTTATTGGCTAAGCTTATGTTATTATGCTATAATATAATCAACACTAAATAAATGTAGATTGTTTTCTGATAACTTTACGGTGATTTTATGTACACAGAACTTGGCAAATTATTGTTTGAGTATGCGGGTGATGATTATTACCTCGGTAACTTTTCAAAGATTACTGTCACCCCGACAACTGAAACCACGAACGTTAAGGGGTTTTATCAGACCGTAGGACGCTCCCAAACCCTCGCATCGGTTCGAGGTGGCACAGAATGGAAGATTTCTATCACCGTACCAATCCTCACACGGCGATTACTTGATGCTTTCGTGTTTGGGGTTGTGTCGGGCGAGGCAGTTGCCACGCAAAGCATGATGGCCAGCAAATTGGTTAAAACATCAGCGGACGCGGACACAACGATTACTCTGCCAGTTGGTGCTACCCCCGTATCTGTTTCTATTGCAACATTCGGGAGAGAGAAAGTTTTAACATCGCCAGCGGATTACTCTATCGCGAGTAATGTGGTTACAATTGATAGCTCTGGTGCTGGTGCCAACGAATCGGTAGCAGTAATCTACAAAATTACAGCTTCTAATGTGCAAAAAGTGGGGATGGGCGGACAAACAATCAATAAACTCCCTGATACCGTTAAAATTCAGTGGGTGAGCTTGGATTATAACGCACAATACCCTATGCTTTTTATTGCCGAAAGCTGCACACTTGGCAACCCGCCCGAATTAAATATGGGGGAAATCGGGGAAACTACACTAGAATTAACCCCGAACGCAATTGATGGTACACCGTTTTACTATGTGCCTATCACATCCGCGTTGTCCGCTAGCTTATCGCTTTAATTCTGTTTTGCGTGGCGTTGTTTCCCCAACAACGCCATAATCAAATAATAAACCATTAAACCTATGCTATTTGAATTAGATTCCGAACAAGAAATCGCTATTAACCCAGTTAAAATCAGTGAATTAGACGAGCTAATCGCAGCATTTAATATGTTCGATTCATATGTATTCGGCAAAGTTAAAAAAGCGATTACGGATAGTGCCGAAGTTAATTTTATTGTAATCTGGAGTGAGATGACAGCATCTACGAAAGTTGCTGTCAGCACAATCCTTAAACTAAGCGGAATTAAACAACAATACGGGGATTTTACCGTTAACGAGCTGACACGACTTCTGTTAGATAACGGGGTGACGAAAGAGCAAGCAATCATCCGCAAAATTAACGGATTTTCAATGCAGGAACACGAATCAAGTCTAGCAGAAGATGTGCTAGGTGATGATGCCCCTGTTTTATTGAAATATCTGACACTGATTCTGTTTTATCTCGGAACAGATTCGACCAATTTCGAGTCAGCGCTGGCGTTAACGAAGCAACTCACGCCGGAAGATTGCAACCAACTTCTAACCAGCCTGAACGATATCCGCAATGGCAAAACCCCACAAACCAAGAAAATGAAAAAAGACTTAGAATTGAGTGACAAGACTATCGAGAAATTCTTAATTGAAGCCGGATTCATTGTTAAAGAGGGTTAAATCATGCCAGTTCAAGCGCCTATCGAAATTGTAGTTCAGCAATCCGGTTTCTCCGTTTTAGCGCAGCGATTAGCGTCTATTTCTTCTGCTTTAACTAAAAATGTAAAACTAGTAAACCAATTTAATACAGTAAATAATCTTGCGATTCTTAAATTTGAGCAGAATATTAGAGGTTTTACAAACAAATACGCTAAAGACCAGAAATTAATGGCGGCTGAGGTGAAAGCGCTATACAATTTCGATAGAATTGCATCGGCAAACCTAAAAATATTAGCAAAAGCTTATCAGCTAAATTTAACATTAGCTAACTCCAATGTTAAATTAGGTACAAGCTACTCAAAACTGACAGGCGAATCTAAAAAAGCATCAGATGCTTTTGAGAAAGCGTATCAAAATTCTTCAAAAGTTGGACGTGGTATACTTTTAGACAAAGAACCCACAACAGAAGGAGATATCAACAAATTTCTAGATAGTTTTCTAAATGATTTCTCTACAAATCTAAATAAACTGCCTACAATTACTAAAACAAGATTTGAAGAAATAAAGAAGATTGCATTATATAATATCGGGTTTGTTGGTGACGATGCCGCTAGTCAATTTAAGCTGGTTTGGAATAAAGCGCTCGAAGAAATTAAACTAGGATGGGCTTGGAAACCGAGTAGTAATACACTGTCCGATATTTCAAAAGCAGCTAAAATAGCAAACCCAGAACCCTACAACCCAGCCATTGAAAATTTCAAATCAATGGTGTCTGGCTTAAAGCAGATGGGGGTAGCGTTAGGTGATTTGGGTAAATCCACGGTGTCTCTTTTTGCTACTGTCGGTAATGAGATTGCAAAACCTTTCAAAGTAGCTTTATCGTCGATTCGAGTTGTCGGCGGCGAAATATCTAATATTGTCAGTACAGCAGGGAAGATAGCGGCTGAGAAGCTTAATATAAACTTTAATGCAACTCCTAATGTTAATTTATCTGGCACTACATCCGCACTATCTTCGCTACGTTCTGATTTGGGTAAATTCATAAATAATGCAAAATTAGCAACGACAAATTTTATCACTGCACTAGGTAAAGCTTATAAATCACTCAATTACAATATCCAACAAAATTTAATTGGGTTGCGTAGATTTACGCTTGCTTTACCAAATACGCTCACGGGTGTGTATTTGCGGTTATCCGACACATTAAAAGAAAGTGGCGAGAGACTCGGACGGACGCTATCAACTAAAGGTAACGAGTTTAAGAATTTGCTAGTTTCTGCATTTGGTTCATTGAAGAACCCACTAGACACTATTTTAAATGCTGTAAAAAAGAGATTCTCGTTGTTTGGGGGTGCTGATTTTAGTGGGTTGGTTAAAATATTCCAGAAAGCAAGCGGTGTATTAACAGTAGCAGCAACTACATTTGCCTCGATTATTGGGGCAGTGTTTGCGTCTGGGTCATTCCAAGGTAAATTTAAAGTGATTGGGGATTTGCTTTCCAATGCTTTACAAGGTAGTAAGTTAGGAACTGGTTTACTACAATCAGCTAAGTCTTTTAGTGATGTTATCACAACTGCATTAGGCGCAAATAATGTAAACAAATTCAAAACCCAAATATTAGGAATCGGGGATAAACTATCACAAACTATAGGTAAAATTGATTTTGGTGCAATCTTGTCTGGGGTGGGTAAAAAGGCAACCGGCACATTGTCAATTATTCCAGCAATCAAAAACAGCCCTGAGATTCAGCAATCGTTTACAAAGATAAACGCAGAACTGGAAGGTCTCAAAAACAAAAGTGCTAATTTTGGTTCGACTCTTAAAAACTCTATACAAACACTCATTCCCCAGACAGTTGCGTGGAAATCGAGTGCAATTAATGCAGTTGACGAATTCGCAAGAGGATTTAACAAAGTTCGTAAAGCATTTCCGGCTGGTGCGTTAGCGGACGCAACCGACTTTAACCACGCAATACACAAACAGAAAGAAATGTTATCGCTGGCTAAAGCATACCGTAATGTGGTTTCTTTAGCAATTTCCGGGTTGACTAATAATCAAGCTGCTTTAAATCCGCTCGGATTTCAGACTGCTATACAAGCACGAGCTACCCAGCTATCTACAGCAGTAACTAATTTAAGAAACGTTTCAGAACAGATTTACCTGAGAGTTGATAATGTCGCGACGGTTGCGGCGAACGGACTAAATGCAGCGGGCGTTTCCGCTAACCAATACAAAGAAATAATCGGGAATCTATCAGCAGAGACAGGGACAGCGTTTACGGAAGTCGCAGAGACTGTGAATAATCTATCTCAGATTTCAGTATCAGGAACAGAGATAGAAGGCGTAACGAAGCAAATAATTAAATTAGGGCAAGCATCCGGCAACCAATCCGTCGCTCAGCTAGTCCCAATTGGCGCTGAAATAGCACAAAGCTTTAAGCTTGGTTCTGGGGAAATCGGTAATGTACTAAGCCGTGTTAGCTCTGTTGCTAAAGCTACGGGGGTTTCTTTTGATTCCATATCAACAAATGTAGCTACACTAGGTAAAAGCGCTGAACTCTCAGGTCAAAGCTTTGAGAGTTTGACTACTACAATGGGGTATTTCATCAAATCTGGTATTTCTGCCAGCGACACATCAACAATCATTACTGAACTAGGATATAAGCTAAAAGATGCAGCTAGCGCATCAACAGAAGAGGGTAAAGCGCTTAGTGATTTGTTCGGTTCGATTGGGGTTGAGCTGTCCCAGAATGGGGAATTGAAACAGTTACCAATTATCTTGACAGAACTACAACAAAGATTCTCATCGCTTTCGGAAGGTGAAACCGTAAGCTTTACTCAAGCACTTGGAAAACTAGGTAATGCCGGGTCGGATTCATCCCAATCTATAAACCAATTGTTCCAAGTTCTAGGGCAAGATAGCGGCATATCAGCGTTTGCTACTGATGTGGAATCTGCGAACGCTAAAATCGAAGAAACAAGTCAAGCGATATCTGAATCGTATTCTGGGGACTTTAATAAAGTAACCCAAGGATTGCAGAAGATTGGACAGGAAGTTTATCAAGTCCTAGCACCTTCACTAGGTCATATAGCTGATTTCATAGGTGCGACGATACCAGCATTGAAATTAATATTAGGGTTTATTAAGCCTTTTTCACCTTTAATTACTTTAATTGGGGGGTTAAGCGTAGTTTTTGGCGGTGTTACTGTAGCCATGTGGGCGTATAGAAGCGCCACTATTGCAACCTACAAAGCACAATTTGATTTTACAATAGCTGTAACTAAGAAAATAGCATTATTAGCGCAAGAAGCAATCGCAAATGTTAACGCTGCGTTGGTTAATAATGCGCTAACTAAATCTATAAATCTAAAAGCAATAGCGGAATTCAACTACACTAAACTATTACAGATTAAATCAGGTAAAATAGCATTAGCAGTGAGTGCAGTAAGAAAATATTACGAAACTGATTTCCAAGCTTATAAACAATTGATTTCAACAGTAGCACTAGTTGCTGCTGCTGTAGTGGTTTGGAACAAAGTGATTGATGTTTATTCAAAAGCTACAGAAGAAAGCAAAAAAACGGCAGCCGCTGCAAAAGAACTTAAGAAGGGGTTGGAAGACATCCAAAATGTGCAAGTTGATGATATTAGTATTAGTGCAGATGTTAACTTATCTGACGATTCAAAATTGAGAAAAGAATTAAGTGAAAATTTAGGTTTTGTAGATAAGCTTCTAGAAGGGGTGCGAGGGATTGGTAAGTTTTTATCCCCAGCTATAAATCTTGTGTTTGCTCCTCTTAAACTAATCTTTAGTTTTGTGTCCAAAATAACAGTCAAACTTGGGGAATGGGCAGGAAAGTTCGGAGATGCCGGTAAACAGGTTCAATCCATGTTAGGGGTTGTGTCTCAATTCTTTGAAGGTGTAAACAGAATCGGCGACTTTACTAGCGCCGTAGACCAAAGAATAAACGATAGAAAAGTAGCGTTCACCGATTTGCTCACTGTGGTAGATGAAGGGAACAATACTATAAACAAAATAATTGCAGATAGCGCTAAATCCCCAAACGACGCAAAATTAGCGGAACAGCGAAAGTTAGCTATTACACAACTGAATCGTCAGATTCAGTTATTAAACGAATCAAAAACAAGCACTAAAGCTGAGGAAAGTATCAAACAAACTTACATCAAATCAATCCAGAAACAGATTAGTTCTCTAGAGCGGTTGAGTGTTGCTTCTGTGGATGTTGGGGGTAAATCAGGTGATTTATCAGAGAAGTTTAATGAGATTGCTGACTCCTCAAAAGATGCTAGTGATAGCATAGACGATTTACGAAGTGGTATAGGTGAGGAATTAACCGCTAATTTTGAATCGAATGAAGAATCTATCCAAGCTGATATAGAAGCTAAAGAACAGGTAATACAGGATGAATTAGATGCGAAATTAGACGCAATTGATAAAGCATCAGAAGCTGAAGAAAAAGCGATAAGCAAAGCTCAGGCTGCTGAAGATAGAGCAATAGACAAACAACGTGCTAAAGAAGATAAAGAATTAGATGAACGATATGAAAAAGAGGTAGAAGCGATTGACAAAGCAGCAGAAGCTGAGGACAAAGCACTAGAAAAGCAATACGAAAAAGAAGATAAAGCTTTAGAAAAGCAATACGAAGCTGAGGACAAAGCATTAGAAAGACAGCACGAAAAAGAAGACAAAGCTTTAGATGAACGGTATGAAAAAGAGATAGAAGCGCTTGACAAGCTGTACGATGACAAACTATCAAAAATAGAAGAAGAAGCACAAATCAGAGAAGAAGCGATTGAAAAAGCCCAAGAATTAGAAATTAAGGATAGAGAATCTAAATTCGAGGTTGAGACAACAAAAGCTAAAGATGATTTTGATAGCGGCGAAGAAGCCGCGAAAATAGCTTTCGACTTGAAACAACAACAAGCCGAGGAAAAAGCAACAGAAGAAATAGAACAACTAAAAACAAGATATGAACAGCAACGAAACAAACGCCAAGCTCAATTTGAAGAATCGCAACTCAAGAAAAAGGAAAAAGCAGAAGCCGCTATTAACGCAAAATATCAAGCTAGAAATGATAAATTAGAGCAAGATAAATCCAATAGACTAAACGCTATTGAAACGGAATATGAGCGTAGAAAAGCTGATATAGCTAAACAGTATGCCACTCCAGAGGAGCGTAAAAAGTTAGAAGACGAACAGAATAATCCTAAAGTTCAAGCTGAATTAGAAGCACAAAAACAATTTGAGGAAGCGAAGAAAGCCGAAGAAGAGAGAGCTAAACAGGAAGCAGAACAACTTAAAAAAGAAGAAGAGGAAGAAAAGAAACGACTAGAGGAAGAAGCTAAAAAAGAAGCAGAAGAAGAAGCCAAAATAGAAGCTGAAAAAGCAAAGCTAGAGGAGGAGGAAATAGCCAAAAAAGAAGCTGAAAAAGAAGAAGCTAAAAAAGCTGCTATTTTGGAATTCGAGACCCAGTTAGAAGAGCGGCGCAAAAACTTCGATATGGCTCAGCAAGAAGCGGAGAAGTTGTTTCAGGCTGAGATAGAAGCATTGAAAATAGAAAACGAACAAGCTAAAAAGGAAAGAGATAAAGCACTAGAAGATGAGAAAGCAAAACTAGAATTAGAAAAAGAAAAAGAATTAGAAAAGCTTGAATTAGAAAAAGAGAAAGAAAAAGAAAAAAGAGAAATTGAAAGAGAAAAAGCAGCAGAGAAACGCGAAGAAGAAAGAGAAGCAAAAAGAGAGAAACGCGAAGAAGAAAGAGAAGCAAAAAGAGAGAAACGCGAAGAAGAAAGAGAAGCAAAAAAAGAACAGTTGGAAGAGCAAAAAGAGCAAGAAAAGGAACAAAGGGAAGAAGCCCGAAGAATCGAAGATGAAGCAAAACAGGAACAAAGGGAAGCTGATAAAGAAGCTAGAGAAGCTGCTAGAGAAGCTGAAAAAGCGACGCTGGAAAAACAATACGAAGATGAAAAGAGAGCAAGAGAAAAACAACATGAGGAAGAAACCCAAAACAGAAGAAAAGCACACGAGCAAGAAATAGCATCCCTACAACTACAAACCGCTGAACAGCTAAACGCAAAATATAGCGAAATAGCTGCTGCTATGACTAAGAATTTAGCTGAAATACAGGCTATCGCAGCCTCAGCAACCGCACCTGGTAAAGGTGGGGGTAAAGGCTCTGGCGGTGGTAAAAGCAGTGGTAAACGATATAAAGGCGGCAGAGTGCAATCTGGGTTAGGTTATTGGGTTGGTGAAGACCCGAACACCGGCGCTATACTCCCAAGTAGTGAATTGTTCATCCCAGACACGAGCGGGTATATTATGTCTGCGAAAGATATAAAAGCATTACATAATTTAGCGTTTCCGTCTAAATTTGAGTTTCCGCGCTTTTCAGCTTCCCCTTTAAATCAGATTGTTGCAATTGATGTTAAGGGTACAACCGAAAAAACTAACACAAAAATGCTATCTGTACTCGAACAGATAAACCAAAAACTGCACAAGGCATCTGACCCATTTTCTAGTAAGTGGCTAGTGCAACCGCAAAAACCGCAAGAATCTACTAAATTTTACAACACCTAATATTTTATGCCAATCACGCAAGTCAAACCCTTAATCACGCTAAAAGCGCCCCCTAACACACAATTAAGATACCCAGGGCTAGGGACTTTCTCTGTTGAGTTTTCAGCACTTGTAGTCAGCCCGATAGCTATATCTATCAGAAGTGTTCGCAACAAAATTAGAGCCGTTGCTCAACAATACGCAAACGAATTAGCCGCTCAATCACCACGCGGCGCGACGGGGAATTTGAGAAGCCGCTGGAAAGTTCGGTTTATCTTACAACCGACTGATAGTAGATATTTGGCAGATGCACTATGTGTAGTATCTAATACAGCCCCTGCATCATACTTCCGAATTACAGGAAGAGCGCCGGGTAAACTCCCACCAATTCGCCCTATTATGAATTGGGCAAGAAGTAAAGGGTTGAGCAGAGCGCAAGCCTATGCAATTCGGCGTAAAATAGCTAAGTTTGGAACTGCTAGATACCGTAGCGGTAACAACATGGCTGGGTTCATTCCCGGCAAAAACCCAAATACGACCCCTTACGGGCAACTCTACCGCAAGGATAATATCGTTACTCGGTTTCTTGAACGTGTGGCTCAACGTCTTGCTTAGGTGTTTGGGCAGGAACCCCGCAACTCTCACTAATTTGCTCGCTTAAAGTTTCACGTTTTTCATGTAGATATTCATCTGTTTGCTCCGCTTTCTTCGATATATCTTTAATAGGAGGCAGTAGAAATACAAATATTGCCCAAATGAATGACCCTACAGTAACTACCAACCCTATCAATGTTGAGAAGATTGTTATCAATCCCTCAACAATTTCAGTCTTCTGTGCTGATGATATTTTATCATCAGATATGTCGTCAATTGAATCCTCAAAGTAATTTGTGAACCCACGAATTACTTTAACAAACCATATAAATCGTCTCGTCTTTTTTTTGTCGCTTGTACTCATTATGCAATTCAAACCTCATAGAAAATCAAATCACCCCGTCAACGATAAACATACCTTATATGACGATTATAGCATTTATACCCCTTTCACACCAGCGCAACCAAAAAAGGGGGGAATGCCATCAGACGACATAACAACTCAAGATAACAAGACACCCCCAAAACACGAACCGGAAGATGAGCAAACAAAACCACAAACTCCTATAATTCCTCTAGCTTTTGAACCTACAAGATATGTTATCCATGTCCACGCGCTCAAAGCCCCAATTGGTGAAAGTGCTGTAGTGGCGATTCAATGTGGGGTATGGGGTAAAGGTAACAACAATTTTACAGAAGGGCAAGTCATGCCTGTTTACGGGGGTGAAAGTATAGTTTACTTAAACCAAAAACCACAAAAAAGCTTTGAGCAAACTATCAAACAACAAGTAATAAACCCAGCTAATCCCTCTAATTTTCCTGGATTAGATATGGGTGTTTGGGGGTTAGGGAGAAGTAACATAGGAAAAACAGGTGAGTTTGAATATTCAACCCCTGATATTACGCTATACGTTAATTTCGACGGGGAAAATATAAATATAAACGAAAATAATAGTGGGTTAATAATAGATACTTTGCATCTTGGTGTTGGAATACCACTACGAACAATGGCTTATAATGCTTGTTCTGTGGCTCCTATTACAATTAATTATAGCGGAAAAAGAATATTTACTCGCAGTGGTGTTATTGTAACAGGCACAGAATTAGATAGTAAAATATATAGAATAACAGAATATAAATTATCAGGTGTATCTGGCACAATAACATACGAGGGTGACTGTTCTGGAGACCATGAATGTCACATACACCCAACAAACGACACAGAAAACGAGGATTACGTCGAAAAATCAGGTGCGTATGGTTTAAGAATAGACACATTAACTACTTTATTTACATATTCACTTTATCATACCTATCTTAACTGGTCAGGCGTAATTGAGTATCTTGGTTCCTTATGGGTAGAAGACCCAGCATTACCAGTTGTCCATATCTCCCGTGATAATGAAGACGGTTTAGAAGTTATTATTACCAGCCCTGGTATATCTCAACATAAAACAAAATACGCTAGTGCAGAATATCCTGCGACTGCTGATTTCACTAACAGCTTTAACACAATAACAATATCTCAACCAACAGCACAAACTACAGTAACTTACGCATCAAACATCATTCAATGGCTTACAAATAATGATAGTAGTCAATCAAAATATTATGGGCTGTCTGAGCTAGGGTACAACGCATTGGTCGTAGCTGCTGCGTCAGTGGTATAATGGTTATATGAATAAATTCAAAACATACGAATTTGCTAATTATCTAACGGGTCACGTTCCGCCGGATTTGGTATCTACATCCATTTTGTCATTCGCATGTGTGATGTTCAATGGCAGAAAACCTAGTAATTATGCTGCTAATTTAGTGTTTGAAAAGTTCCAATATTTTGGGGTTAAAAAGATTGTTTTACGTGGCGGAATATCAGCAAACCCCTTATACATTCCTGAAAGTATGGGGGGTAAAAGCAAATTTAAGCTTGCTGGTGCAAAGATAGAAGAATCAGAACTATCTCATCGTCACTTATTCAATTATCTAGATTTCTTGCTTGACGCGGTTAGTAGTGGTTATCTGAAAGAAACAGTTATAGCTATTGAATTTTTAAACGAAATATTCTGGCTACCGAACGAAATTATAAACGATTGGATAGCAGGATTTAGTAACCTTTCGTCGTTATTTAACAGTCCTGTTGGGTTGAGTGAACCGGATTTCGTAACACCCACAAAACCAGAAATAAACAACTTTTTAACCAAACATAACATGTATTTGGCTTATCAATTACATAAAAATACTAAAAATAGTGTGAACCTCGATTGTAATTCTTATTACGCAATCGGCGAAGATTACCGAAACACAAAATCAGAATTATTTACAAACGCACTTTATCACGCTGAGGCTTGAAATGGATTATCTAATCACCGCTTACCAATTAAATTCAATGGAAAACGCATCAGAAAACGACTATGACGCTGTTTTTGCCGGTTCGTTTATAATTAACGGTAATTTTGGCAGTAATGCGCAAATATTCCCGGTTGCCACATCACCGCATGTAGCAGATAAAACTGGGTTAGGAATAGCCATTGCTAAAATCGAAGATAACAGTAAATTTAGCTCCGCCTTTCCGGTTAGTGATTGGGGCAGTTCAGTCGCATTTGAAATTCGTCAAGGTTACAAGCCAGAATCTACCAAACAACCTGCAAGCTGGCACACACTAAACCCAAACGAAGTATCAACAGCAACAAACACGTTAGGTCAAGTCGCCAATTTATCGGGTACAGATATTCAAGTTTACAACTATATTTTAGCCGGAACAGATAACTCAGAATTCTACCCGCATTTAGTAGCTAATTCTATGCTACCAGAACCGTTTGAAGTTTCGGATTTGGGCTTTATAATTCTTTAACTTAAGCTAACATGAAAACACAATCAAAATTATTAGCAGAACTTTCAAATCAGTCAACAACAAAACAGAGCATAAACAGATTTAAACCAGCTCAGTCTGTTAGTGTTACCAATTCATTAATAACACTTAATAATCAACCTTTTATATCACAGGTATTGCTATACCAAAATACCAACCAACCCACTAGAAAGTATGGTATAATAGAGGGAGCAACACTAAATATCAAACCAGTTTAGATATGAACTTAGACGATTATCAATCAGAAGCTGAAACCTATTTCATTGGCGATACCCCCGATAATTACATCTCAAATACATCTCACCAAATCGACACAATTGCTTACTGCGTAATGGGTTTATCTGGCGAAGTAGGCGAGATTTCAGAACTGAATAAGAAGTTCTACCGAAACCCAAAAGGTTGCAATCTAGAACAGCATAATGAGCAAATGTTGCTTGAACTTGGTGATGTTCTTTGGTATCTTTCAATGCTTGCTCGTGAATATGGCTATAATATGGGTGACGTTGCCGAAGCCAACTTAAAAAAGCTACAAAAACGCAAAGAATTAGGTACAATTGGCGCTGTGAATCGCGATGAATAAGCTAGACATGGTTGTTTTGCTTTTCCGGATGTGTACGATTTTTGCTCTTATTATGGCTTTGCACAACTTGTCATGACTTTAGATGCCCTAGCTAATATCAGATTCACTGTCGCGAAAAGTTTAGGTGTAGTGAACACCTTAACTTTTAGCACTCCTGATATTTTAAGGGTGTCATGCTTTGTGAAGACTGCCTTTAAAGAAGGTGACAAATCTTACAATCTGATTCAAAATGGGTATAGGGTGTTTGGCGCGGTGGTTTACGACGCGCCAAACAACTTTTTTGGTAATATCAAACTAATAAACAGCAAAAACCCGGCTATTTTGACTTTGAATAGTGATGCTACGATTAATGTAGTAATCAACGAATTCGGCATCCAAACAGACGGGTCTGTTTATTTAGTTCTGGTAGAATGTCCACCCCACCAAAACCAAATGTAACCAATTAATCAGGAGTAATCCAGATGAAAACCAACAACCCTATAACGGAATCTACCTTAAGCAGTGTCGGACTGCAAGAGCTATACGGTGACGATTTCCTTATCTGTCATATCATTAGTATAACACAACCTAACACAACTGTCTACGATAAAGGTGTAAAATTTATTAAATTTGTTCTGAACACCCTCAGACAAAATAAAGAACTTTGGAAAACTGAAAAGCTTGAATACTTCTTAAACATTGAAAGGGATTATGCACTTGACTTTCTAAAGTGTGAATCCCTTAAGTCTGGTTGGATGGACGGGCTAACTAAACATCTCTACGGGCAAGTCAGGTTTTCCCAGCTAATGATTGATTATTTCAATTCTGTTGTCGAAAATGGGGATTTACCTAAATATCTATCCTTTGGCAAGCCGGACGCTTATTATGCTCCTGTATCTGATAAGCTTTACGATAAGTCGGTAAAGGCTCATCGAGTAAACATGAATGACTCGACGCATTCATACATGGGCTGGCTGGAAAAGAGCGAAGCCAGAGTTAGCAGCTTACCTCAATGTGAATTGCGAGATTTGCTAATTGAATTTGTGCGGTTTGAGTTTACACTGTTAACAGCGCTTGGACATGGTAGTGACGACGTAGATGTACACATCATCGAAGGCTATAAAAAGGCGTTGCACATTTCGCGCCAAGGTGGCTTAGCACTAGCGCTGTCAGGATGCGAAAACGGACTGACATCTATGATTGGGAAACCCTTGTATGAGCAATATCTGTCCGAAACTAACGAACTTTATAATTTATGGGAGATAGAAAACCATGAATTAACCGAAAATGAAGAGGAGCGATTAGAATATCTAGAAGAATCCGTGTATTTTAACGCTGACGGTTCAGAATTGAATTTTGATGAATGGGTGGAGCAATACCACAAGGAATTAGGAATCAGCGAGGAAACCCTAAAAACACGGTTTCTCGCGCCCTACATTGAAGTAGCCGCCAAAGCATTCTTCAAACTAACAAGACCTTGCACAACCCAAATCAAGTTTATCCCTGATTTAGACTACGCATGGAAACCATTAGTCAGAGCCGGGTGGTTAAAGCTTTTAATGGCTTTCCACCAACACCCAAGATATCAAAGCAAAAGAGAACAGAAAAGAGCAGCAGATTTGCGTGATTTGATTAATCTATTCGAGCCAAATGACGGTAAATCTTTGATACAGCGAAAACTGGATAAACTAACTGGATTTGATGATGTCCGAGGTGACATAACAAACCTAAAAATCATCGAAATTGACAAACGCACACACAAACTAATTAGGAGCAAATCCATGTTTTCAAAAACAACACAACAAATGAAAAAGGCTGCTACCCTCGATGCTAAATCCGCTTATCAGAGCGATTTACGGGCATTAATGTCCGATTCGGTTAAATTCTCTCAGTATCAGATTTGGGCAAATAATAACGCTCAAGAATCGCGCCAATTGGGGTATTTCATAAACGACAACCAATGGCGGTTGTTTAGCCCGATTTCCATGATTTGGGAAAAGGTTTCTGATATTGAAGTTGAAAACATCGTGATTCGCTTTTTGAATTACTACCACGAAAATGTAATCGGAGAAGAATTCCCACTCATCAATCATTCCGAAATCGGGAAGCTTGTAGGGTTTATGAAGCCGTGCTTGTTAAAACGGTTTAACTCCGAAAATGCGCGTTTACTGGCTGACAATCGCGTTCTTTACACCCACAACACAAACCCGCAAATCATCAATTTAGAGGACGAGCAAATACGTGACTTGAATTTCACCTCTAAATCAGCTTTTTGCATTCCTGAGCTTGGAGGTGACACTGTAACGGTTGAGGATTTCCCGACCATTAACACACTTCTCAGCCATCTTTCCAATACGGAAAAGGAATGGAATCAGTTAGCCGCATTCCTGTACGCCACGCTCACAAAGCTTTCTTATTTATCCCGTCATTTGATGCTAGTTGGGATTGGAGGTAGCGGCAAATCCTCATTTGCTGAGTTAGCGCGTCAAATTGCAGGTGTTGACGCAACTTGTAATACTTCCCTTCGTCGCTGGGAAAACAATAATTTCGCAACGTCTCGTGCTGTTGATGCTAGTTTGGTCGTATTCTCCGACGAACAACCCAGCTACGAGCAAAGTAATTCAAATCTTAAGAAATTGACTAGCTTTGAGCCGATTGACATTGAACGCAAAAACCGGGATGCAACGCAAGCGGTAATCAATGCGATGGTTCTTTTGATTGCAAACCAACAGCCAGTATCTGATTCATTCTCTGCAATGAACCGGCGATTCATCGTCATCCAACCGCCTAACACTGTAACGAAACCTGACCCTGATTTTGCTTCTAAGTGTTACGAAGAATTGGGGGTGTTCATCGCATGGATGCTGCAAAAACCCCACAAGGAATGGGTTAAAATCCTTATGAACCGCGATGAAATGGTAGCGCCGGATTTAAGAGCTGAAGTAGATTCGGTGTTTGGATTTATGAACCTTTGTTTGAAAGAATCGAACACACGAAATAACCAAATCAGATTCGGAAATGCCCACAACCTAAATCAGTTGAATCTGCTTTACCCTGCATACCGTCACTATTGTGCAGGAGTGGGAGCTAAGTATGTTGGCTTGCTTCAATTCAACCGCCGAACAAAGGATATTGTAGGCAGTTGTGCTAAGTTTATCAGTTGCAAAATCTCTGATTTCTCGTTCATCGGAGACTATGAATTAGATTTATCAGTCATCCAATAAGCCTATTAACTATTCAGAATATCTTTATCGTATAAGATATTCTGAATAGTGAAAACGGTTCAGAGACCGTGTTTTGAGTTAAAATAAAGGAGTGATAAATTAAACAAAGGTAATAATGAAAGTCAGAATATACGCATCAGTTGAGTACAAAGGTTATGTTGATGTCTTATTTGTTGACGTAGAAGCGGACACTATAGACGAAGCAAAGGATAAGTTTGACGAAGAATTTCCAGATTTGGATATGTGCATCAGCCCAGAACCCAAAATCATCACAGACTAAAACTAAATTGAAATTGAAATGTCGAAAAATAGAACGTACAAAAATTTCGCTTATAGCACTTACCCGACATTAGAAGGTAAATTTAAAATTAGAATTTTGTTTGATTTAGCGAACACAACTCTAACAGTAATTGACTTCGAGAAAGGCTCACTTTTCAATAAGAAAGTTTATGAGCTGATGTGGAAAATCAACTTAATGAAATCCCAACCGGAAATTGTAGATAAAGCCTTACTCTATAATTCATTTAGCTTAGAATCACACACCCGAACGCAAGGGTTTTGGCTGGCGGGGGTTGGAAACTTCGGTCATATTAACATTGGGTGTACTCTACCGGATTTACCCAATTTTGACACATCTAAACCTATAATTTTTGGGGTAAGGACAACAAAAATAGAATTTACACCGTATCAAACTCCACACACCCAACACATAAACAATCTATACTTTTACCCTGGAGATGACACCTAAACATAATTAAAAATAAGAAATGACGGAAAAGTTATGTTAGACGATGAATATTACAAATTAGATAAAATTATCATATTTACAGTTGACTTAGGCTGTGAGAATGGTAATTCAGGGAAACGCCATATCGAAAAAGTTTACTTATCCGAAAATATATCGTCTGATTTGCTAGTTGATTTGGTTGTAGACACCACAATAATGTGTTTTCTTTATATGGAATACCAGGGTTGTAATGCTTATCCTGTGAAATTACCATATTTTTCTAGTTATGATTTACATAAAGATATTATTGTAAAATACGATAGTGTATCGCCCCCAAACCTATATTCAATCAAAATTATTACATCATCTTGGGTTATAAGTTCGTGTATCGTTCAATCCTCATTACATTGTGATATTGAATATCTAAATAGCACACACTTACAGAATTACACTGATGCAGAAGAGTGCATTTTAGGAATTAGACAAGCGTATTAAATTACAACTCAACCCCAAACAAACAAATGACTACTTTTAATGTTACTCGCAGAAACGGAACCCAATCACCTTACGACATCCAGAAAATTCGCAAAGTTTGCGAATTTGCTTGTAGAAGCTTGAGAGTGAATTCTAATTTACTCGAATCCGGAATGACTGCAAATTTGACAGAAGGAATTACAACGAAAGAAATCCAAGATTCTTTAATTAACCACGCACTTTCTTTGTTTTGTCAAGCTGAACCGGATTGGCGAATCGTTGCTGGTAGATTGAAACTTTGGGCGTTGTACAAAAACGCTTTAGTTCAAAGAAAACCCGCATTTGGTCAGCACGCTTTCACTTCACTCTATAACACAATCCAAACTTTCAAAGATAATTACAATCATATCGTTTCATCTGCCTATAGTTTGAGCGATTTAAATGAAGCGTCGAGCTGGTATACCACATATTGGGATATGGGGTGGGACTACGCGGGTGTGACGCTCTTAGAAAACAGGTATTTATTACCCGGCGAACTCCCGCAAGAAATGATGATAATGACGGCGTTAACCATCGCCAGTGTGGAAAAACCATCATTACGCCTTGAATTCGCCGAGCGCTTGTATTCGGCGCTAGCTCAGCGCAAACTGTCCCTCGCTACGCCATTACTAATGAATGCCCGTCTCAACACCGGGAATTTGAGTAGTTGCTTTATCACTAAAATTGAGGATACTCTAGAATCTATATTCGCAGGTATTACGAACATTGCACGCATAAGCAAGAATGGCGGGGGGGTCGGGGTCAATGTCAGTGCATTACGCCCACGCGGGTCTGATTTAATGGGAGTCCAAGGCGCTGCTAATGGGGTTTTACCCTTTGTGAAATTGATTAACGATACAGCGCTAGCCGTAAACCAAGGGGGTAAACGAGCGGGTGCAGTGACAGTTAGTTTAGATATCTGGCATTTGGATTTACTAGAATTTCTCGAATGCCAGCACGAAAACGGGGATTTAAGGACTAAATCGTTTGACATTTTCCCACAGTTAGTCGTTTGTGATGAATTCATGCGCCGCGTCATTCTTAATGATGACTTCACCCTTTTAGACCCACATGAGATTCTTGATGTTTACGGAGTTAAAATTGAGATGTTGTGTGGGTACAACTTCACAGACTTTTATCGATTCTGTGAAGTCAGCCAAGAATTAAAACGCAAGAAAACAATATCAGCCAGAGATGTAATTAAACAAATTATCAAATCTCAGATTGAAACGGGTTTACCTTACCTAGCATTCAAAGATACTATTAATTATGCAAATCCTAATAAGCATGATGGGTACATCCCCGGTGTTAATCTTTGCGTTGAGAGCTTTTCAAATGTGTCTGAATCTCAGGCTCACACCTGTAATTTAGCGTCGATTAATTTGGCTAATATTGAGTTATCAGAGTTGGGCGAATTATGCTCTATTGCGGTTCGTGCTTTGGACAATTCAATCGAACTTTGCGCCCCTCCATTTGAAGAAAGTAAAACCCATAACCAAGATTACCGGACTATTGGGGTAGGTGTTATGGGATTGGCAGATTGGCTTGCCAAAAACAATTTGAAATACACAAAAATCAAAGAAATAGAGGCAGTGTTTGAATGGGTTTCCTATTTCTGCATTCTCGAATCTGTTGCGTTGGCAAAGGAGCGAGGCGCGTACCAGAAATTCGTTGGTAGCTCCTGGTCTAAAGGTTTGCTACCAAATTGCAATTCTTATGATGAAATGACAGAATACATGCAAATAAACCCCGATTGCTGGGAGGATTTGCTCAAGGAAATCGAACTTCACGGTATACGAAATAGTCAACTCACTGCGATTGCCCCGAATACATCAACTGCACTATTGATGGGATGCACTTCTAGCGTTTTGCCAGTATTCAACAAATGTTTTGTTGATAAAAACGCTAACGGCAACGTTCCAATTTCCCCGCCGTTCCTAGGTATTTATGAATACGAAGAAGCGCCAAACATACATCCGTTTACAGTAGTAAAAGCAGTGGCGGCTATGCAGCGATGGGTTGATACAGGAATCTCTATGGAGCTTCTGTTCAATCTGAACGACCCTGAAATTAATGCGAAAACCATCTATGATTCAATTGTTTTAGCATGGCGCGAAGATATCAAGGCAATTTACTACATCCGAACGGTTCAGAAAAGCTTAGAACAACCTAATATCATCAGACAAGGAGATTGTGAATCATGCGCAAACTAAGTTTCAATGTTTACGGCGATGATTCTCTAGCCTCCCGTAAAATATTCAAGGGAAACTCAACCGGGTTGATTCAGCTTAGCTCTGTTCGTTATGATTGGGCTTTGAAGATTTACAAACAAATGAGAGCCAATTTCTGGATTCCGCAAAAGTATGATTTAACACAAGACAAAAAGGATTTAAGCAAATTAACTTCCTACGAACTACAAGCTCTCAAGAACACTCTATCATTTCTCATATTTCTCGATTCTTTACAAACATCAAACATTCCTGAGTTGATGCGAGTAACTACAGCGCCAGAAGTTAAGCTATGCTTCGCCGAACAAACATCTCAGGAAGGGATGCACTCGGAATCTTATCAATATATCCTCGAATCATTATTTGAATTAGAGGAACGGAACGAGGTGTATAATGGGTGGAAAAACATTGAATTCCTTAAGCATAGATGTGAATTCATCGCGAAATATTACGATGAATTTATCGTAAACCCTGATTGCGAAATCTCACTGATTCGAGCCTTGATTGCGAATTATATTCTTGAGGGTGTGTATTTTTTCAATGGGTTCAATTTCTTCTATAATCTCGCATCGCGTCACCTTTTAAGTGGTTGTGCTGACATCTTCAAAGCAATAAACAAAGATGAGGAAACACACGTTGCACTGTTTCAGCGAATTTTGCGACAGTTAGTAAGTGAAGGTTGCGATATAACACAAGATTTTACTGAGTTGATGAGTGAAGCCGTACAACTAGAATTATCATGGTGTGAGCAATATTCAGCTATCCTTGGCATCACCTACAAATCAACACTAGAATACACGCATTACTTAGCTAATAAGCGCTGTAAAGCGGTTGGTGTACATGAAATGTACCCTACAGTAAAAAACCCGTATCAGCACCTATCAAAGGCTGCTGATACGGGTTCAGAGGCGACATCAAAAACAAACTATTTCGAGTCTGGGGTTACTTCGTATCAGATGGCTGCATCGGTTTCTGGGTGGGATAGGTTCTAGGTTATTGGGTTGTCGTGACAACCTATTAAATCCCAGTTCACCTTCAACTCTTCTTTCGCTTCAATTCTGAATCTATTCACTAACTGTGTAAGAGTTGGGGTTAACTCACCCTTGTATTTCAAAAGCCAGTAAACGCGGGCGCACCCACACCAACGTTGGGTGATCCATTTAGACTTTACACTTTGGTGGTATTCGACTAAATTTTCTTCATTCAAATTCAGGACATCAAAATCATCGCTAATGCTGGCATTATTATATTTGCGGATTTCCCAGATTTTATCAAACGGGGAATTGCTTACCGTGTCTGTCTCTGCTACATAAAGCGTTACGTTTTCTAGCATAAAAATCACTTTTTGTTTTGTTTCGTTCTTACTCTCCCAGGCTATTATAGCCTGGGAGAGTAAGTAGTTGTCTACTTCACGTGCAAGCTTGTGTTTTCTGTATTTACGCTTCCGAAATTCGTTTCAGAAAATTGTGTACCTGTAAAATAAGACCCCGCACAAATCTACATTAATTAGATAAGCACCTGTAAGGTTACGCGCTTAGCGCTTTGTTTGTTCGTTTCAATATATCTATAGTAGAGCAAAACTACTAAATCTGTAAAGAGGGTAAGAGCGTTTTTCGATTAGAATTAGTTATACTTTCTTACATTAATTATAAACAATGCTAATTGAAAAAATGGCTCAACCCCCTTTACAGATTCCGCTTCATTGCTCTACTATAGATATATTGAAACGAACAAAGCGCTAAGCGCAACACCTAAAGGATAAATGAAATGAAACTAGAACCCGGCGCAAACCTCCCAAACGCAAACCTCTCTAACCAGACTCTGAAAAACCTGAAACTAGAAGGCGCAAACCTTCGAGGTGCTAAATTCAACAACTCAAAAGTTGTTGGGGCTGACTTCCGTGGTGTTGATTTGAGCTTTGCAAACTTTGAGGGGGCAGACCTTACTAACGCGAATTTTGAAGCTGCAATCGTTCGTAACGTCAACTTCAAAAAGTCGAAGTTGGATGGCGCAAACTTCCATGAAGTGGATTTGGCTGGCTCAAACATGGAAGGGGCTAGCATTACCGGTACTCGTTTTTGGGATGTGGATTTGACTAACGTTCGGATGCCTTACCCCAAACTAGATTAATCACCCATTTTGAGTTGTGTACGCAAACGAAGCGTACACAACTCAGAATCAGCCCGCACATACATACACACACACACACACACACACACACACATACACACACATACACACACATACACACACATACACACACACACACAACCAATGATTATCAATAACTCAAAATTCGTGACCGGCGTTGATTTGACAAATTGCGATTTATCGAACACAGATCTGAGCGGTTCCATGCTAGCAGCCGCAATGATGAGTGGTGCTAATTTAAGCAATGCTAATCTCGAAACGTGTGAATTAACAGGCTCTAATCTACAGCGTGCAAACTTGACAAATTCTTCACTTGTAGAAGTGGATTTGAGAGGTGCTAACCTCCATGATGCTGACCTGAGCGGGGCTAACCTCCATGATGCTGACCTGAGCGGTGCTAATTTGACTAATTGTAAGCTTTCTCGTGCGTGCTTCACAAAATCAACATTGTACGGGGTTGATTTTTCATGCGCTGATATCACAGACGTAGATTTTAGTTATGCGAAAATCGTCGGGTGTAAATTCGTCGGGTGTATTGCTGGAAACACCAGTCTTCGAGATGCTTTGATTGTCAACTGTGATTTCACTAGGGTTAATATTAGCGGTCTTGTATTCTAGTTAGTTGATTAGCATTGTTTATGGCTTTGCTTTAGTCCATAAACAATGCTAATTGAAAAAATGGCTCAACCCCCTTTACAGATTCCGCTTCATTGCTCTACTATAGATATATTGAAACAAACAAAGCGCTAAGCGCAAACAACAAAGGAGAAAAGAAAATGAAAGGACGCAATCAAAAAATCACAGTCAATGAGTACAAAGGAAATCACCCCGCCGTAAAAGACTCAAGCAGCCACAACCCGCATGGAATCGATGTTCGTGTTGCAACGTTTTTAAACGATTGTAAATTTTATGGGTATCGCAAGGATATACCCTTACTGACAGATGAAGTCCTTGAACAAGTTAAAATCACGAGTCATAAAAGTTGTTCATTCGCATCCTGCTACACCGTATCAGCCCCCGGAAATGTTTGGGATTTAGCAGCCCAAGCCTTGGATGATTATTTAGCTAATATGTAGATAATCATCTGGTTATACCCCTTTTGTTTGGGGTATAACCCTGAAACCAGACCAGAAAACCACGAAACAGGTTAAATAGTTTGTAACCACTAACCACCAACCACCAACCACCAACATGCAAAACAAAACACGAAACGACGTTATGGGTTTGATTGTATCCGATATTGTAGAGAGCGGAGGCGAAATCCCGGTCTCCGTGGTAGGGAAAGTGACGGCGTTTGTCATGCTCTATTTAAAAGACCCGTCAGCTATCGGAAAAAATTCAGGCGAATTAGTTTCTAAAATCAATTCAGGTTGCTACGACCAAGCTTGGAAACATTGCCATTTGCTAAAAGCGCTTTAACCGCCAGTGAGATTATCTAATTAATCACACAAATTCTGTATGTGTGTCGTTCTATTGACAACAGACAGACAGACAGACAGACAGACAGACAGACAGACAGACAGACAGACAGACAGACAGACAATAAACACACACTCACCCACCCAAAATCAGCCGTGAACCTGACAACAAAAACCGAATTGACAATCTCTAATTTGAAAGTTATCGAACGCTTACGTGACCTTTCCGAGAAAGGTGTAATTACAGAATTTGAAAGCTTTAAACAAGCTTTCAAATCGGATTCGTTTAATGTTAACAGCTTTGAGTCGGTATGGTGTCGCCACAAAATCAAGAACGAAGATTGTAATTCTTTGTTGTTTATTAATCTAGGAGATTTTACAGCGACATTTTGTGAGGATGCTGCCTATATGGCACAAATTCTATCGGAGCGGTACGGGGACGACCCTTGCCGTTTGCTACGAATTCGACACCACGAGGGGCTGACTGTTTCCGTTTGGTTGTTCCCGACTCGTTCGAGGCTGTACTACGACATTTTAGATAAAGAAGGGATTAAATACCATATAGTCCGTAATTAGAATTTTCAACTTCTGTCGAAATCACCTATACCAGTGTGAGGTCTTTCTTAGCCGGGAGACCTCTATTTTTATATTTTTGTTGATTATAACACAAGCTGATAGTTTCACTTAAAAACTATAACCAATTATAATCGAAAAATCGGCTCAGCCCTATTTACAGATAGTAGAGTTTTGCTCTATTATTGATTTAGTTGAGAAAACAAAGCGCTAAGCGCAAACACACTAAGGATTAAATGAAATGACAGCAGATATGACACTCACCAAACCTTTAACAGAACTAAGCGGCGCTGACCTTATAGGCGCTAACTTCCAAGGCGCTAAACTAACGGGTGCTAACCTTGAGGGTGCTAATCTAAAAGGTGCAAAACTGAATGGCGCTAACTTAATAGGAACGATTTTAGAGTGATTGTTTTGGGTTGTTCATTATCCTTAATGAACAACCCAACCATGAACAACCCAACCATGAACAACCCAACCATGAACAACCCAACCATGAACAACCCAACCATGAACAACCCAACCATGAACAACCCAACCA
>JACCDP010403508.1_pt1 | contig 44681 bp, 48 predicted proteins | sample 7445841 | NCBI WGS metagenome assembly JACCDP01 (sample SAMN15323441, study PRJNA562643) | freshwater metagenome | isolation source: river surface water | place: USA:Blue River Watershed | collected 2017-08-17
ACAGTCGCCTCAGTGCGAAACGCCCCCCCGAAAACCACATTTTTGCGGCCGGCGCGAAGCGCCCTACGAGCACCTGGCGGAGCGCAGCGAGGCCGGGGCGAGTGTTACCGTCGGCCGCAGGCCATCCATGGGAACCATTACTATAAAACTGGTCCAGACAAACCTTTTGACCCTGAAAGTAGTCTTGGATTTTCCGGGGTCCTGAAATTTTCTAGTTTTCAGTCTGTTGCCAATCCACGTCCCAAAATCATACCTGTGTAATACTTTGTAAAAAGGGGCGTGCATTGGCAACAGACTGACGGGCGTAAATATTACATACAACAATGTACTTTACCACTCGTAACAGTCTTCAGGATTATCCTCAACAAACAAACTCTCCGGTTCAGTGCCAAATTGGATTGATTTAGGCTTATATACATCTACCATTGATCGAATGGCATCAGTGTTCACACTCCACTCCTCGAAATCTTGATCCCGAACCTGACCTCTCTTGCTCCTCTTATACGATGCCCCCAATCCCTCCCTTAACATACTCCCTATGAAACCCGTTTGGTTCTTTGCTTCATTCTTCAACTTCGTCAACGACTCGTAATTCCTTGCGTCCAGGCTAAACAGTTGCCTCAGGTGTATAAAGCGCTCTTGGCTGAACTCGCTCACGTACGATGCAAACTTTTCCTTGATGTCCCTTCCTTTCTTCACGATCACCGCATCTGTCTTCAACGATGACACCGTGTCCACACCTATCACCCACTCCAACAGGTACTGGCTCTCGATCAGCTGCTCGTAATGGTGCTTCAGTTTTGTCCTGTACAACTCCAAATTCGCGTCCCTGATGGTTGGGTTCTTTACTAACTCCTCCAGGCGATGGTACATTGACGCTCTGTTCTCTTCCAGCGTCTTGGTCAGAGCGTCCTGCAGTCTCATAGCCCTGTAAAACTTCTTTAGCGTTTTTTCGTAGTCGTGCACCTGCCCGATCCAGTCTTTGAAAAAGGCCTCGTCCACACGGCGTAGAGGCACACCCCACAACTCTGACATGTCGTAGATCCACTTTTGCAAGCGCTCTGTATCCGTCAGCTGATCCTTGAACTGTAAGTCTATGTACGTCTCGTAGTCGATCAACAGAGAATCACTGAACGGAATCGTTGCCTTGGCCTTCAGCGTCTTGCGGATGTCCTGGAACAACGTCATTGCCCGGATAAGGATGTCATCGTTGGTCTTGAAGTCGATGATTTTGCAAGGGATGTTGTAGTCGGTCTGCAACGTGTTGGCGATCGTCTTGCTGTAGTTCAGTAGAGACTTGTTTTTGTTGGCGGCTATCCCCTTGAGAATGTAAAAGGATAGGCGCGTCTTGTCGTACCTGATGCCTCTATTGTCTATGACCATGGGCGCCTCGTAGTTTAGGCTCTCGGGTGGGAAGTAGGCATGCATGATTCTCATGTTGTTGTCCAACCAGTCTTCGATGTGCTCCTCGCTGGTCGGATAATTGAATGGCGAGAGCACCAGGCTGTCTTCAATGTACAGGTCCATCTCCCCAGAGGTCAAAGCTCTCACCCGGAACAGTTGCTGCAAGATCAGGTCGACCGTGGGTGCCTTGAAAGAGTTGTCCATGTAGCCTACCAGGTTGTCAAAGTGGCGCGCGTCAAAGCTCAGGCCCGCTCCTATGGTTGGTGAGTAAATCACAACGTCGTATTGGCACCAGGCGGCGTCGAGATCCGAGGCGTGCTGGTGTAAGACTGTCTTGTCGGAGTCGCTGTTGTAGACAATGACGTTCTTGCCTTCTGCCTCTGGCCGGGTGCTCAAAAACTGCATCAACTCTTTGGTAAAGGTCTTTGTTGAACTGCTCACCACCACTTTTTTGTTTTCAGCTAGCAGTGATGCCACTCTCTCAAAGGCAGTGTATTTGAGCGCCTTTGGATAGCCTCCCTCGCGAAGGCGGTTGACATACAATGTGCATCTGCGATTGGAGGGCTTGACGTGCACGTTGCGGATGTAGTAGGGCGCGACGTTCTTCTTTTCAGAAAGGTAGCTTGCAAAGTTGTACACCATCGAGTTGTCGACGGCGGCATCTAACAGGTAGACGTGGCGGGCTTGGAGCAGCAGCAATTCGAAAAGGGAGCTGACGGTGGACACCTGTTTCATCAAGTTGCTGTTGAAATGCAAGAGGACGCTCAGCACCTCGTCGATGAAGATAAAGTCGAAATTCTGTGTGTGCACCCTGTGCAAGCTGTCTAGGCAAACGATCAACTTGTTATCTAGCAGAGGCCCTTGGGTGCCGTGATAATTCATGAAGCCAAAGTGCTGGAGAGAGTGGTGGTACTTTTTGGAGAGCAAGATCTGGTAGGTTATGAAAAGACACTTGGTGTCGGGGTGCAAGCAGTGTTGGGTGATAAAGTTGTAGATCAGGGAGTGGGTCTTTCCCGTACCCATGTTGGCGCGGACTAGCGCCAGAGGCTTCAGTGGGTACTCAAACATGCTCTGGTGGTCGTAGGTTTCGTCCCATTGGATGATTTTTTCTTTGCAGTGGAGCGTCGGTCTTGGATTGAGATCATTGAAGCGTTTCAGCGCATCGTGCGTAGAGGAGATCTTGAAGACCAAGGCTTGACGCTTCTGCACGGCTACGCACTCTTCATTGTAGCATTTGTAGCGCAGCGTATTGTATTTGTAGTGGTACTCGAAGAAGGAGCGGTTGTGTTTGTGTGTGCGGTTGGCATAGGGGCAAAGGTGTTGGCAACTCTTGTCGATGTTGTACGTGTACACGGTGGGGTTTCTGAACTGGCTGTACTTGAACGTGATGTCGCCGAAAGTGCGGCGAATGTCTGGAGAGGTCAGGATGGTGTCCTCCAGCTGTGAGATGAGGGTGTAAGGGATTTCAGCTGTGACTGCACTGGTTTCGGATTGGTAGTCTTCTGGGAGGTTTACGAGTGTGGGTGAAAGAGACGTTGCTTTGCTGGTCGTGTAGTCTGCTAGGACATTTGCGTGGATGTTCTGTATGTCTGCTGGGATGGTTGATTGAGGAATGTCTGGGTAGCACACTACGAGGTGATCTAGTGGGTCTGTTGAGAACCCTGGCAAAGGGATGAGTGCGTTGCTCTTGTTCAGTTTGGAGGAGTACAGCGTCCGGTACCCGCGAAAGTTGGTGTACACTGCTTGATCGATCAAGGGTGTGTACTTTTGCTGTTTGGACTTGAGCTTGTAATAGTAAAAGCGAGCGCGGTCTTCGGGAGTTACATAGAGGTTGCTGCTCATGTAGCGGTCCAGGTTGGTGATCAGCGACTTCAGAATCTCGACATTGCGGCACACGATGTTGACTTTGATGTGCATCGAGAGCTTGGGTTTGGTTGGTGAGATGGGAGTGTAGCTGGCCTGGTAATTCACACCCCTTTGAAGATGAATAGAAGTATTGTACACCGCTTGCATGAACTCTGTGAAGATGCATTCGAAACGGCTCAAGAGGTCTGTGTAATCTATGGTGTGGTCATCGTGGGGTCCCAGCTCCTTGTCCAAGTCCATGTAGACGTACACAGGTGTTCCACGAGTCTCAGGGATCACTTCGTTTAGGTTTGGGGTGGGCAAGGTTGAGATGTATTCGCGGAATAGAGAGGCTTGCGGTAAGACGGCAAATGACTTGGCACCAGTGTCGTTCACGTCTTTTGCGAGGATGAACTTGGGATCGGGGTGGGCTGCGTACAGCGATTCTTTGTTGGCATACCAAATCACACTTAAAGATTTCTCTCTTGTTAGAGTAGTCTCCTGCAGACTCCCCGAGGTGGCGGCCTCGGGTCTTTGAATGTTTGTTTTGGTTGTAGTATACGTATTCATGTATATACATATACTAGAGAAAATAATTCTTAAGTGTCGGTCGTCTGCATTTCCTTGCGTTTATGGTAACTCTGCTTCGTACCGGATGATTCATACAGAGATATACCCTGTAGACTCAAACGTTCACGTCGTTTGTAGATAAGTTCTTTGCGATGGTCGTCGTACTGAGGCACGTTTGGGTCAAATTTCAAGACATCTCGCAAGGTTGAGAGGATGGTGTCCACCTCATCGTTTCCAAACGTTTGCTTCAACCTGTCCTCTAGCTCATAGTACTTCTTCTTGGAGAGAGTTCGAGTTCCTTTGACCTCTGTCATCTTACTTTTATACCCGCTTTTTCTTAAGTCTAGCCCAGTGAAATCCATCGTAATACAGGTGTTCCACCGTTACCTCGCGGCCCGGCACAACCTGCAAATAGTGTTGGATTCTCGACCTCAACGTCTGCACTCTGCAAGCTAGGCAGTACATTGACATTACGACTGGAACCGATTGACACGGCGTTTACTGAAACATCTTGCTATCTCCCTAACTAAAATGACCACCAGGCTCGGTAAAAGGGGACTGGCGACGTCTTTTGTTGTGCGGCGTGACCGCGTTCTAAGCTTGGTCGGTGGCGGTGCAAGCTGCCAAGAAGAATTGAATGCTGAGATTGACAACCCCAACGACCCTGCGTGGCTCCAGTTGTCTGCCGTTCTTCAAAACGTGGTGGGCAAAGGAATTGCCACGTTCGTCGGGCGAATCCGGCAAGAGCACGTTGTGGTGAAAATACAGGATGCCGAGGCTGCGTTGAAAGAATACAACGTTTCCAAACAGTTGAAGCAGGTGCCAGGCTTCATCAGGATTGCGTGTTACGCCACTTGTCATGGCACCCGCTCATACATCGAGTCATTCCAAAGTGTGACTGAATCTATTTGCAGGTCAAAGGGACTCTCCATGGGTGTCCTGGTCATGCCATTTTACCCCAAGACGTCTCTGCAAGGGTGTATACCAACGTTGATGAAAAATGGCAAGCTTGCTGAAGTTGTGTGCGAGGTCATCCGCAACTACTTCAAGGCATACGCGACACTCAAATTTACTCACGGCGACCTCTTCACAAAGAATGTCGTGTTGACAAACAACTACACACCAGTCATCATCGACTTTGAAAAATCAGAGTTTGGATCTGCGCGCCACAATTTGGTGTTTTGGAAGGACATCATGGACTTTTTGGGCGACATCGTGAATGCTACAAATGCGTACGAGGTTGATGATGCTGTCGTACGGCCCTTCGTCATCATGAACCTGGCAACGAAAAAAGATCCAACAGAGTCCGTTGTCAACGAGATGCTTTCAAGGCTGAACGAGGTCCTAAGCAGAGCCTAGACTGCTCCAAGTGTCTTCGCGCCCCCAGAATCCCCATTTTGGCCGCGGGCGCTTCGCGCCCTACGAGCCCCCTGGCTGAGCGCAGCGAGGCCGGGGCGAGTGTTACCGTCGGCCGCAGGCCATCCCTGAAAGATACACCCGGCTCTGAAAAACCATCCAGACACCCCATCATATTACAGGGTGTGTCAGTGAGGTTCATTGCGGCGTATACTTGACTGTGTGGTTTGGATAGGCACACTGGTGATTCAAAGGAAAATGTACTCATAATATACCTCATCTCATGCCCAGCGGCCAAAACGCAAATCCTAGTTACCCCTAGAGTCGCAGGCTGCAAAATGCCCAAGGGTACGCGCAGAACATCTAAAATGTGAAGAATTACGTCCAAGCTCGCAGACAACTAGCATACTTGCTGCCACAGCCATGGCCAAGGCGCTCCCGATGGGTGTTATCGTAGAGATTGGCCGTACATTGGATCCGAAAACTCGCATGAATCTAATGCTTGCTAGTAAGCTGTTTATGGAGGCTTTCTCGAAAGAAGAACGGGAGGAGTTCAGCAAGGAGTTGGCGTCTGAGTCCTTGACCAGCACGTGGGCTACTCTACTCGGAAAAGCGACAACGCAAAACTATAGAATGGTTTTCGAGTTTGAACAAGAATCTGACAATGGTGGTTGTCTCGTCCCAGTTTATATTGTTATCTCGCCTGGAAAAGTCCGTTTCGATGTCAACTTTAGCTTTGCTAAGCGGGACATTTTGGAGAGATTTTTACCCGGGGCACTCTTTGATGTGGACCATACATTCGAAGACGATGACGAATTCATGGAGATCAAAGTGTCCAACATTGACAGACTAGACAGAAATGAAGCATCGCCAAAAACCATCGTGAGAGCTATCCGCATGGTGACAAGTGGAATGTCGATGCTGCCCCCTAGGGCATATACTCGGCATCTCTCGTGGTTGACAAGACTGCGAATGCGCTTTACCGGTGACGTAACGAGTAGAATACAAGCAACTAGACAATATTCACTGCAACCCGTGTTTGAGAAATTGGCTATGTACCATGTCTCTGCCCCGCCCCTCTGCCAACTGTGATCCTAGTTTCCTACCCTTCGTATGAGAAGGTTTTGACTTCCCCTCTTAGGAAGCTCATTACAAAAAAGACTCATCGCCTAGTTGCGGCTCATTGGGAGCCACTCTTGCCACGGCGTGGGTGGCTCGGGTGGCTTTGGTTCGTAAAACTGCCCCTTGCACTCGTACTTTCGCGCGACTGATGCAGAGGTGTAACTGACCTCGCCTGTTTGTAGGTCTACATCCCCGTACAACTTGCAGTACCCGTAGCGGAGGGCGAATTGGTGGTTGCTGTAAAAGGTGGTGTTGGGCAGAAAGTGCGTGCAGTTCTTGCAATACTTGGTGGGCGGTGGCTTTGTCGGGCTGAAAGACATTGTTGCAGTTGGTTTGCAAGATGTGTTTAATTGTGTTGGGGTGCACAGCAAAGAACAAATCTCCCCAGAGCTATTTTTACCCCTGCTGGAAGAATAGAAAAGGCTTGCAGGGTAAACCCTAGGCGTGTTTTTTACCTGGAATAAAGTAAAGCTTCCTATGAACTACGGCTTGTCACTTTTCGTGGTCTTGACGGCTATTTTCTTCTTGTTTGCGCCTCTGTTTTGCGGCATAGCCGGAGCAAATATTGGGGGAGCGTTGTGGCTCGTGTTTATTGTGCCGGTGTTGCTTGCCTTGGTGAACCTGCTTGATGACAGCAAAGCGTACTTTGTGGCGTATGGTCAGGCTATTTTGCTTGCTGTGATAGTCGTTGTATCGTGCATCGACAATGCTGTGAAAAGTGGGCGACGAGGTGAGGCGAAACCGCCTCATGGCTTTCCCTTGGAAACGCATTTCATAGAAAAAGCAGCTTAGCTGTTGGACAGTCTTGCGTTTAAAATCAGGGGATAGTACAAATGTGCTCGGACCTTGCACACTTGGGCTTGGAAGGCTTTCTCCAAAGCATTTTGGAAAAATTGCCAGAGTTGCAGGATCGTGCACTGGACCACGCTTTGACTTTGCCCCGCCCGGATGGATTGAATGTAGAGCTTGGGGTGTATACGGGGAGGAGCATCAAAAAAATTGCAGAGGCGATGCCGGACGCGACTGTGTATGGGTTCGACAGCTTTGAAGGGCTTCCGGAAAATTGGGGGCGCCCTGACATGTCTTTCCCGCTAGACTTGTAACGCATCAGTCAGTCAGTGTCTTTTGACATGGGTGCATTTTCGATGCAGGGCAACTTGCCCAATGTACCTTGTAATGTGCGCCTTGTTGCTGGATTGTTTGATGCTACGCTCCCAGCATTTGCCAGGGAGCATGCTGGCGAGAAGCTCGTATTTGTTCATGTTGATTGCGATTTGTACAGCTCCACCAAATGCGTTTTTGACCAGTTAGGGCACATGTTTCAAAGCGGGACGGTGATCGTGTTTGATGAATTGCTCAACTATCCTACATTTGAGAAATATGAAGTCAAAGCATTCTACGAGTTTCTGTGTCAAAGTGGGTACTTTGTAGAGTGGATTGGCAAACTGGGACTAGTCGACCTTCATCCTGTCAAGGACACCGGAGCTCGTTATCAATCGGTTGCATGTCGTTTGGTGTGAGAATTCCAAACCCAAACTACCGAGTGTTTCCTAATTTGTCTCAAGTTTATTAAAGTTGGCTATGTCCAACAAGGTCGATGTTGTGGTCACAACGTCTCCAAATTATCACGATATTTTCAAGTTTTTTCAAGAATCTATCACAACACACGATGTTCGTGTCCATGTGATGGACCTTGACTTGATGCAGTATGCCCAAACATCTTTTCGCAGTGAAGGATGGTACGAGGCAACAAGGCAAAAAATTCAAAGCTTCCTCTTGTTTTTGTCAAACCGCCTTGATCTGGATTACGTGATCATGTCCGATGCTGATATTCAGTTTTTCCAACCCAATCGCTTACACGAGTTGGTGACGCTTGCAAGGATAAGAGGTTTGGATTATTATGGGATGCGAGAGGGATACGCTGAAACGTTCAATACCGGTTTTTTTGTGATTGCAAACACTGAGAGGTGCAGGGCTATGTTAGCAGAAGTGGTCAAAAGATTAGCGAAAGAAAGACCAGAGTTTGCAGATCAAAGCTTGATCAACGAACTGTTGCTAAATGGAAACAAGTACAATTTGAATTATGATTTCATACCTGCTGAACTATACCTGTGGGGCAATGGGTGCCCCAATGCTAATGCCATATTCCATCACGCTATTGACACTGGAGATAAAGTCAACCAGTTGAGCGTGGTGAAAGACATGTATAACAAGCAGTGCTGGCAGCAACCAGAAACGTTTTCGGGTGTGGGGTGCATTATTGCTTATGGAGGATACACAGCTTTGATTGCAATGTGTTTTGTGTTGATTGTAATCGTCGTATTTATTAACAAGCCTACCTCTTCCCATAGAGGCCGCTCTCACCTTTCCAGAAAGATCCGTTGAAATTTGCGACCGTTTTCGAGCTGTAGCGCACAACCCTTCAAGCATGAACGCATTGGACGACGCTCCACTTCATTCCATTCTCGTCTTTACTATCGACCTTTGTGACACATTTTTGCTGTTGGCATGCCCCTACGACGTCAAGATAGAGGGTGCGGTGTTGTGCCGGGGTAAAAAATTGACATTTGGTGGTGTGTGGGCATGTGTGTTGTAGAGATGCGGATGAATCACGCCATTTTCCAATGTTGCAGCATGTTTGTGATCAGCTGCGCGGCCATAGTGGCGCTGTTGGTGACTTGGCGGGTGGGTGCCGGCGGTGGTAGGGGTGGGGTGGTGGGTTTGGGGGCTGTGAATGAGCCAGCCTTCTACGTGCTGTGGGGCATAAGCGCCGCCTACTTTTTCGCCGACTTTGTGTACTTGGTTTTGGCAGAGCCCGGCAATGTGTTAGTGGTGAGCCACCACCTGGTCGCCCTCGTCGCCCTGGGCTTCATGCTCGCATTCTCGGAGTTTAGGATTTTCATGCTGCTCATTGGATTGCAAGAGATCAGCACGTTCTTCATGTTCCTGAAGCGCGTCGAGGAGGTGCGGCCGTGGAAGGCAGAGCTGGAAGTCGCGTTCATCGTGTGCTGGGTGGTGTTTCGGGCGCTGCTGTCACCCTTGCTCGTGGCGGGGGCGGTGGTCGTGCTGGTGGCGCACGTGTCTGCAGCTGCAGGAGTCCATTTGGCCTTCCAGGCGTTCTTCCTGGCGTGCAATGTGTACTGGACCGTCGAACTAGTGAAGTCTAGGTTGAGACGGCGTCAACACTTTGAACATAACAATTCCTCCTCCCATGAAATGGTCACTTTATGACGACTTGTATCCATTTTTCTTTTCTGTTGCGGCGTGTTTAGACGTTAGTTTCATTTGTAATATTAATATTAGGTTAAACAACTCCATGCAAAGTTACGCAGAAAACGGACAAGACGTTCACCTATTGACAAAGGTATATCCAAGCAGTCGCAGGGGCTATTTTGTAGATGTCGGAGCGTATGATGGAGTGGAAATGTCAAACACACTGCTTTTGGAACAAAACGGATGGAAAGGGTTATGCATTGAGCCACATCCTAGGGCATTTGACAAATTAATACGCTCTCGGCGTTGTGTATGCAGTCCATTTGCCGCCTTCAATGTAGACGATTCGGAAATCTCTCTAAGTGCTGACCCTGTTGGTGACCAATCTACCATCGTAATAAACGAGACGACTGGAACTGGATCGTTTCCCATCATCAAAATTCCAACAAAGAAACTGTCGACTTTGCTGAGGGAAAATGGAGCGCCGGCATACATAGAATACTTGTCAATTGACACCGAAGGGTCGGAGTATGATATATTGTCAGCTCATGACTTCACGTTGTATAGGTTTGGGTATGTTTGCGTAGATTGGAATGCAGATGATACAAATCGGCAGAGATTGAAGACGCTTCTTGAAAGCAAGGGGTATACTCTTGCTCGATCCATTGGGCAAGACGATGAGTACAAATGGATGGGGAAACGCGGCGTCCTAATGAACTTACCAAGGGATGCGTGCAGTGTTTATGAGACGGGTGTGCAAGTCTATAACACTTTGAGAAAATCGAACGCTTTTCATCTGGAATATTGTGAACGCTTTCCATTCGAGTATGTAGGGTATGATTTTGTTATTGTCAACGGCCCTTTGTTTATGGCCAAGAACAACTGGGCAAGACCACAGTTTTTCAAAAATATTGGCAAAGTTTCGTTTGCGATTGTGACTGAGATGGGGTTGGATGATACCTTGCTTGACGCACGCACGTTAGCCAGCGGTTACGATTTCTATATTGTGTTAGACCCCTCGATCAATTCTGTGAGTGACAACAAGACCTTGATATTTCCGAGACCACTAGATAGTGCGCCGGACACCACTGTTGGTTTTAGTGCGGATTCACCGATTGTGATTGGGAGCTTTGGATTCCCTACATGGGGAAAGCGCTGGGATCTAATTGTGGAACAGGTGAATAAAGAGTTTGACGTCGCCACAGTAAGGTTTAACATCCCAAATAGCAGGCTCGTTTCAGACTCACAAACCCTTGTCGAGGCAATCAAATCAAGTTGTTTGGAAAAAATAACAAAGCCGGGTATCACACTGGAAATTACATCATTGAACATGTCTAAACACGAGCTTGTAAACTGGTGTGCTCAAAACACTGTCAATTGTTTCTTGTATTCAAGAGATCAGGTTTACACCTGTGGCCTAGCGTCGGCGGCTGATCAAGCTATTTCTTCTGGACGTCCCTTGTTGGTTACTGGTGACAAAACCTTTCGACACATTCATCCCTATCTACCAGTGTTTCCCGATATTGACATCCGTGCGGCCATAGCCACGACTCAACCGGGAGTAGAGCAGATGCGGGAGGCCTGGAGCTCGGATGCGTTTTTGGCTAGATTTGAGGCGGCTTTGGGCGGTGTCTTTTAGTTTTGACTCGGTATTTGCGGCGATTCTTGAAGATAATCTACGACAACCTTGGGAAATCAAGAGTTTAGTTATCTTCCTGTTTCTCTGTCGGAGAACACTGTGGATAAACTATATCACAAAGCGTGTGGGTGATCGTGTTTGTTGAGTAGTGTTAAAAATTGTCACTTCGTGACCCGGATAAAAAATTCACATGAAATAAATGTCGTTGAGCGATGAATTCAAGGGCCTACCCATTGAAGATCTGATTGGCGCACCGTTGTTGGCAGCTGCAAACGCCCAAGGCAAGTTGGCTGCGATGACTGCAGACTTTATCCAGAATGTTGGCGTGAAGAGTGACGGAACAGTCAGCACAGTGGAGTTCAAGTATAAGACGCATACTTCTGATGGCACGCAAGTTGATAATGTTGTGGACGTACCCCTACTGTCCATCGTCAACATTCCTGCCCTTGCCGTGAAACGAGCAGAGGTTGCGTTTACGATGGAGGTCAAGCAACAAACCGCTGAGAAATCTGTAAAAGAGGCGAGTTCGTCAGTTGAGGCTAATTACAAGGCTTTTTGGTCGCCATTTTCTGCTAAAATCACTGGCACGGTTGCCACCAAGAGCGAGAACACGCGTTCAACGGACAAGACGGCCAAATACGATATTCGCATTGAGGCCCGTGACGACGGTATGCCTGAAGGTCTGGCAAAGGTGTTGGACATTTTGTCAGCGAATGTGGCAAACCCGTCTAGTAAGCCGGCAGCGCCTGCGTCAAGTGCTCCGGCGCCGAGTGCTCCCTAGTCACGTACCTCAAAGCGAATTTTGACATTTTTCAAACATACGGTGGTACATGTCGGTAGGTTCTGTTGACATGAGGTGGATCTCAATACTTGTGTTGTCTTTTTTTGTGCGTTTGACTCGCACTTTGTACTTTTTGTCTTTGATGTCCTGGATCTCGTTCAGGACAGCAGGCTCGGTTGGCACTTCAATGTCAAGGGATGTTTTGATCTTTAGGTCTTGGATGCACAAGTTTCGATGGTTCAAGAGCGTGAATACAGGCACGTTGGCAATCTCGTTGCTGCTAAATTGGATAGGAATGGTTCTTGGGGTGTGGACGCCATTTCCGTCTTGTGGAAACATCCAGAGAAAGTTGTGGAGGTTGTTGATCTGAACGTTTGCTTGTGCTTTCATTGCGGCATCGTAGATTGCTTCTATAACGTGTTTAAGACTTGCTTCTTGAGGGGTCGCGTGTTCGAGGATGACTTCGGGTGGGTGTTGCGGGGCTTGTGTGGTGGGTGGCGGCTGTGATGGGTGTGGGGTGGTGGTTGTGTCTGGGAAGGGGAGGGTATTTTGCGGGTATTGTTGTGATGCTGTTGCTTGGGGAAGATTCACGTAAAGCTGTGGACGCGTTAGTAAAATGGTGGTTACAACTACTGCAACTGCTAGAATGATAGCAATAAACAGACTGGTATGTTGGGACATTTAGGTTGTGCTGGGTTGTGTTTGCTTTGGAAATAAACGTGGGTCGGGCAGGTTTGGGGATGGCACCAAAACAGAGCTGATGTAGAGGAGCAGCAGGATGTCCATGGCGTGGAAGTGTTGGAGGGCGGCGGGTGTGGGCTTGTTGGGGGTGGGGTGGTTTGGATGGTTTGGGGTTGGTTTGGGTGGGTTTAGGGTGGGGGCGCGGAGTCTCTTCAGGCCGCCGCTGTGCAGCCAAGCTGCAATGACCAAGAGCCATAGGGAGAGATAGTAAGCATCGACGACGTTCCTCTTGAAATGGAGACCGCGCATCTCGCTTTCCAGATTGTCGATTTCACACAAGAGGTCGTCTATGGCGTCTTGTGGTTGTTTCATTACAATCGGGACTTGAACTTTTTATTTCTGTTTGTTCGCACAGTTCTAGGCAGGCTTGTTTGTGTTGAAGAAGCCGGATGATGTCTTCGTGGTACATGGAACCAGTTTGCTTGACGCTGCTTATGTAATCCATGTCCACAATCTTGGGGTGCAGGTACCAATCCTCAAATGCACGCCGTTTCCCATCCCAGAACACGGTGACGTCTGGAAAGGCTAACACATACCCCCTAGATTCTAGAATTTGACGCGATCGACTTTGTGTATTGTAGTAATCTCCGGTGTAGATGTCGTGTTCGAATGTTATAGTCCCAAACGTGTACTCGTCAAGCACTTGTTGGTCAAGGAGAAGTTCAAGCGTATCCAGGGTAGAGCGGGTATTTACATCTAGATCGATTTGTAAGTAGTCGATGTTCCTTGGCATGTTGGCATCACCAAGTAGTTTGTTGTAATCGATTTTGGTTGCGTCGCCTATAATGTAACGGCTGTTAGGGCGGTGAGATTGATACAGCCTTTCAAATGAGCTGTCGACTTCGACTAATATCCCGCGCCAGTTGTAGTTCGATTCCAAGGTGTATGTGTTACTATTGACGATGGGATGGTTTGCACCAATCTCTAAGAAGGTACCTTGGCGTTTGTGGCCTAGCGCGTGCAAGATAAAGAGGTCCTGGGAGGCTTGACTATGTGTTTGAATCGACATTACCAACATGTGGGTTTAAATACACCATGCTGAACGTATTGTTTATCAACCACTGCGTGGTCAATTGTGGTGTTTATCAATACGGTTTGAGGCTTTATTCTGTATTAGAAAGGCGAAAACATAAATGCAAGTTTACATACGCCGAAGTCGATTCGTTGGAGACCCTAAATTTTGCTTTCTAGTTCGTACAGATTCCGCACATAAGGACAATGAAAATGGAAACAACACGCGATGCAAAGAAGAAATCATGTGGATGATAAATGCATTCGGTCTGGTAAGAAACATGGTTTATTCTTGAACTCTACAAAGGGCATTTGCAGTATTCATGAGGTGGGTTTACAGTGTTACGACATTTTGAGCCAATCTAATGACTACCAGTTGGAGTACTGTGAAGGGAAAAAGCATCTTGGTGGTGACCGGTATGACTTTGTGGTGTTCAACTATCACTTTGTCACAAACAATTGGGTCACGAAAGACTATCTTGCAAAGATTGCTAAAACTTCATTTGCAATTGTAACCGAAATTGGATTGAAAGATGACATTGTACTCGATACACATAGTGCACCCCGTATTTTTGACTACTACATAGCGTTGGATCCGTCTCTCCAAGAGCGTCAAGGTGTATTGGCATTCCCAAGACCACTGGATCTCATGCCGACAGTCTCTAATTATCCGAACGGCGACGAAGTGATAGTTGGGAGTTTTGGCTTGGCGACTTTTGGAAAGCATTGGGAACTCATTGTTGAGGAGGTCAACAAAGAATTCGACATTGCAAAAATAAGGTTCAACATACCATTTGCTACTTTCGTCCCTGATTCTAAGCAAAGAGTAGAGATGATTGCCGGTGCTTGCAAAGATAGAATCACAAAGCCTGGTATTACCCTGGAAATCACTTCGAATGTTATGTCCAGACAAGAGCTGGTGGATTGGTGTTCTGAAAATACGATCAACTGCTTTTTCTATTTTAGAGACAATGTCTACACAACTGGTTTGTCTGCCGTTATAGACCAGGCCATCGCATCTGGGCGACCCCTATTGGTGACGAAAGACAAGACATTCCGCCACGTTCACCCGTATGTGTCAGTTTACCCCGACATCGGCATCCGGGATGCCATTCTGCATACTCAGCAAGGAGTATTGGAGATGCGCAATGCTTGGCATCGGCAGACTTTTTTGTCCAAGTTTGAAAAAGTCCTTCAGAATCTAGGATAAATAGGGCGTTTGTTTTCAATATGACATATGGTACCGTTTGTTATGGAAGTGTTATTTTTTAATAGTGCCCAAATAGCATGTGGTGTTTACCAATACGGATTAAGATTGTATACAATTTTGGCCAAGTGGCACAAACAATGCCTATTTACATATGCCGAAGTTGACTCGCTAGATGCATATATTGCTATAGCTCTTTCCTCTACCGCCAAGGTACACTTGTTTAATTATAATTGCACCACTATGCCGTGGTTGAATTTAGAAACAATATGTCCGACGGCTGTGAATGTTGGCATTCCACACGAGTCTTCGTGGAATTTATCTAAATGGATCATAGACACAGATCCGGCTGACCTATCACTTGGCATCCCAAGACCTCTTTTCGAAACTTGTCCACGCACAATAAGCGACTATTGTCCAAAAGAGATACGGCAATTCATAGAGTACACAGAATACACCGGGACTGGATCCAAGGTACCAATATTTGGGTCTTTTGGGTTCGGTTGTAACAATAAAGGATTCCATAGAATTGTTGAGAAAGTGAATGCCGAATACGACCGCGCTGTCATCAAGTTTGTTATTCCTGTTGCACACTATGATCCGCTTCAAGTTACTACAGTTATGAATGCATGTCGGAAATGTGAAATTATTTCAAGGAAAAGTGGCATCAAGTTGATGTTCAACCATAGCTTTTTGAGTACTGAAGACTTGCTGATATTTCTATCTAGTAATACGATGAACGTGTTCATGTACGACACCCAATATGGGCGAGTAGGGATATCAAGCGTCATTGACTATGCTTTGTCTGTAGGGATTCCCATCGCAATATCTGATAGTTACTTGTTCAGGCACATTTATAGGGAAGACATCTGTGCATACACGCACACATTGGCTGAATGTATGGAAAGCAATTTTATTAGTTCAATCAAACCAAAAGAAAACAACAAGGCACTAGTGCGAATTCTCGAACGTCGATTGCACAACATTCTTGCTAGAGCTTCACAGTCATGAACAATGATTGGCATATACACATACCTGGAATTTTGGGTGGATTGAAATAAGACTGTGAGGTTTAAGGCGTTTGGGTGCTGGGGTTGTAAATGTCGGCGTCGACGGTGTGCAGAGCATGCAGGTTGTGCGAAGGGTGCGAGTTTGACGTCGTTTTGGACCTTGGGGAGCAGTGTGTAGCAAGCGTGTTTCCGGAGAGTGGGGATGCAGATCCCCCGCGGTTCCCGCTGGTGTTGATAAAGTGCAGCGAGTGTCACCTCGTGCAACTGCGTGACACGGTGCAAGGTGGGATGATGTACGGGACTAACGGATACGGCTACCGCTCAGGGCTGAATGCCACGATGACAGCGCATCTGACCGAGTTGGCTGAAGACGTGCTTGGGCGTGTACGCTTGGGGGACGGCGACGTGGTTGTTGACATCGGCAGCAACGACGCAACGCTGCTGAAGCGGTTTCCTGGGTCGTGTGTGCGTGTGGGCGTGGATCCCAATGGACCACAGTTTAGAGAGTTTTACGAGGGTGCAGGAGGGGTTCATTTGGTAAGCGAGTATTTCTCTTACGACGCAGTTGAACGGTTTGGCAAGGCCAAGGTGGTGTGCAGTGTTGCCATGTTTTATGACCTTCCTGACCCCAAGGGTTTCGTTCGGGACGTGGCGCGCGTGTTGGATCCGGAAGGCTTGTGGGTCCTGGAACAGAGCTATTTGCCCATGATGATAGAGGCAAACTCTTTTGACACAGTCTGTCACGAGCACCTAGAGTACTACTGCTTGCGGCAAATTGACTGGTTGTGTCGTGGAGCAGGGCTAAAGATCGTGGACGTTGCGTTCAACGCCAGCAACGGTGGGAGCTTCAGGGTGTTTGTAGCGCACGCCGGGTCTGGGGTGCATGAGGCCTGTGCCGAGAGGATTGCGAGGGTGTTGGAAGAAGAAGAGCAGTTTGCCGGCTTGGACGTCTTTTGCGACTTTGAAGTAAGGGTGCGGCGCGTCCGGGATGACCTGCGTTTTGTCTTGGGGGCGGTGAGGGACGTAGGCGGTGGGGGAGACGGCTGCGATGGTGGAGTTTATTTGTATGGAGCTTCTACAAAAGGCAACACGTTGCTACAGTACATCGGTGCAGGGGACTTTGGAATTGCGGGCGCGAGCGAGCGCAATGTGGCAAAGGTGGGGTGCGTCACCCCTGGCACGAGGATCCCTATTGTGTCTGAGGAGGCAGCTCGAGAGGCACAGCCCGGATTTATGCTGGTGTTGCCGTGGCACTTCAAGGCCGAGTTTCTGGAAAGGGAAAGGGCTTACCTGGATGGGGGTGGGCGGTTTGTGTTTCCATTGCCAGAAGTGCAGATTGTGGGTAGATGGAAGACGGCGCTTATCACTGGTGTGACGGGGCAGCTAGGTCGGCACTTGGCTCGGGTGTTGACGGGGAGAGGTTACCATGTATACGGTACCTCGCGAGGAGGGGAAAGTGTCGACGATGTGTGCTTGTTTGAGGGGGGCCTGCGTGACCGAGACTTTTTGTCTCGGGTGATACGGATTGTTAAACCAGACGAGATTTATCATCTGGCTGCAGTGACTGATCGCGTGCAAACACACTCGCATGCATATGATACCATAATAGACAATGGGGCGGCTGTGGCGATGTTATGCGAAGTGGTGCTAGAGTGGTGTCCAGGTTCCAAGGTGTTTGTGGCTAACAGCGTGGGTGTATTTGAAGGCATTGGGGGGGGCATTGGAGAGGGCATTGGAGGGGGCGTGGTTGTGGATGATGAAAGCATCGGAAAGGCTTTCTATCCTACCACCCTCTACAGCGTTGCCAAGGTTACAGCGTATTGGACCACGAGATATTTTCGCGAGCACTTTGGCATGTTTGTATGTTCGGGGTTTATCAGCAATGCCGAATCATCATTGCGTTCACCACGCTATGTTACTACAAAAATTGCAAGACACGATTTTGATGTGGGGCCATTGGTGTTGGATAACGTGAACGCTTGTGCAGATTGGATTCACGCTAGCGATGTGTCTAGTGCGATGATAGCTATCTTGGGTCATGATGTAGCAACAGACTACATCGTGTCATCTGGGAAGACGCATTCTGTTCGGGACTTTGTAGAAATGGTGTTGAAACATCGCGGAGTTTATAGGACCAGCGAAGCGGGCGGGGGCGTTTATGTAGACACTGAAACTGGGCGCGTGTTGGTAGAGACCCGTAATGTGGTGAAAGCATATGATAGACGAGTGTCTTTTAAGAACGACAAGTTGCGAAGTCTTGGTTGGGAGGTCAAGTACCACCTAGAAGACATCGTTGAGGAAATGATTGGTGACGGGGGTGCGTAAGATTTAAGGTTAGAAAATGCGTAGTCATTTCAAAGTCCGGATGGAAAACAACGAATTCCTCACGTACATTGTTGGCGGCAGACTGGGTGACTTTATTTACGGGTTGTACGTGGTTATGATGAAGTATCGAGAAACCGGAAAGAAGGGTGTGGTGTATTTGAGTGATCGTAAGGAATGGAAGTGTCACCCTATGTCTAGGTCGATGGAAGATACTTATGCAGAACTGAGGCCTTTGGTGATGCACCAGGAGTACATTTCAGAATTTAAACTGTGGACAAAATCCACGGGCGAAGGCAGAAAGACGTTCGATTACAACTTGAATGAGTGGCGGAATCATTGTAGTCGTGTAAACTGGTTGACTATGCTACAACAGGTTTACGGGTTAGAAAACTATCGCGGACCTTGGCTGGTGAGTCCAGAGAAAGAGGGTACACGATTCAACTTGATGGTTCACAGGAGCTTGATTCGGGCAAATGCTGACTTTCCTTGGGAGCGGCTGTTAAAAAACGTGCCGAGCGCATTTTTGACATCCGACATGAATGAGTACACCAACTTTCCATGGAAGAATCTGCTGACGTGTACCTTATGCAAAGACATTTGTGAGATGGTTGCGTGCATAGATGCATGCACGTTTTTCGTTGGAAACCAATCTGCACCAATTAGCATTGCGGCGGCATTGGGAAAGCCTTTCTTAGCCGTCTTGAGCAATACGCCTATGAATGTAGATACGCTGATGTACATACACCGCGAATACGCTTATAAAGGCGAGTTTTGGTACTTGAACCAAGACAACATGATGATTCCTTCTGAATTGAACATCCTCGCCGCCAACTTTGTGCGCTTAGAAGTGTCTATTGGAGAGGCTCTGGACAAGTTGAGCATCTTGAAATTGAAAGAACGGGCAATCAAAGAAAACCGACACGTACAAAATGAAATTGCAGCTATTGAACCAGACTTGAAAATATATGTAGAAAGGTGTCGTAAACTGTACATTGTTCTTGAGTATGTTAACAAACGGTTGTGGGATCTTTGTGAGTGGTCACGGCATGGGGCGCTTGAAAATAGCAATGACTACATCATGAAGGAAAACGATGCTCGCTTCCGGATCAAGAACAAGATTAATCAGGTTTGTAGGTCCTTCTTGAGAGAGCAAAAAAGCTACCAACAACGTTGGGTCAAGGCAACCGTAGTGTTGGTTTGTGAGAAAACAGAGGCGTTCTTGAGGTTCTTGTCGACCTACCACGACGTGGTTTGGATAGACTTGAATTGCTTGAGTGACCAAGAGCGAAGCAGCTTGGTTGAGTTAGCAAGTGTTGATCCAGGAATACGCATGGTTGAAGGGATGCCGCCGGGGGGCGGTGACAACAAGATAGCAGATACATTTGTTGTTGGTGAACGGATTACTGGTTCAAATGGCAAGATTGTTGATGTGCCAGATGCATTTTTACAGGCGTTGGTGGAGGTTTGTGAGGGGGCTAAGACGGGGTGACTTGTGTGTTTGAGTGGGTGGTGGTGCTTGTGTGTGTTTGAGTGGGTGGTGGTGGTGGTGCTTGTGTGTGCGAGTGTTGTTGCAGGTCGTGAGCAACCATAATGTCCACGAGCTCGTTGAATGTGACTCGGGGCTTCCAATTGAGTATTTTTTTCATTTTGCTTGCGTCTCCTCGCAAGTTTTCTACCTCAAAGGGGCGAAAGTGCTTTGCGTCCACTTGAACAAGGACCCTACTGAGGTCGTCGGCGTCGTAGCCTTTTTCGTCGACGCCGGTGCCGCGCCAGACAATGCGCTTCCCAATTTTTGAAAAGGCGGCCTCCACAAACTCCCGGATCGTGTGAGACTCGCCGGTGGCGATGACCCCATCTTGGAGGCAGTTGTGGGGTTGTTGCAGCATGAGCCACATCGCTTGGACATAGTCTTTGGCATACCCCCAGTCCCTGTGGGCGTTCAGGTTGCCCAGGGTCAAAGGGCGGTGAGGCGTGGCGGTGGAGGTTTTAGCCAGCGCTGCTACGGCGCGCGTCACCTTGCGGGTGACGAAGGTCTCGCCTCGCCTTTCAGACTCGTGGTTGAACATGATGCCGCTCACGATGTATATCCCATACGCTTGCCTGTAAATCTGGCACAAGTGATGAGCATGCAGCTTTGACGCAGCGTAGGGCGAGCATGGCGAAAAAAGGGTCGCCTCACTTTGAGGCGGCGGGCTGCTGCCAAACATCTCGCTCGTCGACGCCTGGTACACCCGGACGCGGTGGGTGAGGTTGAGCTGACGGGTAGCGTCCAGAATGTGCAAGAGGCCGTCGGTGTTAATGCTGGACGTGTAGAAGGGGGTTTGGAAGGAGATGTGGACGTGGCTCTGGGCGGCGAGGTTGTACACTTCAATGGGCGCGGCTGCTGCGCCGGGGTGCTCAGAGGCTGCGCGTAGTAGGTTAAAGACCGAGGTGTAGTCACACACGTCTCCGTAGATGAGTTGGAGGTTGGGGTTCTGTCTTGCGTGGTGGAGACGGTCTAGGAGCAACATTGAAGATGAGCGCCGGATCATCCCGAAGACTTGGTAGCCCTTTTCTAAAAGCAGCTCGGCTAAGTAAGAGCCATCCTGACCCGACACGCCTGTAATCACGGCGCATGGCATCGCTTTCCTTTTGTTGCTTAGGGTCGGTTGTCACCTTAAGCTGGGACAACGCCGATTTTTTGGGGATGCCTGGCGCATTTTGTGAAAAATGTGAGGCCGGTGGATTCGTCAACCCACAACAAGTATACGCCAAAGAGTACACACACCCCAAAAGCTTCCAAACACAATGGCGGCTGCTCTTCACATTGTGTGTGAGATCGTGGACGTCGTGCTGAGGCAGATCGACGAAGACACTCAGCTGGACGATGTTGGTTATGACATGGACCGCCTGGAGCAGATGATCGAGGGCGGCGGCGTGCCGGTGGCTGTCAGCAACGCGTACTCTGCTCTGTTCAGGGAGGTGTATGCTGTAAAGGGATGCATGTGTGAGGTCCTCCCGGAGCTGGACGCGCTCAAGCAAGCCGCGGAGCTGGAACTGCGCAAGCTGTAGGGCGCAAGCTGTAGGGCGCAAGCTGTAGGGCGCAAGCTGTAGGGCGCAAGCTGTAAGGCGCAAGCTGTAGGGCGCAAGCTGTAGGGCGCAAGCTGTAGGGCGCAAGCTGTAAGGCGCAAGCTGTAGGGCGCAAGCTGTAGGGCGCTGGATGCGAGAGAAGGGACGGGAACAAAAAATGTGGTGTGATGTGGTGCCGTTGTTGTTTGTTGGTGGAAACGCTAGTGGCAGTAGCTTTTCCTATTCCTTTATAAAATGAGCGACATCCTGTGGCGCGTGTGTATGTTTTTGTTTGGGTGCATGGGCGCTCGCTTTGGGTTGACCTACCTGGCTTGGCGCCTGCCGCCAGAGTACCTTCCGTACATGGGCATCCCGGCCTTGGTCATTGCGGTGAGCTTTGCCACAATCTATGTAATGGGTTGGCGGCAGACTGGTGCAGAGGTGCGGGGTGATCGCATATGGTGGAACTCGCTGCGCCCTGTGCACGCTGCACTCTGGTTTACGTTTGCAATTTTGGCTTTTGCTGGGCGCAGGGATGCTTGGATCGTGCTGCTGGTGGATACGCTCATCGGGCTAGGCGCATTTTGGACGTATCACCTGGTCTTGAGGAAGACTGGTTGAGTTCATAGGTGGGGAAGAATGGATCGGTCTCCTCTCGCCACTTTTTCATGAATTTGGAGTTGCGGCAGCCTGTAGGATTCAACCCCGCCGAGCTTGAGGTGAATGTCATAGATGCCTTGCTCCATGAACAGGTTTGTTTTGGCGTTCGCAAGGAATTGGTCATACACGGGTTTAAGTAGGTTGGTGTTGAACCCAAACACTTCGCTGTTTTGCCATCTGGTCTTTGTATTCGTGGTGTGTTGATAAACGATGTCCGCGCTGGCCGGAATCTTGAGCAATTCTTTTTCTAGGTCGGACAAGTAGTACTTTCCGGTGATTTTGATGGCGTGCGTGAATCCTTTCAATAGCCCAAGTTCTTGGGCTTTTAGCACGGACACGGCCTCGCCGATGGTAGAGACGTTTTTCGCGGCCTTGTTGAGGGTGTTTGAAATGTCGATGGTGGCTTGCTGAAAGCGGTGCGAGGTGGGTATGTCAAAGACGTGTCCCGATGATTCGATGACTGCAATGTTCAGGTTTGTGTTATCCATATAGCGTTTGATGTTGCGCATGTACAAGTCCCTTCGAGCAGCCGTGTCGGTGTTGGTAGAGGTGACTGGTTCAACACAGGTGGTTAGCAAGACGACGTACCGGTTGCTTTCAGGGCTTCCCATTACAGGTATGCTCGGGAAAAAAGGGGGCATCGAAGATAAGAAAAATAGGGTAGGCTAGTCTTTCTCATCGTACTCTGAGTCGATCGCGCCAATGCACATCTTCAGGACCCACATCTCAGGGGTTAGGTCCACACCCTTTCTGGCAAACTGCTCTTTCTCCAGCTCGTAGTAGCTCGTGCAGTCCACCATGTTGCCGATCGTTGGGTGGTTGTCCAAAGTGGAGAGGAACTGTTGGGTGTTTTGGTCCTTGCCAACTTGGGCGATCTGGATGGCCAGTGCACCGGGTCCATAGCGCGTGTTTCTCAGGGCGTTTTTGGCCTGCACAATGACATTGGCAATGCTGTATTGGGGGAGGGTGTCTGTTGGCACGCCGTCGGTGATTATAAGGACGAGCACGGGCTTGGCCATGGTGCCGCGATAGGCCTGGTCGAGCACGAGAGGCTGGATGATCTTGGTGTCGAGCTTCTCGCCCAGCGGCGTGCCTCCACGGAAGGGGACCTGTGCCACCAGGCTCTCAACTTCGGCACCGTTGCGGATGCCGTCGCCTCCATTAGGATTGTCATTGATGAATCGGACGACTAAGCCTTCCTCGTCGAATAGAGTAGCAATCCCAGCGACCTTGGACAGGATAAACTTGAGATCATCGATGCGGTTGCCGTTCTCCTCAAACTTCATTGAGCCCGAGTCGTCGCAGTAGAAGACGATGTCGTAGAGCGCAAGGAGGGCGAGCTCGTATGCAAGCTCGGCGCTGATGTTCCACTGTTGGGCGATGCATTGAAAGTTGATTTGGCGCACCCTGTCCAGAACGGTTTGGAATTGTACGGGCGGGTAGAAAGCCTCGAGCTGGTTTGCGCGGATGATCCTCTGGAGCCTGTTCTCGATAGCGTTCGGTAGAATGGGAGCGGTATGAGGCTGTGCGCAATCCAAAAAGGCCGTACCTCTTCGCGGATTGGCAATGTTTATCGGTGCAACAAATGGACCATGGGACATTGCCAGAGATGGCATCTGAGCAGCCGTGGCAAACGTGGCCTTGATCTTGGATGCCAGAGTCATTTAGTTCGAGTTGATTGGATTGGTTGGTGTTGGGGAGTGTGTGCGGGTTGTTGTTTGGGCATCTTTACAACGGTTCAATTTTTGGTTGTGCCATCAATTTGACTGCCATCGTTTCACGGACTCGATCGGGTACACCAGCATCAACACGTTCAACGCCACGTTGTCTTTGATCGTTGCACCCAGGACTATCTCTGAAGCTGCGACATATCCCAAGCTTATGGCGGGATGCAAATAGTAACCCATTACCACACCAACCATGCAGCACATGATGTCTCCAAGAGTATTGACCACGCTGTCTCCAAAGTACCCAAGTGATATCGTTTGGGACCGGTACTTGTTGATGATGTAGTCGCTGTTCTCGGCAATCTCCCAGATGGCTTCGAGGCTTACTGCTATTAAGAGCGAGAGCGGAAAGCTTGGCGTTGACTTTAGGAGCGCGGCGGTAGCAAAGTAGAAGAGAATCCCGTGGCTTATGTGTGTCCACGAGTATACATCGAACAACTGTTGTGACGTCTCATCGGTGTGCAGACTGCCCCATAGCTTTGGAAATGCATTTTTGTATGAAAGCGGGCGTCCCATCTTCAACATGATGGCAACCGTTAGTGCAACTACGGACGAGGTCAGCAGCAGACTGGTTTTAGCTTCCATCTTACTGTTTGCATGTGAAATAATAACCATGCCAACAATAAAATGAGCAAGGCTCGTTGGTTGTATGCGATCATGATACTGAGCATTGCGTGTATGGTTGGGAGCGCGTTTGCCTATTTTGTCGAGCCTTATGAAGGTGGAGGCGGCGCGCCCTTGCGCGGCATTGTATTGCAATCTTTCATCGGGGGCCTGGGAAACCAATTGTTTCAAGTCGCTGCTGTGGTCGAGCTAGCTCGACGGAATGGTGTGACAGCACTGTTGCCGCAGCAAGATGTGTCGAGAGGGTTTGTAGACTCGCCGACATACACGAGAACATTGTTCAAGGCATTCCAAACTGTAGGCGTCAAGAGTGAGTGGCCTGTACACATGCATAGCTCTCAATTTGGGTACGAAGACATTCAAGGCGAGTTTGTGTACCGCAACGCAGGGGCTGAGTACCTTGTCGTGGGAGGCGCGCTTATGAACATGCGCTACTGTGCTGCGTCCATTGACGCCCTTAGGGACTTGTTGTTCCCAGGATATCGAAAAGTGTCAGGTGGGGGGAATAAGGTCATGCTCGGTCTGCGAGGTTGGACTGAAGAGAACAAGCCGGAGTGGCGGATCCCTGTGGCTTACTATAGGAACGCCTTGGCGGCGTTGCCAGATGAGGGTGGTGTAGGTAGGCATTACCTCGTATTGACCGACGATGCAGAGTACGCGGAAAGCGTCATGGCAGAGTTGGGGTTGAAAGGTGGCAGTGGCATTGGGGGTGACGTCGAGGTGGTGGTCGGAAACCGTTCCTGGGAGAGCATTGCAGAGCAATACGGCAAGGCAATGCAGTGTGACCACTTTATTTTAAACTACTCCACGTTTCACTTGTGGCCTGGACTGTTTGCTGACGGTGGCACAGAAAAAATAATCGTGTACCCCAAAGTGGACACCATGACGGGCATCCACCTCGAGGAGTACAAGGGTGCCAGGTTTGTGAGCATCGAAGTTCCAGGGGCCTTCCGCCCCTTCTCTTAGTTGGTTGCTGAGATGTTGTGTTTGATTGGGAATGGGGTTATTTCCCATGCTCGTGTTTGATGTAAAAGTCTGTTTTTTTGTGTGGGAGGCCCTTGATTTCGTCATCGGGGAGGGTATGTATGCGCAATCCAGTCTTTTGAAGGACGTAAGGGAAGCTGATCTGGTCTTGCGTCGTATGGCGGAGCGTCTCTAGGTACCATGCATCTAGAAACCGGTGCGTCTCTGGCTTGCGCATGTCCATGGGGATGAAGCAAGTGATCCAAACACCTTTGCCGTCTTGAAACCCGGTGTTTAGGTAGTCTTGAAACTGAGCATCCACGTCTTGGTAGGGCTGGTCTTGGCCATTCCAACGCGTGCTCGTGTATCTCTTACAGTGCGAAGCCGCCACCTCGTCTTTTAGGCGACCGTAGCGGCGGTACTCATGGTCGAAAGCGATCAAGTTAAAAGGGGACTCAAACTTTTGCAGAATGTACTCGGTCAGGCGGGGGTAGGTGATTTCTAGGGTTCCATCCAACCACACGACAATATCATACTCTTGCAAAAAAGGTATGCAGTGGAAGCTTTGCTTGTAATACTTGGCAAGGTTGAATGTGTGCTTGTTAGCTTTCAACGAGTTGAGGTAGTTACCGTGGTCTTGGGGGTTTGGGTAAAGTTCATGGTATGGCGTCGTGTCCATGGTCCAGCCATTGGGGACCAGATTGGGGTTGTTGGTGAAGCAGATAAAGTCGGCGGGAACGTTTTGTGGTGCAAAGGGTTTGCAAGTGCGCTCATAAGTGCCCATGATGCTGGTAATGTACGCTACCTTTGGATGCATGGGGGGCTGGGGGAAGTTTGGGGAGTTGGGGTGAGAGTGCGTGGCGCAAGCAATCAGGATGGACATCAACACGACTAGATGCTGAAAGATGAGGATCGTATGGACCATTTAATTATCACGCACGAATTGATTTGGGTCGTTTTTTTTATGAGGACTGGTATAATGACGCATCCATTTGAGCTTCAGATCAATCACCAAGAGGTGGTATCAGAAAGATCCTATCGGTTCCAGAAGCACGTTGTGCTGATTGATTCGAATTTGAGGGACCGGAGCAAGTATCCCACACCGACGTCGTATCGTGTCGAGTTGCCTTCTGTCTACAAGCAAGTAAAAACCGTACGCCTGCTGAGCGCCGAGGTACCCCTGAGTTTCTATGCCTTTACGTCTGCCAAAGGGTTCACCACGCTCCACATTGGCATCTACAACGCTGCGGGAAGCACAAAATTGGCTTTGCAGACTGTTGTGATTGGCGATGGCAATTACACAACTAGCACCATCAAAACTGCTTTAGAAGCGGCCTTGAATGCCAACGCACTGTTCACGTCCGAGGGCGTAACATTCACTGTATCGGTGGACACGACAACTTCCAAGTTGAGCATTGCGTGCACTCCTTCCAGGATTGTGTACGTTGACACGACTTCTTATGCCTCTTCTGGCGAAATCAATTGGGGCCTAGAATACTTTCTAGGGTTTCCGAAAAATGAGGTGACAGAAGGCACAAAGTGCACCGCGGCCAACGTCATCAAGTTGAATCCCTACAACTACATGCTGTTGGAAATTGCCGAAATCAATGGCATGGACGAATGTGGAAGAGCAAGAAACACCGCATTTGCCAAAATCCCCATGAACGCCAATTCCTTTGATGTCGTCATGCTGAGCCAAGACTGCTGTACCTACAACACGTCTTATTTGAATCCGTTTATCAACAAACTCAGTAATTTGACTATCTCATGGAGGATGTACGACATGAGTCCCATCGATTTCAACGATGCTGACCACTCACTGACTTTGGAATTGGAGTGTTTAGAGTAGGGGTGGGTGTGGGTGGGTTGGGGGTGTGCTAATTGATCAACTCCAACAGCGCTTGCGGGTTGTCCAGATCGGATGACGTCAGTTGTAGTTTTTTGAGTTGGTAAGTGTCCACTTCTAGGTGCGGATCTTCAGCCTCTAAGCAGTCCACGATGTACTGCAGCTCGTCCAGGTCGTTGCTTCTGATGGCAGTCTCAAGTTCGTCTTCACTCCAGTCTTCCTCGCTCCATTCGTCGTCGCCGTCAGCATCGTTCATGAAAATTGTTTGGCATTCGATGATCTTGACAATCTTCATTGGCTGTCCAATTGTGTCTTCAATTGTAGCGAAAGGGGCGAGCGTGTTCCACAGATACTGCAGGATCTTTTGATAAAGAATGCTGCATTCCTTGGAACAATTGTTCAGGACAGGGGCCTTGTGTGTCTTGCCCAGATCGATCTTTGATACTTTCTTTTTGGTCAAGTACTTGACCAGTGGATGCGATGACGGCAGCATCTTCATGCTCATGTAGCTCTCGGGCATGAATTCGTAGTCTAGCTTCAGGTGTGTGAACAGGCAATAGTTGGTGACGGACATCCATGGCTGACATGTGTCTTTTTTAAATGTGCGCGCGTGTTGTGCAATGGGTTTTTTATGTACGTTTGTCTCAAATGAACTCTGACTCAGGGTTGACTTTTGAGCAGGCGTGCAGGAGCTACTTGGCAGATTATCCGGATGTTGCGGCAGCGGGCATGGACCCATGGGACCACTTTGTCCGCCACGGCTCAGGAGAGGGGCGGGTGTGGAAGGGTGAAAGGATATCTTTCAAGATGGCGTGCGAGCGTTACTTGGCGGACAACCCGGATGTTGCGGCAGCGGGCATGGACCCCTGGGACCATTTTGTTCGCCACGGCTCAGGAGAGGGGCGGATGTGGAAAGGTCCTAGGTCTAGCGTGGTGGAAACAGCGGCACCTGTAGCGGTGGTGCCTTCACTACCGTCTTCAGTGGAGGTGGCGTCACCGTCGGTGGTGATAGAAAACAACTACAGTGCGCGAGACAGCAAGATCTACTCTAGTGGCTCTGAAATCAAGATTCGCGGCATCAATTGGTTTGGTCTCAACACCGGGACGCACTGCGTGCACTCCCTCTGGTCTACGGGATTGGACGAGTACATTTCTGTATTGAAGAGTTCGGGGTTCAATGCCGTTAGGCTGGTGTTGTCCGCAAAAGTAATGCTGAATTTAGATTCGCTTGCGGTCAATAGCGTCAGCGAGGCGTTGAACCCGGGCGTGAGCGGCATGACCGCCGGCCAACACTTGGACGACTTGGTGGCCCGCCTCGGCCGGGCTGGCATTTTGGTGATGCTGAATCTGCATCGCATGTCTGGCGAAGGTGACAATGCTGACGACATTGGGCCATATTGGTACTCTGGTGAGTATCCTGAGAGCAAGATCATCGAAGCCTGGGTGGCCGTTGCAAAAAGGTACGCCGCTGCTGCAAACGTGTTTGCGATGGACATTAAAAATGAGCCCCACGGGGCGACCTGGGGAACCGGAGACGCCGGCACCGACTTTGCGGCGTTTTGCGAGCGCGTGGGCAATGCCATCTTGGCTGTAAATCAGCGTGTGCTCATTGGCGTCGCTGGTGTGACAAAGTGTGTGTGGAGCGACAGCGTGGGGCCGGCTGTTGCGCGGCCGGTGAAGCTGAGCGTGGCCGACAAAGTGTTTTACACGCCCCATTTTTACAATGTGTACAAGTGGTGGCCTGACGTGAACTTCACGGCGTATATGGATGATTGCGTGGGCAACGTTGTGCGTGCTGGGCTGCCTGTCATTGTTGGGGAGTGGGGCTACAATGAGGGGGAGTCGTCAGACACGCGGTGGCTGGCAGACTTTACTGCCTATTTGAAGGCTGCGGGAATAGAAAATTGCATGTACTGGGCGCTCAACGAAAACGCTGGGGACAACCAGAGCATCTTGGCCCCGGGAAGTGCAAACGTGAAGGAGAGCAAGATTGACGTGATAAAGCGTGTAACGCCCGGGGCGTCTAGGCTGTCTTTTTAAGCGGGGTGTAGGTTTGTTCTTGCGCAATCATAGTGACGGGTAGGCGTGAGCACGACTATAGACTGGGCAACATCATCGACGCTTGGTAAGGCCAACAACACGTCCACCGTCGACAAGGGTCTAATTTTTTTTTTATGACGCACCGCAATCATGGCACATTCGGAGATTTCTTAGTTACACACAAGCCTATAAAGCTCGTTCCTGACTGCAATGATGCTGGTTCTCGTTGGTGGTGCTACGACTATGTCAACTACAAAACTGTGTTCCCATGCTTTAACGAGTCGCTTCGTAGCGCCATTGACGCATTTGAGCCCTTTCGCAGCTTGCCTATGCCGAGTACAGCAGACGCGTGTGTTGTCCACTTCAGAGTGGGGGACTTTCTCAAGGAGGCCATGATGAGTGCAGATGATCTGGTTGGGGCAGCGGTCGCACTGTTGCCACGGAAGCCCGACCGGTTTGAAATCTTAAATGGGGGAAGTCACTTCCGGGCTACTGGCGATTTGAAGGACAGATCAGACAACTTGTTGCATACGCTTGCGTCGAACTTGCAATGCGCCTTTCCTGATGCAAGCGTTGAAACTGTTCAGTCGGATAATGCAGATGCCGATTTTTACAGGATGGTAACGGCGCCCATGCTGCTGACCGGACCCGGCAACTTTGCAATTTGTGCGGCTGCCGCAAACAAAAATCATAGACTTACTCCGGCATTGGCAAACTTGAACTTTCCAAAGCTGGGTTCGTCGTCGCCGCAGCACGTTTACGAGGATTGGTACACTTATCCTTGCGGGGCCTAAAAGGTGGAAGGCGGCATCGTCACTGAACTAGCTTGTATTTACTGTAAACCTTTTTGAATAGCTCGTCGCAGTCTTCATCGGGGCCATTGATGCAAGCCGAGCTGCGGGCTACGTGTACACTGTCATTGTAGAAAGGGAAGGCAAAAACTTCATCCTGCGAAGTTACCGCTGCAAGCTGTTTGTATTTATCCTTGTATTTCTCAAAGTCACATGATTCAAAGTGGAGTACGTGTACTCCCTCTAGAGTTTCCTCCACGTCATTAGCATGATTAACAAAGCGGTGCATTCCAAAAGGCTCTAAATCAGGCGACACTCGCCCCATGCCTTTGCCGTTGCCATAGGCTGCGCACTTGTTGTCAGATGGAGCACAATCTTCCAGAGCCGCATAATGAAAACAACCCTGCCATTCCAATGGGATTTGTGCATACTTGGCTTCTTTGTTGTTTAAAATTACTGTTTGTATTTCGGGTTTGAGCTTTGTTTGTATGTGATCTTGAAGCAGCCCTTCACAATCTAGAAGCTCGTCATCGTCAATCGTAACGATCCATTCTATGCCTTCTTGGTGTGCAAACGAAATTGCTTTCCTTGCCCACGTGTCGTACCTTACGTTCAAGCTCTCCCACATCAGTTCACCTTGGGTCTGAAAGTCATTCACGGATCCCGCCTCTGTGGTCACATCTGGTTGCGTGTTCAAGTACTCCACCAATTGTGGCTTGTCCTCGACGCGAATATAAAATCTTGAGACGCCCTTTTTACGATGCCAATCCAAAAAGTATTGGATATTTCCAGTTTGGTCTCTGGTAATCAGTATAATGGCAACTGAATTTGGTCGCTGCGGGGGTGGTGGTGGCGGTGGCGGTGGTGGCGGGGTATAAAGGGGGTGAAGCTGATGTGGTGGAGGGTGTACACTTCTGAAGGACATGTTGTGCAATGCAGACATCATTGTATATTGTTTCAACAATGCGGACGCCGACGTGGACCCTGAGCGCAGTCTTCCTTTCTTCCGAGCTGATTTCTTTTTTCTTTGCTTGAAGTGTTCGATTGTGAACGTGCAAAAGAACAAGTAAACAAGGGGCACAAGTAAACAAAGCAACAAGGCTAATTTGTGCATATCGATGCGCGCCTTTTATTCATTTCATTTTTTTGTGAAAGGCTAATTTCCAGCTGAAACACAATTGAAAACGTTGCTGGGTGGGTGTGCAAGATTGATCTCGGAAGGAGTGGCTACACCGCCCTCAGGAGTACATCGTGTGTGCGTGTACAAGAAAATGCTGGACTACCTCGATTGTACCATCGGGTAGGGTAAAAAAACTGCCTGGGTTGGGCTCATCGTTTTATAAAGTATTCTCCTTTGCACTCGTACTCGCGGGACATTTTTGCAGGTGCGTATTCTATTTGGCCTGTCACAAGGTCCACCGTGCCGAACAGCTTGCAATAACCGTGTCCGATGCTGTCTTCACGAATTGTCTTGTTTGGCATAAAATGCACACAAGACTTGCAATAGTTTGTGGAGGGCTTGGGGAGTTTCGGGCTGAATGCAACCTTTCCTGCTAGGCTCATTTCAGATGAATGGTCCTTGGCCTTTAAGTTGTGACCGAAGACTAGGAGGTGGGGGTGGCGTACTTTCTTTTGATGTAATTACGATCCGCGATGAGGATGTCGTGCAGTTTCTTGTGGCTCTTGTTGAGGACGGCCAAGTAATTCAAGGTGCGGAAGAGCGTCAACCAGTTGTTGTCCGAGGCGGCATAGGCTTTGTCAAGTGCCGCGTGACGCTCAGATGCAGTCTTTGTTTTGATTTTGTGGTAGCCGTGCTTGGAAAGCAGTTCCTTTTCTAGCACTACATACGTGCGCTCTCCGGTGGCGGGATCGTATAGCCCCACTTTGCCATCTTTTTGACCTTGTTCTGTAATGCAAGCTGCAGGTACAAATGTTGCCTTGGATGAAGCTGTGGTTCGGGTGTAGGCTGAACGGCGAATGGTGCCCTGAGGGCAGGTGGTAGGGGACGTGCTCTTTGTTTGTTGTTCTGCGCGTCGCTGTGCAGCAAGGACACTCGCAGTTATGGGCGCGGTGACATTTGTCGCTCGCTTGTTGTGTATGCTTGTAGCTGCAATGCACGCTGGTTTTACTTTCTTGCCGGATTTGGTTGTGTAGCCCTTTCGCAGTAGTTGGTGTGGCGGACATGTCTCGTCGTCTTTCTTGCCCATTTCTTACCTCTTTACAAAATCTTCTGGTATGTAAAGGGATGTGGCTCCTGGTCGTCTTGTTGTTTGCTGCGGCCATGGCACTTGTTGTGTTGTTTCACAGAGTGAGAACGCGGATTGTGGGTGAGGGAGTGGAAGAGGGAGTGGGGACCAAAGAGCATTTTTTCCCTATAGGTGGCCAGCAAGGCATGCCGCCACTGGTCATGACTGACACAATCGCCGTGGTACCTGGACCACCTCTTGTCAGTGCACCCCTTGCTCCGGTGCTCGTGCCTGCTCCTGTGCCCGTGCCCGTGCCCGTGCCTGCCGCACCTGCGCCTGCACCGGCACCGGCAGCACCTGCTCCTGCGCCCGCCGCGCCTGCCCCCGCACCTGCCAAGCCAGCGCCTGCGCCCGCTGCCCCTGCGCCCGCCAAGGAAACTGTAAAGAAAGTAGATTCCGAAGCAGCCAAACCAGCTACAACCACGGCTGCACCTGCCAAAAAAGAGGAGAAGCCTGCGCCTGCAACGTCAGCCGCGCAACCCGCCGCCGGCACCTTTGATCCTACAAAGTGTAAAGGCGACACTGTCAACTTGACACACGAAACCAACAACGGCTACCCCAACATCGCCAGCTTCACAGTCTTCAATGCAGGCGATGGCACGAATCACCCACCCGACCAACAAAAGCTGTCGTGCAACGTTTGGTATGACATCACACAAAAAGGCACAACCACTGGAGGCGAACGCGGCTTGCTGACCAGTAACAAGATCAAGATTAAAGGTGCAAGTTCTGACGACGGTAGCTACAAAGACACTGGGGGCTGGCCTGAGAATGTCACATTAGCGGCCATGAGCGAGAGTTATTGGGGTCCAAAGACAGCAGACAATGGATTTTGGAAAGGCCCAGCTTGCGGAAAAGAGTTTTGGGTGCGCATGTTGTGTGGCACAAATGCGACCGAGTATGGTGAATACGGCAAACCTGGCAACAACAAGTGGTTCAAGGTCAGGATTGGGGACGCATGCCCAGCTCACGATCACGGCACCGGCTTTGCAAACCAGATCTGTGTGCCACAACCCGGCGTTAAAAACAAGTTTGGCGTGGACATGCACTTTGACTTGGAGCGGTCCACCCTTCCCAAGGACTTTCCCCAAGTCAATGATGGCAAGTATGAAAACTTGAAACCGATGGGTGAGGGTTTGTTGGAGGTGCGCCCGGGAGACTGGACCCCTCCAACCTGATTGGGAAAATTATTTTTTTAGTTCCTTAGCAAAAGTAAAGAGATCGTAATTTGATGGCGGCGGCTTGTCTAGAAAGCGAAGCCGTGCAACTCCGTCCTCACCAGATTCGTGTGGCCAAGTACGTGCAGAAACACCGCGGACTGTTGTGCATCCACAGTACCGGCACAGGGAAGACGCTCACGGCGGCGGCTGTGGCAGCCTGTCTCGTGGTCAACAAGGTGGTGGAGCACGTTGTGGTGCTGACCAAAAAGTCGGCGGTGGACCAGTTTCACGCAGAGGTCATGCGCTACTGGCCGCAGCTGCCAGCGAAACAGTTGATCTGCATGACGCACACCCTGTTTTTTGACCACGCGGCAAAAGATGTTGACCCAGAGAAGACGCTGTTGGTGGTGGACGAAGCACACGAATTCGTCAACCCTGCAGGTGTGAGCACCCAACGTCTCGAAGCGTTTGCGAGGCGCTGTGAGCGGGTGTTGTTGCTCACAGCGACCCCCATCGTCAACGGCGCCTATGACTTGGCGCCACTTGTCGCTATGGTCAAGGGTGTGGACGTCCCTTCGCGCCACGAGTTTGAGGCTATTTTGGAAGATGACAAGGCATTTTCGGCGTGGTTTGCGGGCACGGTGGACATCCTGCTCATCGACAAGAACAAAAACAAGGCATACCCCCACGTTAGCGTCAAGACCGTGCACGTGCAAATGTCCCGCGAAACCCGCGCCGAGTACTTGAAACAGCTGGGTGCGCCTGCGCCGTTTTACATCAACTTGCGGCAGCTTAGCTTGGGGGTGAAAAGCAATTGTGAAAAGTGTGGCTGGCTCGTTGAAAACGTCAAGGAGTGGATCAAGCGTGGGGAGGGTAAGATCGTGGTGTATACCGCCTTCATCGAGCGGGGCGCGGCCATTATCAGCAAGTTGTTGGCCGACGAGGGGATAAATGTTTTGGTCATCGATGGCGAGGCGTCCGCAGCACAGCGGAGGCGATCTGCATTGCTGTTTAGCAAGCACGTACAAGAAGAGCGGGCTGATGAGCGGAAGCTCAAAGAGGACCTTCGCAAACTGGTGGCACCCTCTGAAAAGGTGGGAACGCGGTGCGGCAAAGACGGTGTGTTGGCCACGCGCTTGGGCAAGCCTGACAGCTTGCGGTACGTCGAAGGCACCACAAAGAGGCCTGCATCCAGTGCGCTTAGGGAGGAGGTCGAGGCCATGCACATTCCGCCTGCGTGGAACCCCGCGGAGGTCTGCAAAAAGGACAACAAGATCCAGTGGGTGGCAATGGACCGCAAGGGCCGGTGGCAATACCGCTACTCGCAGGATTGGGCGGTGCAGCAAGAGTACAAAAAGATTGTGCGGCTAAAGGCGATGGATTCAGCGTTCTGGCGAAAGTACCACAACGTTGTGGACGCCGGCCTTGCCAGCGGGGACGATGTCCAGCATGGGCTGTCCATTGCCGCCAAGCTAATTGCAGCATGCCACTTCCGCGTGGGCGGGCGCGGTGGTGGTGACAGCGACGGCAACGACAGCGACGGCAGCGAAGACGCAGAACCCCACTACGGGCTCACAACCTTGCTTCGAAAGCACGTTACCCAGCGAAAGAAGTCTACGTTGATCAAATTCATTGGCAAATCGGCGAAAGAGAATGTTTGCGAGGTCAAGGATGGCCTGCTGCACAGTGAGCTCGCTTGGTTGATAAAGCGCGCTTCTGGGTCTCGGGATGCCCCGCTGTTTGATGGCCTGGTGGATGCCCCTGGCCTGAGAGCCTTCCTGCACAAGATCCGGCCTGGGCTACGGCCCAAGGACTTCCGCACCTACTATGCAAACTACGTATTGGTCGATTTCCTGAGGAAACAGCCACCGGCGACCTCTTTGAAGCCCTCACAACGCACACGCGCTCTGGCAAGCGCTTGCCGGGAAGCTGCGCGCGGCTTGAACAACACGCCTACCGTGGCAAAGAACTCGTATATCTTCACCGGTTTGTGGGTCTTGTATCAGGCGGACCCTAAGAGGTTTCAGGAGGTCCTGGACGATGGGCGGGGCAAGCACACTGCTGACATCTTGGACGCGTTCATTCGGCTCTTTGCGTCTAACGCCATTAACTGGCAGTTCATGTTGGAATGGTTCAAGGAGACTCGAGGCGTCGCCCCATTCTTGGGACCGGCGCAGGTGTTGTTGATCACCGACGCTGGATCAGAGTCTATCGACTTGGCGGGCACGCGCCACATCGTGTTTATGGATCCTACGTGGACGCCTGCTTTAGAGGACCAAATCATCGGGCGTGGACAGCGCTTTCTGTCACACAAGCACTTGCCCCCTGCACAGAGAACCGTCTCGGTCTGGAAGCTGTTTTTGGAAGCTGACGGCACCGGCAAGGCGGAGGCTTCTCCGAGGCAAGGTGTAGACCGATATGTCTCGAGAATCGTGGCCAACAAACGCAACGAGCAGATGGCTTTGTACGAAAAGCTGGCTAGGGTGTGACACTACTTTGACTTTGTTTTTGATTTGTTTGGGCTGAAGAGTGTGTCCTGGTCCAAACGGTAGTAGTAGGACAACGAAATGTCCTCAGCAGCTTTCGTGGCGGGATTGTATGCCAACGTCTTGCGGCGGCCAAGCTGGGTACGCTTAGAAGCCAATTCTGCATCATATTTGAAGCCGCGCTCGAGGATTTCCCGCTTGACTGCAATGACATACCTGTTTCCTTTTTGGGGGTGAAAACAAAAGCGTGTCGAGTAAACTCTGGGGATCTTTGGCATCCAGCATTGGTCGGTATTGATGCAAAAGTCATAGCCATCAGTCCAGTCAAATGGGATCAGGTGGCATGGATAGGGATGTCTGTATTTGCTTTTGCCCATGCCGCTGTCTTGTGTGTCCCTTGCCCAACCGTTGTACATGTAACGGTTATTTCCACATGTTATGCCAGCGATCGCGTGGGAGTGTTTGCACGTGTCTTCGTTGAAATTGTGCAGATAGAGAGAGTCTGCGACGTATTCGCTGTTGTTGTAGACGTAGGTTTGCCTGTCCTTTGCCTTGAAAGCGTAAGGCACGGGCACTTGCCGCTTCGCCAGGTATTTTTTCTCCTTGATACGGACGATGAGGACATCTGGGTTGGAGTCCATGACGGCCTTTTTGTACAAAGTGTGATCCAGCGCAAAGATGGGGTTGGGGCCGTATTTCGTTGAAAAGACGCTGCCATATAGAGAAGACTTGTAGGCTGTCCCATCGTCTTCAAGCAAGTCTACATAGGCGGCGCTGGTTACGTTTAGGAGCTGCATCAAATTGAACAGGTACCCATGACCCCACCCGCCTTTTTGTTTTTGAGAAATGCCCCGGTTGATGAACGCTTCCTTGTCCACTTTGTTCAGCATGCTGAGGATGTGTTCGGGCTTGATGGCGGCAAAAGCCTTGGCATCGAGTTCCAGCATGTCCACGTGGCTTTCGCTCCAATCGTCGCTTTTGTACAGGAACTTTCTGAGGATAAGGTCCTTGACAGTGGCATAAAAGCGATTCAGAGCAGAATCCCGCGGCGCTTCCCACTGGGCCATGTTTTCCATTAGCACCGCCCTCATCCCTTGGGAATAGAACAATCCCATGATCACCGCATTGAACCAGCACGTCCCTGTGTGTTGCTTGAGGGTCATGACCCTGCCACATGGAACTCTGAGCTCGGGGGCTTGTCTAACTTTGGCGGTGGTCTTTCTGTCCCTGCACTCTTTGGTAGTGGGGTCACGGATTTGACCCTCTGGGCAGGGAGGAGCGGGTTTCCTGCCTGGCGTCTTTTTGTCCCTGCACTCTTTGGTGGTGGGGTCACGGATTTGACCCTCTGGGCAGGGAGGAGCGGGTTTCCTGCCTGGCGTCTTTTTGTCCCTGCACTCCTTGGTAGTTGGGTCACGTATTTGACCCTCTGGACAAGGCTCGCGGGGTTTCCTGCCAGGTGGTTTTCTGTCTCGACACTCCTTGGTGGTAGCATCCCGTATTTGTCCGTCGGGGCATTTTGCCATCGAGTTATTATATATACAAGAGAGATATACAAGAGCTATGAAGCTTAACGTCCTTCGCCCTTTTGCGTTGGTGCTATTCTTCTTGCTGTTGGCGAGCGCATTGCGGCCTGTCAGGGTGGAGAAGTTTACGTCTCTTGTTTCAGATGACTATAAAAAGGTTGAGATGTGCAAGAGCTTGGTGTGCTCGGGTGGAGATGATGCGTCGTGTGTTTCCAATTGTTACTCTAGCATCCAAGATGCCAGCTTGTGCCCACCAAGCGTCACTGAAATAGAACGCACAGACTCCCGTGGTTTTAGGTTGGGGTCAATCAATGGCAAACAGTGCATTCATGTGCTATGAGTAGGCTCTGCACCGGCGATGTCGGCCTTGTATGGCATGTGTGTGCGCATGGGGGCATCGAGAGTAGCGGGATCTGGGACGGCGTAGGGATAGTGGGGTTCTTTGAGGATTCCGCTCACCACAAATCCATACTGCGATTGGGGAGAGGGGTCAACATCGATGCTACATACACTCCCTTCTGTGGAGAGGTCACTGTATGTAGCTGCGGCCATTGTAGAGTCATAACGAAAGAGACTGACTGTCAAGGACCCATATTTTTTGCTGTTTTCATCTGTTTGCGAAATCGTCAAAGTGATTTTGGTGGAACCCGGGGCGGGTTTTAGTGTAATTACATTGAAACCTCCATGTTGCGGCGCTTTGTTTCCATTGATGGCCCAAGACGTTCCAACCTTCTCCATGGCCATGCTATTCAACTCTGGCTTTTTGTTGTCGGCACACCATGTCTTGAAGTTTGCCATGTATTCTGTGTGGATGAGAGGAAAGTCTAGAAGAGCAAATCGCCTATAGTAGTAGCCAAACAGTTGCTCGAGCGTGAAAGAAGGATCGCTCACATTGATCTCGCGAATAATGACGTGATACGCTTCATCACCCTCCTTGCGATTTGTGAGGACGCGCAACATGAGATCCTCTCCCCATTTGAATTGGTCTGGATTGCGGTATAAATAATGGAAAAATAGATACTCTCCATAGCTTGTGTCCATGTGTCCAAAGTAGATTTGTGGACCAGTCCACCTCTTTGGCATTGCCATGAGAATAGGCACATCCTGGCTGCGACCCATCTCTTTGTTGATCAGAAAGTACTCCAAAACGAACCACTCGGCAAGCGATTCCCACAACAGCCCAACATGACCACCTGGCACTTGATCAGTCCATGAACGCGCGTGGACTGTCATAACGTGACCAAATTCATGCACAACGACAACACGTTCTACGGCACTCGGCCTGCTCAATCTAATATTGGCGAGTCCATCTTTAGAACCAATAACCGCTTGAAAGTCTGATGTATCATTGATCAATACGGTCACCTTGACGTTTTTCTTCTCCGGTGTGTTGCGGAACTCGTCATAGATGGTGTCGTGTGGTTTGGGAAACTTCATGATTTGCACAAACACACCCCACGCGTCTTCTAAAACATCGAGCAACCACTTTTCCCAATCTTTTTGAGTGCTTAGCTTGTTAATTTGCAAATACACGGGCTCTATAACCATACTAGCAGGGTGGACAGCTATAAAATGCTGTGACTCAAATGTGTGCTTTTCTTTACCCTGCATCACTTCTACTATGGGAGTGTCTTCGTTGAGTATACTCTGGTATTCTTGGGAATCTGGCGAGAGAGCGCTAGCCAAGTTGCGATTTGTTGCAGCAGTTGATTGTGCAGCCGCAGGGGAGCGAGCAGGTGAAGCTTCTGTGCTTTGCGACGGTTTGGCAAGTTGTGATGGGGTCTCTGGCCGTGGTCCTGGGACAGCCTGGGCGGTGGCTGCACCAGTGTTTAATACTGGCTGTTGGAGCGCAGGTTGAGGCTGTTGGAGCGCAGGTTGAGGCTGTTGGAGCGCAGGTTGAGGCTTTTGGAGCGCAGGTTGAGGCTGTTGGGGAACCGCTTGAGGCTGTTGGGGAACCGCTTGAGGCTGTTGGAGCACCGCTTGAGGCTGTTGGAGAGGTTGAGGCTGCTGGAGAGGCTGAGTCTGTTGGAGCACAAGTTGAGGCTGTTGAAGCGCTGTTTGGGGAAGTGCGCGGGGCTGTGAAAGAACGGATTGCATCATTGTCTGGGAAAACTGTGGCGATGATTGTGAGGTGTCAAAGGCAACCTTGTAGCCATACAAGACGTCCTGGTATGCGGGTTTAGTCAGTTTTGTTCGGAACGTTTCCACCACCTTACCGTTTAGTGTCAGCAATTGGTGCAATGTTAATGCAAGAACCATCAACATAAACAACATGACAATGTACATCGTCCACTCCAGTTGCTTATAATGCATAAAAAAGCTTTCCGGCGTTGGACTAGCATGGCTTGGCAGTTTGTTTGTTACAACTTGTTTGTGTAGGCCTCTATGCAAGCCCCCAGTTTTTGTTTTGACAATGCCGTCTTGGCCTTGCCACACTTGAAAAAAATAGCCAACACACCAACCGACGTTTGCAAAATATGCGGCAGTAAAGACAAAGCGGCCTGGTGGGTGCCCCGTGTGCCGTACCACCATACTTGCTGTATCTCTAAAAACGTCTTGCTTGTAATGACGCGGAACGAGGGATTCCAAATCCACGCATCACAATCCTTTGATATACAAATTGAGTCGATGTAGTATGAGAAAGCCTTCTTTTTATGAAGCGCTTGCGCTCTGTTCAGTGTGTTGAAAACAAGGTCCATCCGGCCCATAAAGGCGCTGTACAACATACTGTCTCGCATGCCAAAGAACCTCATCAGCACTGCCAAGCGTACTAGAATGTGAAGCGCCGCCGCCCAACCACGCTCTTGCAAGTCGAGACATTTTGCCATATTTGTACACATGATCACCGTAGAGCCAAAGGTTTTACTTAAATTGAAGGCGTGCACAGCTTGTGCAAAATGTGTAGAGACTGCAGAATCAGAGATGTGCCACAGCGTCCAGATGTGCTTGGTCAGCTTTGCCTTTAGGATGATGGCTTCCCTGATCATGAGGAACTTGATCGCCACGCGCCTGGTGACGTGAGCTATCCTCACCTCCTTCAGAACATACGCGGATTCGAGTTGACTGGCAAAGTCTTTTGAGGTGATGGTCAACGTGGGCACAAGCCACCAATAGCAAAAGGTTTTGAGGCAAACGGTGACCAATAGGTTGAGGTCCATGATGTGTGTGTGGTGTGGGGGCTGTTGTGGGGGCTGGTGTGTTTACAAGTTGGCTCGGCGGCGGCGGTCCTTTGTAGGCGCGCCCTTGTGTGAAATGACAAACGTTTCAGCGACCGCATTGGTAACGTTTCCAGCTGCGTTTTTCCAAAGATCGATGGTGTAGATGCAAGCCTCATTTGGATCAAAATCCCAACGTCCGTAATGGCGCTTCATGGCCTTCTGAACCTTTAGGTACATGTCGCGCATGTGTTGCGGCCACAACTCGGGGCTGAAGCACAAGTCGTCGCACATTTTGTGGAACTCCATCCTCTTCTGCTCTCGAGAAACTGCTACTTGGGCTGTGGCTGGGGTTGTATTGTGTGCGGGGAAGTTGTACTGAGTGTGAGGGACGGAAGACTGTCGACTCAGCATTTATTTACTCCTGTCAGAAACGTTTCAGATAAGCAGCATTTAAATGTGAAAGACGGAGTACTTGTAGTATGAAGTGCGACAAGTGCAATCAAAAAGGTGGGAGCATGGTGTGCCCGACGTGCAATGGTGTGTTGTGCGATACATGCTTCATGATTTACCAAAAATGTGTTTTTTGTGCCAAGAAGAAGTGATAGGTGATCGCGCAAAATCTTGTGACTGCGTCGTGTAGAAGGGTGCAAAAATTGACGCCCCGAAACTTTCACTGCCCGACGTTTCACAAGGCGAAAAATACTGGTCAAGACAGCGAGCGGTCAAGGTCATGGAGTGCAAGTTGTGCCAGAAAAAGGGCCACGACGTGGATACTTCGTGCTTCTTGTGCGGGGGTGCTTTGTGCGTCACGTGTTTCATGAAGCACCAGAGCCGGCAAAAGTGTGCTTTGTGCAAGCAGTGGTGGTATGCCGATGCATTGATGCAGGATGCAGCAACGCGCATCAACGACAACAAAAAATAGTCCCCTTGGAAAGGGGACGAGAGGGGGAGGGGTCACTGCGTCTTTTGTTCTTTGGTGTTTTGGAGGATGTACAGGGTATAAGCTTTGATGAACTTGTAGAGGTTGCCCTTTTCCTCCAGTTTCTTTTGTGCAATGACGATGAGCTTCTTGCGCGGTACATCGGGGTTTGCGAGGCGGAGGTGGATGTACCACAGGCGCCACACAGCACAGTTGCCCTTGAGATCGTCTCCGGGGATCATGTTCACCTCTTTGGCTTGGAAAATGGCGGTCGCCGGGCAGAAGCTCTTGGGGGTGAGGTACTTGAGTTTGGGCGGGAGTTGTTTTGTAAAGTCCTCTTTGAGCCTCGCATCCAGGCCGGCGTGATTGAAGCGCTCGATCTCCCACCTGCCGTGGGGATCAAAGCGCTCGACCTCGTGGGTACTCTTGTCATAAATGACGACATTCGCGTGACCGTCACTGTTGAGCGCTTGGATGGTGACGAGGGCCACGATGAAGCGGATAGCGGGGTCGTTCATAGCTTGTGCCCATTCCTCCCAAAATCCTGCGGGATAGGTCAGTTGAAAAGAGTCGGTGGTCTCGTCCTGCTGCTTCCAGAGGATCATGGACGATCTGTAATTCTTGCGGTCTGCGCGATTGTAGACGAGGTAGGCGTAAGGGTACTTGGACATCACAAACATGGCGGCCTTGAAGGTAAGGACCCCGGCAATGCGCTTGCGCTCATTTTTGCGTGACAAATCCGTCCCTGCGATTTCGTTGTAGATGATGTCCACGTCGAATAGTTTGTCAGTTGTGGTGCACTTTCGGAGGAAGTGGTCAAACACCTTTGGCGTTTCACAAGCAACCGGAGGAGGGTTTACGAGGTTTTTCGTGTAGCTCTTGGACGTCACCTTGACACACCGGTTGGTTGCATGGTTTTTGACAAAGGAAGCATCTGGGCAGGGGGTGTACTCCTTGGACACTTCGCGGTTGAACTCTGCGTACGACTTCCAAAACTGGGCGACCTTGGTTGTGGCCATTTTGTGCACCTTTGCTTGGATCTCCTCAGACGTCAGGGTGGGGTATTGAGAGCGCATGTTCAAGTAGGCGATCATGTACGCGGGATAGGCGCTGCGGATGTCTTGCACGCCGATGGCCTCCACGAAGGAGAATGGTGGGTCTAAATCAGGCACTACGGCAATGTCCTCTACATTGTAGATGGTTTTCAAAACCGGCCACAGTGTTTCTGAAGACCTCTTGACAAAGATTTTGAGACCATAGCCATCGAGATGATACTTTTTGATGTCTATACGCTCGAGCTCACGTGTGTTGGTGTTGAAAATGAGGAGGTTCATGTGGCGTGCCGTGTCCTCCGTCTTGCACTTGCCCGCACTGCGTAGGACGACCGGGATGATCACCAAGGGAGCTCCCGGGTGTTTCTTGAACCGCTTCAGCGTTGGGAGGAGCAGTTGTCGCTTGTTGGTGTTTGCGTCGCAATTGAAGATCAGGCTGTTCTTCTCGTTCAGTTGCAAGAGGGGCTTTTTACTCCTGTTGGGAAACGCATGGGTGAAGTTGGGCAGATTGAGCAGGTAGCGGAGCAAAATGGGACGAGGGTCACCTGTCGTGACTCGAAACTCCTCTACCTCATTCACATGAACGAGTACTTTCTTGGACATTTTAAGTCTAGGGCGATTTTCTTCGCTCGAAAATGCTGATCTGGATGCCTGTGGTGGGGTCGGTTGTGGTTTCTGAGGTGTCTGACTGTGTTTCTGTGTTTGTTAATTCACCCCATCCACAAAGGCGTGCCTTCTCCAGTGGGAAAAACACGTCGCAGGCGGGGTCGGTGTGCACAATGGAAACATGGGCTTTGGTTACCCGCGGATGGTCTAATGCCGTGTCGTACACCTTGGCCCCGCCAATGATAAAGACACTTTCTATGTCGGACCTCGTGGCCAATTTTGTCAGCGCTGCGTCCATCCCGTTTGTAAACAGAATGTGGTTTCCAGGTTGGCGGCGGTGGGGGTGGGGGTTAGATGTAGGGTCCGCGCGCGACGAAAGTACAACATTCACACGCTTTGGCAAGGGACGTATGGGAAGACTATCCCATGTCGTGCGACCCATCACAACCGCATTCATCTTTTTAGGGTCAATCGTCGTAGTGGTTAGGCGATGAAAATGTCTCAGCTCACTTGGTATGTGCCACGGCAGTGCGCCGTGCTGCCCAATGCCGCCGTTTGGGGTCATTGCCACAACAAGGACTGCCTCCATCTAGGTGTGGACACAATGTTTCATTGCCTTAAGATATATCGTGTGGAGATCGCACAAAAAATGTGAAATGTGAATTGTGTTTCTTGAATTGCTGTACACGTCGAAAATACCTTGATGATGACTCGCAACTCAGACACACCCGATGAGCCTTGCCACGAAGAGACTGTGCGCAACGCTGACACCAAGGAATGTCGTCGAAAGAAGCCCAGGAGGAGGCGCTCCAAGCCTGCACCCGCCGTCTTTGCTCCAGACGTTGGCGATATTGGTCTCTCCAAGTTCACTGTCCGCGGTACTCAATGGAACGCACGCTCAAAGGTATATCGGGGCGTGATCAAGCCGCTAGAGAAGTATCCTGTGCAGCCGTTGCCGCATGTGTTGGGAAAAGTAATATATGACAACAATATCGACTTGAATAGCGTTTACCGCCAGGCTCGTGCTATCGCTCAGAACATGTTTGGCAAGGCGAACAATGTGCGCAGCGTTTTGGAGACGCTATTCTATGTGCCAAACAAAGACATCTTCATCGTCGTCCTGCGAGCGAGGTCAGAGCTGGAGCCCAAAGTCATCGAAAACAACGACTACTTTGGCGTCGAGTTCAAGTATGATCTCTGCGCCAAGTATCCCGTTCAAATGAACACATCTGCAATCGTCCTGCTACCCAACAGTAGCTTGAGAGGAAATGCACTCATTGCTGAATTGTCTGGCCAGATCGTGGCCGAGCATCCGTCATCTGTGCAGCTGGTAAATTGAGCTCCTTTTTTTAGTTTGTAAAGTCAATGAGAATGACCATCTCCAAGGACCAATTGTTTTTTCTGGTGACATTGATGTTGGCCGCGGTTTGCTTGTACGCGCTGAGCCAACGCATCAGGCCTTTTGAGATGTTTGTGGACAGCGGACGGTGGGTGCTTGAGCATGTCGACCCCGCGTGGGGAAATTCCGGGCTATTGATACCGGTGGTCCGTGACGGCGGCAGTGTGGGTGGGGGTATGGGTATAGGTGGGGGGATGGGCATGGGTGGG
>JACCDP010454190.1_pt1 | contig 44628 bp, 36 predicted proteins | sample 7445841 | NCBI WGS metagenome assembly JACCDP01 (sample SAMN15323441, study PRJNA562643) | freshwater metagenome | isolation source: river surface water | place: USA:Blue River Watershed | collected 2017-08-17
AGCTGCTCGTCTCTCTGCGTGAGTCCTCCCTCACCCAGGGAACAACCCATGAACCAATATAAAAACTGATACCCAGGTGTTACCGATGTCCTGACATCAAAGTGTTACCCATGTCTTGATTACACCTCCTGAATTCGAACTCCTCCCCCTCGCGCCTCTCGCCTGACGCCTCCGAAATCCCCTAGCCCCTCGCCTCTGTTTATCCGGGTTTGTATGCTCTGGCCGGCAGGTCCTCCACGGATCACAACCGCGTGATCTTCGGCGAATAGTAGACGATCCCGCGACTGCCTTCGGCCAGCTGTTTGGCGGTGGGCAGCGCGTCCTTCATCCAGTCGAAATTGCCGGCAACAAAATCCGTCCAGTCGGGGATCGAGGTCGCGAAGACCTTTCCTTTCAGCTCGACTAGCTCCAGGCCTTCGTCGCGCAGCTCCCTGCGGAGACGGACCACGGCGCCGTCGGCCGAATCGCCGAAGAGGAACGCGTAAAACACGTAGGTCGGCCGAGTCGCTCCCGGAGCCAAATTCAGGGGCCGGGCCTCCAGGGGCACGGCGAACAGGGGCTCGACGGCCTCCGACGACTGGGGAACTCCGCCGGCGGAGGGCCGACGGAGACGGAGAAAGTCAAACAGCCCCATGAAGGGTCAGCGTCACTTCGGGTCAGGATAGGTCAGCGTCCGGCCGAAGCTGACGACGCGGCCGGAGGAGAAGACTTCTGAGACCTTGACCGTAGCGCCCGCCCTGAGGAACTCCGCGCGCAGCACGGTGGTGTTCCAAGGACCGATGTTATGCTGGGTCGCGACGTCGAGCGAGTGTGAGGCATAGCCAGCCTGCACGAGCAAGGCCACTTTGGTCACCGTCTTTCCCGCTCCGTCCTCGGCGAAATATAACTCCTTCGCATCGTAGAGCTGACGGATCGTGTTCCGGGCGATCGTCTCCTCGGACTTGGACTTAACGTGCATCAGCGCGGGGATCGCGATGCCACAGAGGAGACCCACGATGCCCACGACCGTCATGATCTCCACCAGCGTAAACCCCGCATTGCACCGGGTCCGCGGGCTCATACGGCCTCCTTTTTCCGGCTAGAGGTGAAGGCGAGGAACAACCCGGTCGTCACCAGCACGGCCGTGAGCAGTCGCAAAGCGACCATGGGCAGGTTGACCGACCACTCCATGGGAACTTCCCAGGCGTAGTACACATTGTGCTCCATGCGGCCGGCCGCGGTCATCCGGTAAACAGGCGGATGAATCCATATCCAGATGCTCGTGATGCAGCCCATCCAGAGGATGACTCGTTGGGGAATCGTCATGGGTAAAGTGAACCTGCGAAGACTACGGCGGGTGAGCAAGGGGACGAGCCCTAGCGTAGGCGAGGACATTCAGGCTCACCACACGCACGGGCAGCTCAGAGAAGCTGGGCGACCAAGTGAGTCGGGAGACGCATGTCTTTCGGTAAGAATTGAGGGCGAAACCTGGCTGACGGCCGCCCTCAGGCCCGAAATCGTTTCGCTGGCGCCGCTTTCCCCGGCGATCGCCTTGGAGAGCTGCCAACTGCCCGGCCAATGCCATGCCGATCCGGCCGACCGCCTGATCGTCACGAGTCAGCGCTCCTCCAGAAGGAGCTTACCCTCGCGGAGAGAAACCCGCCGGCTGCCAACCGCCGCCGCATCACCCTCGGCGCGGACTACAGGCGGGCGGTCAGCGTTCGGGAACCAGAAGGTTAAGTGCCCGCCGGCCACCTTCACCGTCTGGCCGCTGGCAGAGCCGCTCGTGACGAGCATCACGTCGGTGCCGCTTGCGCCGGTGAAATCCACAGCAAAGGCCGTACCATCGGCCAGCGTGAGCGAACTCATCTCGCCGCGGGGCGACATCCACCAATGCCGTACCGGGCCCTCCGCCACGGAACCCCACGACAGTCGGCGCCCGCGGGAATGCACGGCAAAGGCCTTGTCCGCCGGCGCGCCCATGTAGCCGCGCACGGGATTCGTGAGCACCGTGACGACGGTGTCGTCGGCGTCCCGCCAGCGGTCGCGCCAGCAGAAGAAACCGGCTTGGGAATCGCGGTAAGCCCGCGGTAGCACGGCATTCGGGTCGACGGTCTCGGTCCCGATGGGCCAATGCACGAAGGCGGTGACCGCGTACTGCGGGTAGAGGCTGGCGGTGTCGAAGGGCGTTCCAGCCCGCTCGTCAGCGGCGGCGAGGAAACGGTCGTAGCACCACGCAAGCGCCCCGCGTTCCGCCGCTGGCAGGCTGCCCATCCCCAGGGCGAAGTAGGCGGCACCGCTCATGCCGGCGCGGGACCAGATATTGCGCGGGTAGCCGCCTCGCATCGGCCAGAGCTCAGGTTGACCTTCGCGAAAGACCGTCTGGTAGATCCACTTCAGCGTCAGGAAGCGGGCATTGGGACGCGGGCTGGAGAAGTAGTCGTGACCGGCGGCGCTCTTCCAAGCCTGCAGGGCCGAGAGAAACACGATTTGGGAAGCCATCGATCCGGTGCCGTCGCCCTCCAGGAAATAGCCGCCATCGCCAAAACCTTCCTCGAGGTTCCGTCGCATGGAGTGAGCCGCCAAGGCGCGGAGTTCCCCGAAACGCGCGCGATCGACCCACGGTTCCCCCTCCAAAGCGAGGAGCGCGAGGGCGGCCCCGCCGACCTGCATCCCGAAATGGTTGCTATGGGGCGGCATGGTTCCCCGCGCGAGGGCCTCAAGCGTCACCGGCCCCTTGCGCTCCTCCCCGTCGGGCAACTCGCGGTACTCCCAGAGCGCGCGGCCGATGCGCTCCCGCGTGGCGGCATCCCAGCCGTCGCGGCAAAGGTCGTATCCGACCGCCAGCCAGCCGAGGGTCGGTCCCGCCCGTAGCGCGCCGCCGGGCCGCCGGAAGGCGTAGCGCGGGTCGCGGTCGCGTACCCCCTCCAGAAAGCGCTCCAGACACTGCCTTCCAAGATCGGCGTGGCGCTTGTCACCGGTGACTTGATACATCAGTCCGTGCCCGGCGGCGTGGCCGAGGGTGAGCGCTCCCACCGGCAACTCGATCTCAGCTCCTCCGGGATAAGCCTGCGTCGCGGTCTGTAGCGCCGCCGGGAGACCAGTCCCGTCCCGGCCGTCGAGCAGGAAACGCAGACGCCGCAGGATGGCCGCGCCCTCGGGGGTCTCCGCTCGCGCCCGCAGGGCCGGCAGGTCCGACCGGCGAAACAGCAGCCGAGGCGACTCGCCGGCCGACGGAGGCACATGCCCCGGCACCTCGACGTACCATGGGCCGGACCCCGCCGGAGGCATCGCACGGTAACCTTCGGGCAGCGAACCGTTGGGCCGGAGCTGGAACACCGCCTCGTGGGGACCGGCGGCATGCTCCCAGACGAGCCGCAGGCCGAGGTTCGTGAGCCGCGAGCCGGGAGGGTGCCGGTGACGGTTTGCACTGCGCAGCGCCTCCGGTTCGTTGAACCAACTGCCCCCGCGGATGCAGCGGTCCTCGCCTTCCGAAGAACCAAGCGGATCGACCACGGAACCGGAGCCGTACGGGCCGAAACGATCGGCGCACCACTCCCACACTCCGCCGAACATGTCGTGCAGCCCCCACGGGTTCGGCTCCTTCAGCCCGACCGGATAGCTGCGCCCCTCGGAACGCGGATAGAACCAGCCGTGCCGTGGCAGCTCGCGGAAGGTCGGGTCATCCCCCCAGGGAAAGCGCGTCGCCGATCCGGCCCGCGCCGCGTACTCCCACTCGGCCTCGGTCGGCAGCCGGAACCGGCCCAGGCCGAGCGCATTCATACGCTCCAGGTAAGCCTGCACGTCAAACCACGAGACGCCTTCGACCGGATGCAGGGCCGAGGCGGCAAAGTCGCGGAACATAGCAGGATTCTGCTTCATGACCGCCGACCACTGCGCCTGCGTAACCTCGAATTTCCCCAACCACAACGAGCGGGAAATCGTGACCTCCCTCTGCGGTCCTTCGTCAGCGGCGCGGCCCGCCTCCGCCGCGGGACTGCCCATGAGGAACCGGCCCGAGGGCACCTCCACAAAGGCGAATGCGGTGCCGTCCATGAGCGTCACCAGCCGCTCCCGCGGCGACGCCACCGCCGCCACCGCGAACGTTAGGGCGACGGCCAAAAAACGCCGCACGCTCATGGGCGCACCTCCGGCTCCCAGACCAATCGCAATCCGACCGCCGCGTAACGCCCATCGGGCGGGTGGCGGTGCCGGTTGGCGCAACGCAGGCTCGGCGGGAAATCGAACCAGCTGCCACCGCGAAAAACCCTCTCCCGGCCGGCCGCGGGCCCCATCGGATCAGTCTGCTCCCCCGCCATGTAAGGCCCGTACCAATCGGCACACCACTCCCAGACGTTGCCGAGCAGGTCATGGAATCCCCAGGCATTCGGCAGCTTGCCACCGACCGGGTGCGTCACCGCCATCGACCGACTGTTGGCCCAGGCGTACCGGTGGGTCGCGAACCCTTCCAGGTCATCTCCCCATGGGAACCTCGTGGTGGAGCCGGCGCGCGCCGCGTACTCCCACTCGGCCTCCGTCGGCAGCCGGAACCGGCCCACGCCGATCGCGGCAAGCCGCGCAATGAACTCCTCGCAGTCATCCCACGAAATGGACTCCACCGGCCGGCGCGGCGCCTCCGGGCCGTGGCGGAAAACCGCCGGGTTGCGGCCGATCACGGCGGTCCACTGGGCCTGCGTGACCTCGTGGACCCCGAGGAAAAACCCGCGGCTCAGCACCACCCGATGGCGCGGGCCCTCGTCGGCATCGCGTCCCGGTTCGTCGGCATCGCTGCCGCGCCAGAAGGAGCCGGGCGGCACCCAGATGAACTCCAGGGTATCGCCGCCAGTCAGCACGACCGAACGCGTGACCGGCGCGGGGTCCGCCGCGGCGACCGACCAGGTGACCGGGAAGGCCAGCAGCACCACCGTCCATCCGCGACGAAATCGGCGGGAAGGAGATCCGATCACAGCCGCGTGCTGATGCTGAGGCGGAAGGAGCGCGGGTCGAAGTAGCGTACCGCGCGGTTCGGAACGGTGATGCGCTCGGCGCCCGGCGTCGTGGACGCAACCAGCGCGCCAGTGGCCGGATTGATGAACAGCGTGGAGGAGTTCGTGCTGACCATCTTCTGCTCGTCGAGCAGGTTGGTGATGTTGAGCCGGATGTTCCACCGCCGGCCGAAGAGGTCGCCGCGGTAGGCGACCGCGGCGTTGACCTTGTACTCCATCGGGATCTGCGGGCGGTAACGACGGTTCTCGTCGTTGGACCGGTCACGCAGGCCGTTGTCGATCACCTGCTCGCCTTGGCGGGGACCATTGAGCGTCACGCCGAGGCTGGCCTCGAGGCCCCGCAGGCGGCCCGTGGTGAAGCGGTAGTTGTTCCAAACCGCCCAGACATTGCGGGGCACGTCGCTGGTGCGGCGGCCGATGGCTCCCACCTTGGTCACGTTTGACTTCGATTCGTCGAGGGAGATTCCGCGGGCGTCGTCCGTGGAGTAACGGAGGTAGCGCCACCACGAATCGTACTCGGTGCTGGCCGGCTGATCGACGATCTCAAACCCGCCGGTCACCGCTTGCACGAGGTGCGTGTAAGTAATGACGGTGCTGAGGTTGTCGGTGAAGTTGAGGTAGAGCTGGGCATCAACGCCATTGGAACGGTCGTCGTAGGCGACATCGGAGTTCCGATTCAGGGCGTAGGCATTGTTGGCGTTGAGCGCGGAGGCGCCGGTACCGATGGTGGCACCCTGCAGGGCGGTATTGGTGGCGGGATCGCCCGCGGCGGCCTCCATCGCGCGGCGCAACGGGTCGTTCGCGGCGGTCCCGAGCGAGGCGTAGTCGACGAGGATGAAGCCCGCCTGCTGCGGCGCGCCGGTGACGCGCGGGTGGTTCAAGTCGGCCGCCGCCACGTAGGTGATGGGCAGAAGATAGGTCACCGGCTGGTTCGTCTGGAAAGTCGTGAAGCCCGAGTTGTGGACCGAGTACGCTGACGGACCGGAGCCGGTCGCGAGCGTGCTGCCCGTGAAGCCCGCGCGCAGCGTCGGCTGGTTGTTGGAGCGGGGCTGGGGTGCGAACGCGAAGTTGTAGATGGCGTTCTGCCGATCGAGTTCGAAGTACGCGACGGTGGCCGAGACGCGCGAGCGTCCCGCGCGGTCCTTCCAGAGATCGAACTTGGCGCCGAGCTCGCGGCTCTGCGTGCGCTCCGGCTTGAAGGGATTGGCGGCGCCGTCGCGCTGGCCCGTGTTGGGAAAAAGTCCGCCCGCGCTCACCGCGTAGAGATTGATGTCGCGCGTGACGGCGGCGTTCACGCCGAAGGTGAAGGTGTCGTCCCGCTGGGGCACGGCGCCGAACCGGTAACCATTCACCACCCTCGCCTGCCCGGCCGCGTTCACGAGGCTGGCCGCGTCCGGCGTCCCAGGCAGGGTCCAATTCGCGAGGTTGGAGTCCGGCTGCGTCGCGTCCCGCTTGGCGAAGGACGTGTAGTAACTGCGCACCATATAGCGCTCGTTGCGCCACCCGCCAATCGTGGTGATGCGATCCTTCCACCAGCGGCCCTGATAGACGGCGTAGTGGCCGGTGTCCCACTCCGCGAAGACGGAGTCGCGGAAAGGCCGGAACTGCTCTCCCGCGTAGCGAATGTACTCGGGAGCAGCAAACGGCAGGAAACCCTGGGTGGGGCTGCCGGGGGTGTTGCTGCCGACCTGCGTCGTCGAAAGGTCGCTCTGCTTCACGGTCTGATCCGTGCGCCCGAGCAGCACGCTCTGGCGCTGGCCGAAGAGGTTGAACTCGTAATTCAGGTCGGCCCGGGCCTGCCGGATGTACTTGTGGGTGCGGGCGAAGCCCCAGCCGTAGCCGATGGTCTTCCACTCACTGAGGCTCGGGGTGACCGGATCAGCGCCGACCCGCGTCCACGCCCCGAGGGAGGTGGGGGCGACGCCGGCGTTCGCCGTCGTGGTGCGGAGCACGGAACCGCTGATGGAACGACGTTCGTTGCGGCGGTCCGAATAATTGGCGCCCAACACCGCCGTGAGGCCCGGCAGAAGCTTCTGAGTGAACTCGATCGTGCCGTTGAAATAATCGTCCTTCGAGAAGGTGTCGGGCCCGCTCCAGCGGTAGAGCCGGTCGCGGCCGAACACGTCCTTAGCCACGAGGCGGGTCTCGTTCCACTCGTTCACGTTCTCCGCCACCAGTTGGCGTGTGATCGGATGCCGGAAGTTGCCGGCATTGGAATCAGCCAGATCCTGGAAACCCGTTCCGGCGCTCTCGAAGCGCCCATACTCGACGTCCACGAAGACCGTGGTGTCGCGGAACGGACGGAACTCGACGGCCGGGGTAAGCAGCATCCGCTTGCGATCGTCGAAATCCGCACGGCTGCTGAGGTTCTGGTAAACGAGGCCCAAGCCGTAGTTGAGGAAGCGAGTGTCCCGGGAAGACTTCCACACGGGGCCGGTATGGTAAACTTCCGCTCGGTAGAACTCATTGCTGCCGAGGCCGAGACGAAGATCGGTCTGCGGCGTTGACCGAGGATACTTGGGCGTTAGCGCCACCACGCCACCCAGCGAAGCGACGCCGTACAGCAGAGATTGCGGACCGCGCGCCACTTCCAGGCGGTCGACGTTGATCACGTCGGTGACGGTGTCCTGCCGGAAGCCGTTCCGCAGAAAGGAGCGGGTGTTGAGACCGCGGATCGTGACCGTCGTGGTGTCGCGGGACATTGATCCGGCAGCGCCCGTCCCGGAGGGGCTGAACAGGAAGTTGTTCGAGCTGGCAACCTGGTCCTGAACGATGCCCGCCGAGTATTCAAGGGCCTCCTTGATGTCGACCGCCCCGATATCGTCGATGAACTCGCGGGTGATGACCTCGATGGGCAGCGGGATGGCCTTGATCTCGAGGTTGAGCCTCGTGCCCGTCGTCGAATTCGTCGCGACGTAACCGCGATCTCGCGTCGTATCGACGCGGAACGCGTTCAGGACGACCGGCTGGTCCGCGTTGGCGGAGGAGGCGGGGCCCGGCGTCTGCGCGGGCGAGACCGCGGCGGTCACCAATGCGCCCAGGAGGGCAAGGGGGTTGGTCTTCGTCATGTTCGTGGTTGTCAGGGAAGGTCGGGATTCGTTGCGCCATCCGGGCTCAGACGTAGGCGTGGCCGCCGGCGCCGCACGGAAAATGATAAGGGCGCCGCTGCGGGCGTCCTCCGCGAAGGTCAGCCCGGATCCGGCCAGCAAGCGGCCTAGCGCCTCGATCGGGGCGAATTCGCCAGCCAAAGCCGCCGTGATGACTCCCTCCACTGCACCCGCCGGAAAAAGGATCTCGCGGCCGGCCTGCTGACCAAACCGCTTCAAGGTAACCTCCGCCTCCCCGCGCGGCAGGTCGAACCTCCGCGTCCCCGGCAGGCCGCCAGTCGCGGCCAAGCACGCCATTCCGGTCATCCACCCGAGCACCAGCAAAGCGGCGGTCCGCCAAGGCAGTGTCCGGAGGAATCCTAAGGTCATGTCGAGGAGGCGGGAAAAAATCCACGGCTGCGGCTTTGCCAAATAAGATGCGCCTGTCGCCGCTTTCCGCTAAGCCAGAACAATTAAAACCAACTGCGGCGCCCCCATCGACACGAGTGGCAGGCGATGTCCGCGACCGAATTGGCCTCCGCGATCGAAGCTGGAAGCAACCACCTCAGTAAACGCACGCGTTTGCCAACAGGAGGCGGCACACCAGCGTGACGCGAATCCCTTCCCCCATGCGTAAACCCCTGCTCCTGCTCGCCGCCGCCACCCTCGCGTTCGCCGCGCGCGGGGCGGCGCCGACGGCAGCACCTGCGACCATGGATGGCCCGGAATACAATTCCGCCTGGGTAACGCGGGCGATGACTGGGCCGCGGGTGTCGCACCATGTCTTCGCAAGCCGGTCCGCCGGAGGTAACGTGAGCTACCACCTGTACACGCCGGTCGCGCACGACGGCGATCCGGCCGCCCGTTTTCCTGTCGTGTATTGGCTCAACGGTTCCGGCGGCGGCCTGCCGGGAATACCCCAGCTCGCGAGGCTCTTCGGTGAAGCGATCACGTCGGGCCGGCTCCCGCCGGTGTTCGTCGTCTTCGTGAACGGACTCCCGAACGGCATGTACCTCGACTGGCGGGACGGTTCCGTCCGCGTCGAATCGATGATCATCCGCGACCTCATCCCGCACATCGACGCGACGCACCGCACGATCGCGGAGCGCCACGGTCGGCTCATCGAGGGATTCAGCATGGGCGGGTACGGCGCCGCACGGCTGGGCTTCAGCCACCCGCACCTTTTCGCCGGGGTTTCCCTGCTCGGTGCGGGCCCTCTGCAGCCGGATTTCTCGCGCGCACCCCGGGCAGGGCCCGCGCGGCGGGAAGAGATCTTCGACCGCGTCTACGGGAATGACCCGGCGTTTTTCCTGCAGGTGAGCCCTTGGGCCATCGCGGAACGGAACGCCGCCCTGCTGCGCGGGATGCCGATCCGGCACGCGGTAGGCGACCGCGACGAGACCTTCCCGAACAACCGCGCGTTCCACGAGCGGATGCAGGCACTCGACCTCACGCACGAATGGACCGTCGTGCCCGGCCTCGGCCACGATCCGGTGGGCCTCATCCGCGCCCTCGGGGATCGATTCTGGTCTTTCCATCGCTCGGCGCTGGCCAGGGCGGCGGAGGCGGGGCCGGCCGCCGCGGAAATCCCCGAGTTGGAAATGCGACTCAAGGTGAAGGGTGCTGACCGGCGGGCTATTGTGATCAACGCCGCCGGCGGCGTCCCGCGCCCCGCGGTGCTGGTCCTGCACGGCGGCATGGGCAGCGCGGAACGCATGCGGCACGACACCGGCTTCGACGCCCTCGCCCGCCGCGAGGGCTTCATCGTGGCGTACCCGGAGGGCACCGCCTTCGGCGAAGGCCGGCACGCGTGGAACACCGGCCACCTTCTACGGCGGCAGGTCAGGAACGCCGACGACATCGCGTTCCTCGATGCCGTCATCGACCGGCTGGTGGCTGAGCACGGAACCGACCCGGCGCGGATCTACGTCACGGGTGGTTCCAACGGAGGCATGATGACCTTCGTCTACGCGGTCCAACGAGCCCGGCGCCTCGCGGCGGTCGCCCCGGTGGTGGCGTCGATGTTCACCTTCGAACGCGCTCCAGAAGTTCCACTCCCCATCCTGATCATCAACGGAGCCCGCGACAACGAGGTGCCGCTCGAGGGCGGCCTGAGCCGCAACCCACTGGTGAAGGCCGCCCAGTCGACTCCCTACCAGCCCGTGGAGCAGGTCGTGGATTTCTGGGTGCGCGCGAACAAATCCGAAACAGCCCCCGAGATCGTCACGAGCGGCGGCGTGATGACGCGCACCCATGGCGCGACCCGCGAAGGTGCGGTCACCGAGTGGGTCCTCGACGGAGCGGGCGGCCACGGCTGGCCCGGGCGAAACCCGCAGCGCGAGGGCAACCGCCCGATCTCGTCATTCGACGGCGCCGAACGCGTCTGGGAATTCTTGAAGCAGCATTCCAGGCCACCGGCGCGCTGACGCGTCCGGAGTGACCCGTTAACGCGCGCGTCGCAGCACGATCTCGTGCTCGCCGCGCCGTTCGCCCCGGATGCCAAAACCCACCTCGAGTAACCGGACGAATCCCTCGACATTGTCGGACCGGAAGGAAGCGCTGAGGCGCTCGGCGGCGACACCCGGATCACGGATCACAATCTGGAGCCGGTTGGTGCGGTTGAACTCGGCGACTACCACCTGCAGAGGCGCCGCAGTGAATTCCAGCATCCGGTGCTGCCACGCCAGCACGCGCTCGATCTCGACCGGGGTCAGCGTGGCAATGCGCGGGCCGGCCTCGGCCCCCTCCAACGACACGACCGCCCGCTGCCCCGCCTCCAGCAGAGGCACCGCCGCAGGCCCGGGCTCGGTCACCGACGACGGCACGACGGCCCGAGTTTCGCCCCCGCCACCGATGCGCACGCGCCCCTCGGTCACCAGCACTTCCATCGCACCCGAATCAAGTCTCACGTTGAAGGCCGTGCCCACCGCCCTCACCTCACGTCCTCCGGCCGAAACGACGAAGGGACGCGCCGGATCCCGCACGACCGTGAAATGCGCCTCGCCGCGGCTGAGTTCCACCCGACGTTCCCCGGCCCTGAAGGCCACGCGCAAATCGGCACCACGGTTCAGTTCAACCACCGAGCCGTCCTCCAGGGTGCGACGCGTACCGCTGGCCTCTCGCACCACGACCTCCGCCGGTGTAATCACCGGCACGGGCACGGCCGGCCGATCCCAAGGATTCCAAACGAGCAGCAGCGCGATCCCCGCCGCCAGCGCCAACGCCGGGCGCAACCAGCGGCGCGACGGACGGGCGGGCGCCAGCAGGTCGGGATTTGGCTCGGCGCTGTGCTCAGGCAGCCAGCGCCCCAACGGGGCCAGGCGATTCCAATGCGCCCGCTGGCGAGCCAACGCCTGCCCATGGAGAGGATTCTCAGCCAACCATTGCGAAAGGCGGTCTTGTTCCTCGGCCGTGAGCCCCCGGTCCTGGCGTATGACCCACGTGGCGGCCTCGTCGAGGACCGCGGGCGACGGCTGGTTCTCCGACGCGTTCACGGTCCGCTCCTTCGTTCCAACCGCTCGAAAAACTCCGCCAGCTTCCGCAGGCCGATCGTCGCCTGCGCTTCCACCGTGTGCTCCGCGATGCCCAGCCGAGCGGCCACCTCCTTCTGCGGAAGGCCGTAGATCCGCCGCAGCGTGATGACCTGCCGGCAGCGGGTGGGAAGGGATTGGATGGCTTGGGTCAAGAGTTCGAGCTCCTGCGCGCGGGCCACGGCCTGCGCGACATCGGCGCCCGCATCCGAGACGTCCGGGGCCGCCGCTTCCGCTAAGGCGAAATCCGCTTCGACCTTGAGGTGACGAATCCGGCCCAGCGCCAGGTTTCGAGCCGTCGCGAACAGGAAAGCCCGCGGCGAAGAGATTTCACGGTCCGCGCGCGCCGCCAGCACCCGGACGTAAGCCTCCTGCACGATGTCATCGACATCGCCGGACTTCGCGAAATGCCCGCGCAGCCACGCTCGGAGCAGGGCCTCATGAGGCAGAACCTGTTCCTCGAACCAGCGGTCCTCGGTGGAATCCTGATCGCGCACGAGTGAGTTCGGATATTTTCCGGTCCCACGCCGCGTCCGGATTGTCGAGCGGTTTCCCAGAGGCCTACGACCCGCGGCACGACCCTCGTTTCCGCCAGTCGCCGTGTGCGATCCAGCTATGCAGTCAGCCGGTCGTCGGTGAAGCGACGAAGGCGGGACGAGCTACCGACTCCCCGCTTCACCGACTGACCGATTCACCGAATCCGCGGCTGCAGCCGCAGCCACATCGGCCGGGCCACATCGATCGGGCCGACGGCCCTTCCGACTCCCAACTCCTGAATCCTAATTTCTTCCTCTTGCGCCTCCTGCGCCTCTTCGCGGCCAACCGGTCCGACGCCCGCACCCGTGTTCATCGTTCTCCATTCGCGGCTGGAAGGTTTGGCCGGCAAAATGACCCAGGCGCGAGGGGAAAGGTCATCGGTGATTGGCTGAATTACGGCGGTTGATGAAGGCGGGGCCGATGACTGGGTTACCGACCACCGGTTCACCGACTGACCGATTTACTGAATCCGCGGCTGCAGCCGCAGCTACATCGGCCGAGCCACATCGATCCGGCCGACGGCCCTCCTGTCTCCCAACTCCTGAATCCTAAATTCTTCCTCGCCAAATCACGGCAAGGAGGAGCCGCCTCAGTGAGGGACTCGGAAGCGGAGAGTTTTCGCGAAAAGTGTCATGTATACTTGACATAGTGTCAGGCTCTCGCGACTTCCCGGGCGCAAGATGCAAAACCGCCTGAAAGTCCTCCGCGCCGAGCGCAACTGGAGCCAAGCCGAGCTCGCCGGCCAACTGGAGGTTTCACGCCAGGCGGTAAACGCCATTGAGACGGGAAAACACGACCCGTCCCTCACCCTCGCCTTCCGCATCGCCCGACTCTTCGGCCGCCCGATCGAGGAGATTTTCCACGACACCACGCCACCCGTCCGATGAATCCCTCATCCTCACCCTCCGCGCTCGCCAGCGGCGAGCGAAAGCTGCGCGCCCAGGAACTCCGCCGCGCCGCCCCGCAAGCCCTGCTCTTCGTCCTCGGGCTGGTCGCGGGGATCGGCTTGGTCTTGGCGGAAGAAAACTGGCTCCCACGGCTGCCTCCCGCGATCGCCTGGGCGGGCGCCGCGCTGTTGGCGGCCGCGGTGGTCGCATTGACCGCGATCTGGATTCGGCGCGTCGACGAGGTCGAGATCTCCGATCAGCTCTGGTCGAGCTTCATGGGGCTGCAGGCCTTCACCCTCACCGCGACCTGCTGGGAACTCCTCGCCGCCGCGGGTGCGGCCCCGCCGGTCCACCGCTACGGGATCTACTTGGCCACCTTCACCGCGACCTGTGCGGCCTACTTCTGGCGCTGGCTGCGGCGGGCCTGAAGCCGGGACCACCTCCGCGCAATTGCTCTCTACCCGACGAAAACCTCCCTGCTCGGCTTCAGCCGCCCGTGATGCCTCGCCCATGAAATCCAAGCCCTCCTCCTTCTACGTGAAATTATCCCCGCGCACCGTGCGCCGGCTCTTCCAGTTCGCGCTCACCGGCCTGTGGGGCTGGTTCACGCTGAAGCTCTTCCTGACCGAAGACCGGACCGCGGTCCTCTTGGCGTCAGGCATCTGCCTGCTCGGCGGGATCGCGGCGGCGCTCCTCGTTTTCCTCTCGGATCTCAGCTTCATCGCCCACGCCCCCGAACGGGACATCGACGAGTACCAACTCGCGCAGCGCAACCGCGCCTACCTCGCCACCCTTCGCTACGGATCGGCCGCACTCGCCCTCGCCTGGCTGGCCCGGATGCTGAGGATCCATCCACACCCGGTTTCCGCCGGAGTGCTCGATAACTTCATCCTCGTGCTGTTTGTCACGATGCTCATCGCCCCAGCCGGTTTCCTTGCGACGCAACTGGGCGAAGACGAGAAACCCTCCGGCGCCTGAAGCCCCGGCCGCTCGACCGATGAAACTCTGGACGTACCGGTTCCGGCCGAGGGTCGACGGAACCGCGATGAACGCGGCGCTCGAGACCGGTTTCACCTGGTCGCGCCTCGTGGTCCTAACCCCGGACGGCCCCCGCGAAGATCGGCAGGATTTCCAAAGCGAACCGTACCGGCTGCATCGCGTGGAGCTCCCGCTCGCGGCCGGCACGGTCGTCTTCGAGGCCGGACCGCGGAACGCCTGGACGTTCGGCCTGCGGGTAAGCCGAAACGGCGTCATCCTTTGGGAATCCCACCGCGATCCTCACGCCTACCTCGGCCGGATGCGCGAGATGCTCGTCAACCGGCAGGGCGATCGGCCGGCCATCGACACCAGCGTCTTCAAGCGCAACGCACCGGCGATCGCGACCGATGTGGCGCTCGGGCTGCTGTTTTTCGTCACCGGCAAGCTGACGGACCTGCGCACCGCCGCGCTGCTCGCCGCCGCAGCTGGACTCATGCTTGTCCCCGTGCAGTGGCTGCTTCGCCGCCTACTGGGAAAACCCATCGACCTGCTCGGCGGGATGGCGCTGTTCGGCATCGTGATGCTGCTGCTTTCGGCCGGATTCTCGTGGTATTTCGATTCGGAGTTCGCCGTTCAACTAAAGGCCACGGCCCTCGGAGGCGTGAGCGCCGCAGCCTTCACCATCGATTCCCTCTGCGGCGGAAAACACCTCGCCCGACGGCTCGCGACCTACCTGCCCTACCGCGACCTGCGCCCGCACCGCCTTGGGCTGGGACTGGCCCTCACGGGGACGGTGATGGCGGGCGCGAACCTGCTGGTGGCGCTCGTCTGCAGCAAGGACGTCTGGCTGCTCTATACCACCTGGGCCGACTTCGTGGTTGCCGCCCTGATGGGCCAGTGGGCCGTGGCTTGGGCGCGGAAAGACGGCTGACCGGAAGCACCGGAGCGGCGCGACCTGCCGGCAGCGTAAAACCCGCGACGCCGCATCGAATCCTGCTAGGTTTTTTAGCGAGGAGTAGGCAGAAGAAGTCTGGTTCAGCCGCGTTCGACGAAAAACACGGGAGCAGCGGCGCGGCGGAGGCCGGAGGCGTAAGGGGCTATCGTGAAAGGTCGTCAGTGATGGGCCGGAGTATCGGTCGTCGGAGAAGACGGGACTGATGACTGGGTTACCGAACACCGATTCACCGAATGACCGGCCCACCGAATCCGCGGCTGCAGCCGCAGCCACATCGGCCGGGCCCCATCGATTCGGCCGACGGCCCTTCCGACTCCCAACTCCTGAATCCTAAATTCTTCCTCTTGCGCCTCCTGCGCCTCTTCGCGGCCAACCGGTCCGACGCCCGCACCCGTGTTCATCGTTCTCCATTCGTGGCTGGAAGGTTTGGTCGGCAAAATGACCCATGCGCGAGGCCAGAGGCGCGAGCGCGGAAGACCGGAAGAAGCGGCAGGGCCGGAGGCGTCACTGCGAGGCGTTACCCATGTCCTGAAACCATTGCGTCACCTATGTCCTGATAGTGCGCCGATTGCCGGCGGTAGGTGAAAGCGGGACCGATGACAGGGCTAAAGACCACCGCTTCACCGACTGACCGATTTACTTAATCCGCGGCTGCAGCCGCAGCCACATCGGCCGAGCCACATCGATCCGGCCGACGGCCCTCCTGACTCCCAACTCCTGAATTCCAAGTTCTTTCCTTCGCGCCTCCTGCGCCTCTTCGCGGCCAACTGGTCCGACGCCCGCACCTGTGTCGATCGTTGTTCCTCCGTGGTTGGATGGTTTCGCCAGCGGTAGACCTAACGGCGCGAGGCGCGAGGGGAAAGGTCGTCGGATATGGGCCGGAATTCCGGCGGGCGATGAAGGCGGGACCGATGACTGTGTTACCGACTACCGAATCACCGGTTCACCGACTGAACGATTTACCGACTCCGCGGCTACAGCCGCAGCCACATCGGTGGGTCTGCCCAAGCGGAGAAAAGCGGGCGATCCACGGTGTCACTTGCCCTTCCGCCGGGCGTCTTGTCCCGTCGCATCATGAAGTCACCCCTCCCCGCGGTCGCCGTCGCCCTGCTGCTTGCCACGACTTTGACCGCCGCGCCGGCCGCCCGGCCGCCGAACATCGTCGTGATCATTTCCGACGACCAGGGCTACGCTGATCTCAGCTTCAACCCGCACCACCCGCGGGAGGTCTCCACGCCGCGTTTGGACGCGTTGGCGCGCGAGGGCGTATTCTTCACGCAGGCCTACATCACCGGAAACGTCTGCTCCCCCACCCGCGCGGGCCTGCTCACGGGCCGCTATCAGCAGCGGGCAGGCGTCTACACCGCCGGCGAAGGCGGCTCGGGCATGGCGCAAGCGGAGAGGATCTTCCCGCACTTGCTCAAGCCGGCCGGCCACGTGAGCGCGGCGTTCGGGAAGTGGCACCTCGGCCTGACCCTGGAGCAAAGCCCCGTCGGGCGCGGCTTCGACGAATGGTACGGTTTCCTCGGACGCGGCGCCCACGACTACTTCGACCTCGCGGGCAAGGACCCCGAGAACCACCCGATGTACCGCAACGGGAAGGTCATCAAGGACGAGGGCTACCTCACCACCCGCCTCACCGAGGAAGCGGTCGACTTCATCCGCCGCCGCAAGGACCAGCCTTTCCTCGTCTACCTCGCCTACAACGCGGTGCACTCGCCGGCGCAGGCCCCGGCCGAAGACATCGCCGGGATCCGCGCCCGCCATCCCGACCTGCCCGAGGCCCGCGTGATCCTCATGGCCATGCTGCACCACCTCGACCTCGGCGTCGGCCGCGTCGTCGACACGCTCAAATCCGAGGGTCTGTGGCAAAACACCCTGCTGTTCTTCCTCACCGACAACGGCGGCTCCCGCGCGATGAGCGCCAACAACGCGCCGTTGCGCGGTTTCAAGACGCAGAACTACGAGGGCGGCATCCGCACGCCGTTCATCGTCTCCTGGCCGGCGCGTTTCCCCGGCGGCCGGACGATCGCGACCCCCGTGTGCTCGCTCGACATACTGCCCACGGCCCTCGAGGCCGCGGGCGCGAACCCGCCCGCCGAGCGTCCACTCGACGGCCGCAGCCTGCTGCCCCTGCTCACCGGGCGCGCGAGCACGCATCACGAGAACCTGTTCTGGAGCGAAGGAGGCTCCGCCGGCGGCTGGGCCGTGCGATCGGGGGACTGGAAATTGGTGACACAACGCACCCAGACCAAACCGGAGCTCTTCAACCTCGCCATCGATCCCGCCGAGACCAAGGACCTCGCGACCGCCGAACCCGCGCGCGTCGCGGCGCTGACCCGCCTGTACGACACTTGGCTGGACGGCATGGCCGAACCCATGCACGGCGGGAGCAAGCGCTACGCTCCCGCCGCCGCGAGCACCGGCAAGGCCGGCAAGGAACAGCGCCGCGAGCAGAAGCAGAAGGCCCGCGACGAACGCCGCGCGCCGGAAAAATCCGAACGCTGAGTCCATAGTGGTAGACTCAAGTACGAGGACAGGAGCTTGATGCCGTGGCAGTCAGGACACCGGGACTGCCGGAGCCCCGGACTGAACCCACTCGCCGATCGACCGAACCGTCGCGACGCCGGAAAGGGGAGCCAGCGCCCCGTGGAACGACCTGAGCGCCATTCGAGCAGATTGTCAGACTTTTCCGATCCAGTGACGCGTCACGTGGTCTCACGAACGACGTCTACCCCGCCATGAGCGAGTGCAGTTTCATCCGCCACCTGGGTGCCCTCATGCTTGCAACGGCCTCCCTGCCGTGTGCCTCCCGTGAACTCCTCGTCGCCGAGGACGGATCGGGGGATTTCCGGACGATTCAGGCCGCGATCGACGCCGTCCCGTCGGGCGGTACGCGCCGGACGGTCATCCTCTTGCGCCGCGGCACTTACCGCGAACTGATCACCGTTCCGCCCGAGAAGGTGAATCTCACGCTGCGAGGAGAGGATCGCGCGGGCGTGGTGATCGCGGCGGAGAACAACGCGCGCCTCAACCCGCGGCGACGGGAGCTATTCTCGGCGCTCGCCGACGGCTTCCGGCTGGAAAACCTCACGCTTCACAACACGACCCCGAAGGGTGGGTCACAGGCGGAGGCGATCCGCGTCAACGCCGACCGCGTCGTGCTGGAACGGTGCGACTTCCGCAGCTTCCAGGACACCCTGCGGCTCGACGGCCGCGTCTACTTGCGCAACTGCCGCGTGGAGGGCGACGTCGACTTCGTATGGGGCTCAGGAACGGCCTGGTTCGAGCGCTGCCACCTCCGGGCGCTGCACGACGGCTACCTCGTGCAGTCGCGGAACGGCGAACGCCGCGACGGTTACCTCTTCCACGAATGCCGCATCGAAGCTGCGCCGGGCGTGGGACGATTCGTCCTCGCGCGCATCGACCCCGGTCGTTTCCCGCACAGCCACGCCGCCTTCATCCGGTGCACGCTCGGCCCCGGAATCTCACCGGCCGGCTGGACCTTCGACGGACCGGGTGCGGACGCCCCGAAGCATGGCATCCGTTTCTGGGAATTCGGATCCCTCACGATGGACGGCCGTCTGGCCGACATCTCCAGCCGCACGGCAGGATCGCGGCAGCTCTCCGTCACCGAAGCTGGCGAGCACGCCGATCTCGCCCGCTTTTTCGCCTTACCCCAGCCTTGGAATCCTCTCGCGCCATGACCCGACTCCGTTCCGCCCTCGCCCTCGCACTGCTGGCGACCAGCGCCCTGGCGCTTGAGCCGTTGCCCGCCTTTCCCGGAGCCGAGGGAGCCGGCTCAACCACGCCGGGCGGGCGCGGCGGGCGCGTGCTGTTTGTCACCACCTTGGCTGACTCCGGCCCGGGAAGCTTCCGTGCGGCCTGTGACGCCGAAGGCCCGCGCATCGTGGTCTTCCGCGTCGCCGGAACCATCGCCCTCAAGTCCCCCATCAACGTGCGCCATCCGTTCCTGACGATCGCAGGCCAGAGCGCCCCCGGCGACGGAGTCTGCCTCCGCGACAACAGCTTCGGCATCTCCACGCACGACGTCGTGGTGCGTTTTCTCCGCAGCCGCCTCGGCGACGTTTCGGGCCGTGCGGCTGACTGCATCGACCTGAACAACGGGGCCCGCAACTGCATCCTGGATCACTGCTCCGCGACCTGGTCGATCGACGAGTGCCTCTCGACCTCGGGCGTGAACTCCGACTGCACCATCCAGTGGTGCCTGATCGGAGAGTCGCTCACCCGCAGCCGGCACGCCAAGGGCTCCCACGGCTACGGCTCCCTCGCCCGCGCCAACGGCCCGATCTCCTGGCATCACAACCTTTGGATCCACAACGACGCACGCAACCCGCGCCTGGGTGACAACTACGGGCGCGACGGACTCTCCCCGTCCTTCGACGTGCGCAACAACGTGATCTACGGCTTCGGTGGCACCGCTTCCGGACTTACCCAGGGCAGGCTCACGGTGAATTACGTCGGCAACTACCTGCGTCCCGGACCGACGAGCCGCGCGAAGACTCCCATCACGGTCGGCCATCCCTCCGATCTCGTCTTTCATCTGGCCGGCAACGTATGGGAAACCGACCCCTCCCTTACCCGCGAAGGTTTCTTCAACGTGCTTGAGGCCGAGGGACGGCGGCAGGTCACGTTTGCCGAAACCCCGTTTCCGTTGCCGCCGGTCGCGACCGTCTCGGCTCAGGAAGCCTATGAACTCGTCCTCGCGTCCGCGGGAGCCTCGCGCCCCGTCCGCGACGCCGTCGATTCCCGGCTCATCCGCCAAGTACGGGAGCGCACGGGAAGGCTGATCGATTCGCAGGCCGAGGTGGGCGGCTGGCCGGAGCTGAAACCCGGCCCCCTGCCGGCCGACGCCGACGAAGACGGCATCCCGGATGCGTGGGAAACGTCGCGCGGCCTAGACCCGCGTGACCCGCGCGACAACTCCCGCGTGATGCCTAGCCGCTACACCGCGATCGAGGAATACCTCAACGACCTCGCGCGCCCTTGAAAGCCCCCGCGCCGCAACCTCAACGCCACTCGTAGCGCACGCGGTAGGTCACGACCTTCTCGGCGTCGGGCGGCACGTTGACTTCGAATTCGACGGTCTGCGCGTCCTTCTTGGTGAAGGCGTCGGACTTCTGCGTGATGCTCCAATTGCTCCACCGGTAAAGGTGCTCGATTACGCGCACGGTCACCGCGGAGGTCTTCCGGTTGCGGAGGCGGATCTCGAAATCCTCCTCGGCGAAGTCCTGCCGGTTGCTGCCATTGAAGTTCACCCGCACGCGCTCGCCCACGATGTCGAAGGCGTCGCCGGTCTTCACGCGGATGAGCTCGTTGCGCGGCGTGTGGTCGAGCTCGTTCTCGCCCGTGAACTCGATACGGCCGTCGGCATCGTCGCGGCGGTAGAACCGCAGCCGGCCCTTCGGCAGCGGGAGGCCGAGCCGGTTCTCCTCGCTGTTGCGGAATTCGCGCATGACTGCGACCTTCCGGCCGCCCTGCGCCCCGTAACCGGGGTCGCGGTTCATCGCGCCACCGAAACGTCCCCACTGCGACGCCCCGTCATAGACGTAGATGACGGGCGCGCGCACTCCCGTCGCCCGCATGAACTCCACCTGCTTCGTCTCGCGGTCGCGCAGCGTCACCGGCCGCGGGAGCGTATAGAGGTGGAACTCATCGAACGCCTTCTCCGTGACGGCCTCATCAGCCGCCATCGCCTGCATCACCATGCCCCGCGCGCGCATCGCGACAGGCTGGGGCGGACGCACGCGATTCACGTCGCCGGCCATCAGCTTCACCGCGGCGGCGTCGAAGGCCTTGCCGCTCTGGTTTGAAACAGTCACCCAGCCGACGACGTCGACGGTGTCACCCTGCTCGGGCGCGATGAGGTTGTACGCGGCCTGCCAGGAGAGTCCTCCGGTGACGTAGCCGAGCTCGGCGTCGACCCGTCCGGCCTGTGCGCTGGCGATGCGCCAGGAGAGCGTGGGCTTGAGGATCGCGTCGTCGGCCAAGGCCGGGAACAACGGCTCGCCCGGCAGCGAGAAACGCAGCCGGCCGTCGACCTCGATGATCGGGGCGACCGGCTCGCCCCCGGGATTATGGCCGCTGCGGATGACACGGCCCCGCACGCGGAACTCCTTGGCGTTCTGGTCGCGCACGAGGAACTCCAGTTCACGGCCCTCGTTGAGGGACAGCAGCAGCGACGGCGACATCACGTCGGCGCGGTAGGACTGTTCCACGACACGGAAAGGCACGCGGCCGGCGGGATCGCGGAGGACGACGGAGTCGGGTTCCAGCTGCGCGGTGACGCCGGAGAAGGCGACGGGGGTCTCGCCGGGACGCAGGTCGAGCGGCACGCGTTCGCGGACGACGGCGAACCCCTGGTTGTAGACGGTCAGGGCGGTTTGGGCGCCGAGGCTGCCGACGAGACCTAGGCTCAGGACGGTGACGCGAAGGAGGCGTTTCATGAAGGCGGGAGGGAAAAGCGGGAAATGGTGGAATTCGGGAAATTGGGAGACGATGACGGCGCGGACAACCGCCCGGGAAACTGGCGAACAAGGATGGCAGGATCCGACCGCCGGGCGAGTCGTGAGTTCGGGTGAAAATGGCCGGAGTTGGCGTAGGACCGCGAAACCCCTTGCGCCGACGTTCGCTTTTTGCGGCGTTCGTACCTCGCTACCGAACCGTGATGGATTTTCCGCTTGAGCCCAGCAACTCCGGGTCGGCCCTGCCGCCGATCGACTTCCGCGCGCAGCTGAATGACGAGCAGTATGCGGCGGTGACGGCGGAGCCGGGGCCGCTGCTCGTGCTGGCCGGCGCGGGTTCGGGAAAGACGCGCACCCTCACCTACCGGGTGGCGTACCTGCTTTCGCAGGGCGTGCGGCCCGGGGACATCCTGCTGCTGACGTTCACGAACAAGGCGGCGAAGGAGATGCTGCACCGCGTGCAGGAACTCACCGGGGTGGAGCCCGGCCGGTTCTGGGGCGGCACGTTCCACAGCATTGGGCACCGCTCGCTGCGGACGCACGGCGAGGCGATCGGGCTTTCGCGGACGTTCACGATCCTCGACGCCGAAGAGGCCGAGGGACTGCTGCGGGACGCGGTGGACGAGGCCGACCGGGGATTCTTCAAGGAAAAGACGCACCCGAAGCCGGGTCCGCTGCACGCGATCCTCTCGATGGCGCGGAACACCCAGCTCCCTTTGGCGGAGACCGTCACGCGCTTCTTTCCCCAGCACGAAGGCGTGATCGACCGACTGCCGGCGTTCGCGCGAAAGTACGCCGAGAACAAGCGGGCGGCCAACGTGATGGACTATGACGACCTGCTGGAGAACTGGCTGGAGCTCCTGCGGCGCTCGCCGGAGACCGCGGCATACTTCTCACACCGCTTCCGCCACGTGCTGGTCGACGAGTACCAGGATACCAACGTGGTGCAGTCGCAGATCGTGGACCTGATCGGCTCCCATCACCGCGTCATGGCGGTGGGCGACGACGCGCAGTGCATCTACACCTGGCGCGGCGCCAACGTGGAGAATATCCTCACCTTCCCCGACCGGCACCCCGGGGCGGCCATCCACCGCATCGAGACGAACTACCGCTCGACGCCCCAGATCCTGGCGCTCGCGAACGGCGTGCTCCTCGCCCAACCCAAGGGCCGCGCGTTCGAGAAGGAGCTGAGGCCGCACCGCGCCAACTCCGAGAAGCCCTACTACGTGCAGGCGATGGACGGCCGCGAGCAGGCTCAGTTCATCGTCCAACGGATCCGCGGGCTGGTCGACGAAGGCTGCGCGCTGAGCGACATCGCCATCCTCTACCGTGCGCACTTCCAGGCGCTCGACATCCAGTTGGAACTTTCACGCCTCCAGATCCCGTACCAGATCACGAGCGGCGTGCGCTTCTTCGAGCAGGCGCACGTGCGGGACCTGGTGGCGATGCTGCGCTTCGTCTACAACCCGTCGGACGCCGCCGCGTGGAACCGCATCGCGGTGCTGCTGCCGAAGGTGGGCGACAAGAACGCCCAGAAACTTCACTCCGCGGCCCGCGACCACGCTCGACTGCTCCAGCAGGACTTCATCGACGCGCTCGCGACCGACGACGTCGCCTCCCGCGTCCCCAAGGAGGCGAAGGAGGAATGGCCGAAGTTCACCGCCTCGCTCTCGCAGGTGCGGGAGATGATGCGCACCATGAAGCCGCACAACGCGGTGGAGGTGGCGATCGACGGCTGGTACGGCGACTACCTCAAGGGCGCCTACGCGAACTACGTCTCGCGCCTAGACGACCTTAAGTCGCTGATCGGCTTCGCCAGCCGCTACGAGGAAATGCAGGAGTTGCTCGCGCAGATCATGCTCCTCAACAGCGAGACGAGCGACCGCTCGGCCGACCCCGATGCCGACGCCCTTCGCCTCACGACCGTCCACCAGGCCAAGGGCCTCGAGTATGCGGCGGTCTTCCTGATCGGCCTGGCCGACGGCAGCTTCCCGCTGCGCCGCGCGATCGAGGCCGGCGACGTCGAGGAGGAGCGCCGGCTGTTCTACGTGGCCGTCACCCGCGCGCGCGACGAGCTCTACCTCTGCTTTCCCAAGGTGAACACCAAGGGCGGCCCGGCGATGCTGCAGAGCCCGAGCCGTTTCCTGCTGGAGCTGCCCTCCGACCTCTACCAGCCGCTGCGCGTGCGGCGCAGCCTCGGCTGGTGAGGCGTCCCGCCCGCGCGGGTCGGGTCAGACCACGGTGCCGGGCGGCAGCACCGCATTCTTCGGCACCACGAGCACGCCGTCGCGGATGATCACCGCGCCGTTAGCGTAGGTGCCGTCAGCCTTGCCCTTTGCGGAAAGCACGCAGCCGTCGCCGATGCGGGTGTTCTTGTCGATGATGGCACCCTCGATGCGGCAATTGCGGCCGACACCAAGGTTGGGACGCCCGCGGGCCACATTGCCCTCCACTTGGGCGTCGGTCTCGTAGTAGTCAGACCCCATCACGATGCTGTCGGCGAGGGTGCTGCCTTCGCCCACGAAAGCCCGCACGCCCAGCACGCAGTGCTTAAGGGTCGAGTCGGTGACGATGGAGCCGTCGCCGATCACGACGTGGTCAACGGTGCAGCGGTTGAGCTTCGTCGGAGGCAGGAAGCGGGGATGCGTGTAAACCGGCGCGGTGGGCTCGAAGAAATTGAACGGCGGCAGCGGCTGCGCCAGCGCGAGGTTGGCCTCGTAGAACGCGCGCACGGTACCAATGTCTTCCCAGTACCCCTCGAAGATGTGGGCGAAGAGCTTCTTCCGGCCCAGCAGCGACGGGATGACCTCCTTGCCGAAGTCGGTCATCGTGTTCTCCAACGCCGCCTCGAGCACCGAGCGGTTGAAGACGTAGATGCCCATCGAGGCTAGGCACCGCTTCTCCGGGCACGGCGACAGGTCGCGTTCGAGGACCGGACTGATCGAGAGGCTGTCGATCACCGCGGGATCCTTCGGCTTCTCCACGAACCGGGAAATGGACCGGTCATCACCCACCTGCAGCAGACCGAGGCCCGACACGCGCGACACCGGGAAAGGGATCGAGGCGATCGTGACGTCAGCCTGGTTCGCCACGTGTTCCGCGATGATCCGGCGGAAATCCATCCGGTACAACTGGTCGCCCGAAAGGATGAGGACGAGGTCGTGGGGAAAGTTCCGAAAGTGAAGGAGGTTCCGCCGCACGGCGTCGGCCGTGCCTTGGTACCAGTCGGAACCGCGCTCCGTCTGCTCGGCCGCGAGGATGTCGACGAAGCCACCGCCGAAAGGGTCGAAATGGTAGGTGCTCTGGACGTGCCGATGCAGCGACTGCGTCTGGAACTGCGTCAGCAGGAAGATCCGGTTGATGTCGCTGTTGAGGCAGTTGCTGATCGGGATGTCCACGAGCCGATACTTGCCGGCGAGCGGGACGGCGGGCTTGCAGCGCTCGAGCGTCAGCGGATGGAGGCGCGTGCCGCGGCCGCCGCCCATGATCACGGCGAGGACGCGCCGTTGGGTGCTATTGGAGGAAAGGGAGGACATCGTTGCGGGCTAAAGCCTTGCCCAAGCTCGGACGCGCTTCCACGTTTCGCCAGCCGAATCTCCACCGCGCACCATGGCCCACGTCCTCGTCACCGGCGCCGCCGGGTTCATCGGCAGCCACACGGTCGACCGGCTTCTGGCCGAGGGTCATCGCGTGACCGGCGTGGACAACTTCCGCACGGGGCGTCGGGAGAACCTCACCGCCGCCCTCACCTCGCCCCGGTTCAAGCTGGTCGAGCTCGATGTCGCGCGCGACGGGGCCCTGGCCGCGGTGAAGACGGAAGCGCGGCCCGACGCCCTCATCCACCTCGCCGCGCTGGTGAGCGTGCAGGAAAGCATGCGCGATCCGGAACTGAACTTTGAGCTCAACGTGCGCGCGACGCACCTTGCGGCCGAGGCCGCGCGCCAGGCCGGCGTCGGGCGAATTGTCTTCGCTTCCTCGGCGGCCATCTACGGCGACGTTGCCAGCCTGCCCGTGCGCGAGGAATCGGCCAAGCTGCCGATCAGCCCCTACGGCGCGGCGAAGCTCGCCGGCGAGGCGCTGCTGCTTGGTCACGGCGCGGCCTACGGCCTCACGGTACGCTGCCAACGATACTTCAACGTCTTCGGGCCGCGACAGGACCCCGCGTCACCGTACTCCGGAGTCATCTCCATCTTCGCCCGGCGCCACCGCGAGGGACTGCCCGTGACCGTCCATGGCGACGGCGGCCAGACCCGCGACTTCATTTCGGTGCACGACGTCGCCCGAGCCAACGTGATCGCAGCGACGACCACAGGGCTGAAGTCAGGAGCGGCGAACATCTGCACCGGCCGCGCGACCTCGCTGCTCGACGTGCTCGCGGTGTTCCGCCGCCACCACCCGACGGCACCGGCGCCCGTGTTCGCCGCGGCTCGCGCGGGTGACATCCGCCACTCCCGCGGCGCGGCGGAGGTGGCCGAAGCGGAACTCGGTTTCCGCGCGGAGGTCGGGATCGACGAAGGCCTGACGGAGTTAATCCGATTGGGCTGAGCGAGCTGCCCGCGCCTTTTCGTAAATCGGCAGCACCTGAGGCATCAACGCCTTCAACTGGGCGATGCGCTGGGTGTCCGCGGGATGCGTGGAGAAGATCGCGTCCAGCCGCGTCCCGGTCGCGCCGGCGGCCTGCTTCTTTGCGGCCATCTTCTCCCAGAACGTGATGGCGGCGCGGGGATCGTAGCCGGCGCGCGCGGCGTAGATCGCTCCCATGCGGTCCGCCTCGCTCTCGTTGCCGCGCGAATGCGGCAGCACCCGGCCGAGCGTCGTGCCCGCGCCGTAGGCCAGCTCAAACAACTGCCGGGCCTTCGGATCCTCCGTCTTCGCTTCCACCACGGCGGCGCTCACCATGCCGATTCCCGCGATCAGGGCGGCCTCCGACATCCGTTCCGCACCGTGGCGCGCGATCACGTGCCCGATCTCGTGACCGATGACCGTCGCCAGCTCCGCATCGTTTTCCGCCAATTCCATCAGGCCGGTGTAGACGCCGACCTTGCCGCCCGGGAGGGCGAAGGCGTTCAGCTCCTTCGAGTCAAACACGACGAACTCCCATTTCGCCCCCGGCAGCTCGTTGCCGACCGCCTCGGCGATCCGTTGGCCGATGCGCAGGACGCGCGCGTTGGCCGCGGGATCGGCGGAGACCTTCTCCTTGGCGCGGATGGCCTGGAATGATTGCGCGCCCAGCCGCACTTCGTCGCCGGAGGACAGCAGAACCAGCGACTTCCGTCCCGTGACAGGGTTGGTGTAACAGCCGGCGAGGAACAGAATCGAGCCTGCCAGCAGGAGGGAACTCAGGACGTTTTTCATCGCAGTGAAATGGTCCGGCGCGGAGCGCGCCCGCTCAGTGTTTGAAGTGACGGCAGCCGGTGAAGACCATCGCCATCCCGCGGGCGTCAGCCGCCGCGATGACTTCAGGATCCCGGATTGCGCCGCCCGGCTGGATCGCCGCGGTGGCACCGGCGTCGGCGGCCGCGAGCAGTCCGTCGGGAAAAGGGAACAACGCCTCGCTCGCGACCACGGAGCCGCGGAGATCGAGTCCCGCCTCGCCAGCCTTCCAGACGGCGATGCGCGAGCTGTCGACCCGGGCCATCTGGCCGGCACCGACGCCGAGGGTCTCCTCACCGCGGCAGTAGACGATGGCGTTGGACTTCACGTGCTTGCAGACACGCCAGCCGAACATCATCGCCGCCCATTCGTCGGCAGTGGGCTGGCGCTTGGTGACGACGCGGAACGACGGCACGTCACCGAGGGTGCGGTCGCGGTCCTGCAGCAGCACGCCGCCCACGACGGCGCGGATCTCCAGCAGCGCGTCGGCCCCGATGCCGCCCTTCGCCACCATGAGGCGGAGGTTCTTCTTTTTCCCGAGGATCGCGAGGGCCTCGTCGCTGAAGCGCGGGGCGATGATGACTTCGGTGAAGATCTCCGCGATCGCGGTGGCGAGGTCGGCGCCGAGCGTCTGGTTGACGATGATGATGCCGCCGAAAGGTGCCTGACGATCGGTGGCGTAGGCCTTTTCCCAGGCTCCGATCAGCGTGTCGGCGCTGGCGACGCCGCAGGGGTTCGTATGTTTGAGGATGGCGACGGTGGGCCGCTCGAACTCGCCGATCAGGTAGGTCGCGGCGGTGATATCCAGGATGTTGTTGTACGAGAGTTCCTTCCCCTGGAGCTGGCTGAAGTGTTCGTGGAAGGTGCCGTAGAGGGCTGCCTGCTGGTGCGGATTCTCTCCGTAGCGAAGCGCCTGCGCCTTCTTCCAAGTGAGGTTCAGCGTCGCGGGGAATCCGCCGAGCGCCGCGAGATCGGGCGCGGCCGCCTGCGCCTCGAGGTAACGGGCGATCGCGGCGTCGTAAGCCGCCGTGCGCTGGAACACCTTCAGCGCGAGCCGGTGGCGTAGGTCGGCGAGGCGCGCCGGAGCGGTCTGTTCCGCGGCCATGGCCTCCAGCACCGGGGAATAATCATCGGGGTCGCAGACGACCGTCACACTCTCGTGGTTCTTCGCCGCGCTGCGCAGCATGGAAGGCCCGCCGATGTCGATGTTCTCGATCGCCTCTTCAAAGTGCACATCGGGCTTCGCGACGGTCTGCTCGAACGGGTACAGGTTCACGACGACGAGGTCGATGAGCCCGATGTCGTTGGCGCGCGCGGCCTCGAGGTGGTCGGCCTTGTCGCGGCGGCAGAGCAATCCGCCGTGGATCTTCGGGTGCAGCGTCTTCACCCGCCCCTCCATGATCTCCGGGAAGCCGGTGTGGCGGCTCACCTCGGTGACCGGTAATCCGCGCTCAGCGAGAAGCTTGGCGGTGCCGCCGGTCGAAAGCAGCGTGAAGCCATGCTGGCGCACGAGGGCGGCGGCGAATTCCGCCAAGCCGCGTTTGTCGGAGACGGAGAGAAGGGCGAGTCTGGCCATCGGCGCGATTCAGTTTCCCGCCCGCCGCGCAGCAAGCGCGAAACCGGAGCGGCCCGCACGCATCCCGCGGAGCATCTCCAAGGTTGCGCTGCCGTGGGTCTTCCCCTCATTTCCGCGCACCCGCATGTCCTCCACGCCCGTCGAAAACGTCGTCATCATCGGCACCGGCTGCGCCGGCCTCACGGCCGCGATCTACACGGCCCGCGCGGGGCTCAACCCGCTGGTGCTCGAGGGGCCGCTCCCGGGTGGTCAGCTCACGACGACGAGCGAGGTGGAGAACTTCCCCGGCTTCCCGCACGGCGTCGACGGCTTCCAGCTCACGCAGAACATGCGGGAGCAGGCCACGCGGTTCGGCACGCGGTTCGAGCAGGCGCTCGTCGACCGGGTCGATTTCACGTCGATGCCGCGGAAACTCTTATGCGGAGACCGCGAGATCTCCGCCAAGACCGTGATCGTGGCAACCGGAGCATCGCCGCGCATGACCGGGATCCCGGGCGAGAAGGAGCTTTACGGCGGCAAGGGCGTGACCACGTGCGCGACGTGCGACGGCGCGTTCTACCGTAAGATGGAGGTCGCGGTGCTCGGCGGCGGCGACAGCGCAGCCGAGGAGGCATTGTTCCTCACGCGGTTCGCGAGCAAGGTCTACCTGGTGCACCGCCGCGACACCCTGCGGGCATCGAAGATCATGGCCGACCGCGCGACCACCCATGAGAAGATCCTGATGGTCTGGGATACCGTGCCGGTCGAGGTGCTCGGCGTGCCGGAGGGTGCGGTGAAGGGCCTGCGCGTGCGCCACGTGAAGACCGGCGCGGAGTCGGTGCTGCCGGTGCGCGGCATCTTCGTGGCGATCGGACACGTGCCCAATACCGGCCCGTTCGCGCCGCCGCTGGACGTCGATGCCGGTGGTTATTTCAAGCCGCAGTCCGGCTCGCAGGTTCGAACCAACGTTCCCGGGGTGTACGTCGCCGGAGATTGTTCCGACCACGTTTACCGGCAGGCGATCACCGCCGCCGGCATGGGCTGCGCCGCCGCGATCGAGGCCGAGCGCTGGCTGGCGGAGCACGGCGGCTGAGGGCCGGAGCCACGGTGAACCCGCCGCTACCGTTGCCGCCGCGGCTGGCGGTAATTCACGCGGAGCTCGGCATTCCCGAGAAGCACGGGACGGAGCGCGGCATGGTGCTGCATGAGGAAGCGCGAACCGGCGAACTTGTGTTCATCGGCAGGAATCCCGACGGCCGTGAACTCCAGCTGGTGCAACCAGCCGCAACGGCATGGGAGGCGATGCGGAGTGCCGCCCAAGGCGACGGGGTTGAACTGATCCCGATCTCGGCTTTCCGCTCCGTCGAACGTCAGCGTGAGATCATCGCGGGCAAGCTCGCCGCGGGAAAAACGATGACGGAGATCCTGCGATACGTGGCTCCGCCGGGCTTCAGCGAGCACCACACGGGGCGGGCGATCGACATCGGCACCCACGGCCATCTCGATCTCGAGGAAGACTTTGCGAGCACTCCGGCGTACCAATGGCTGGCGGCACATGCAGGAAGACTCGGCTTTACCCTCTCCTATCCTCCCGGCGGGGCCCGAGGCATCGCGTACGAGCCTTGGCATTGGTGTTGGTCGGCGGCTCGCCGGTGAGTTTCTAAGGTTTCGGATAAGCCCGCGGACTCGTGGTCAGAAGCTAAGGATATCGATTTAGAATAATTCCAATTATCGGTTGCTCTTTGGAACCATTCTAATTCCGTCCGCCGCCTGCTCATATGCCCCAAGCCATCACCCACGAATCCCTTTCGCAGCGTCTGGCCGACAGCGGCCTCCGCTCCACCCCGCAACGGGAAGTCGTATATTCCGTCCTGCTGAAGAAGCGCGACCATCCCACGGCCGACGAGGTCTTCGCCCGTGTGAAGGGGGAACTGCCCACCATCTCGCTGGCGACCGTCTACAATTGCCTGGAGACCCTCGTGCAGTGCGACCTAGTCCGCGCGGTCAACTTCGAGCGCGGCCCCACGCGATACTGCCCCAACCTTCACCCGCACGCTCATTTTCACGACGTCCAGACCGGCCGCACTCATGACGTGGACCTTCCGCCCGACCTTCTCGACCAAGTGAAGTCGGTCCTGCCCGACGGCTTCGACGCGAACTCCGTCGAGATCATCTTCCGCGGCAAGGCGACCACGCCGGCTTCCTGACGCACATCCTCTTCCACCACGCATCCCTTCAGAATCATGGCCTCCCTCGTCATCCAGGACCTCCACGCCTCCATCGGCGACAAACCGATCGTCAAGGGCCTGTCCCTCACGATCAACAGCGGCGAAGTGCACGCGGTGATGGGACCGAACGGCACCGGCAAATCGACCCTCGCCAAGGTCATTGCCGGCCATCCCGACTACACGGTGACCGGCGGCGACGTGCTGCTGGACGGCAAGTCGGTGCTCGAGCAGGAGGCCGACGAGCGGGCCCGCGCGGGACTTTTCCTCGCATTCCAATACCCGAGCGAGATTCCCGGCGTCTCCATCGCGAACTTCCTCCGCGCCGCCGTGCAGGCCCGCATGGCCGAGGGCGAGGAGATCGACGCCACCGCCTACTACAAGCGGCTCTACGCGAAGATGGACATGCTGAAGATCGACCGGAAGTTCACTTCCCGCTCGGTCAACGAGGGCTTCTCCGGCGGCGAGAAGAAGCGCTGCGAAATCCTCCAGATGGCGATGCTCGAGCCCAAGTTCGCGCTGATGGACGAGACCGACTCCGGCCTCGACATCGACGCGCTCCGCATCGTCTCCGAGGGTGTCAACACCCTGCGCGGCCCCGGCCTCGGGGTGCTGCTGATCACCCATTACCAGCGACTGCTGAGCTACATCGTGCCCGACTTCGTGCACGTGATGTACGACGGCCGCATCGTGAAGAGCGGTGACAAGTCCCTCGCGCTCGAGCTGGAGAGCAAGGGTTACGACTGGGTCCGCAAGGAGTTCGCCTCCGCCGCCGCCTAAGCGAGCCGCGAATCACGAAACGATGAACACCCTTCCCGCAGCCACCGTCCCCGACGCCGAGGAGCCGGCCAACCCGGTCGCCGGCATCGACCAGACCCGCGGCGACTTCAAGTATGACGTCGCCTACGAGTTCGACGCCGGCACCGGCCTCAACGAGCGCACGATCGACTACATCAGCTCAGTCAAGAAGGAGGCTTCGTGGATCCGCGACTTCCGGCACAGCGCGCTCAAGGTCTTCAACTCTAAGCCGATGCCCGTCCACTGGGCGACCCGCGACCTCGAGAACATCCACTTCGACAAGATCCGGTACTACCTTGCGCAGGGCCAGAAGCCCAAGCGCACCTGGGAAGAGGTGCCGGACGACATCAAGAAGACCTTCGAGCGCCTCGGCATCCCCGAACAGGAGCGCAAGTACCTCGCGGGCGTGGAGGCGCAGTTCGACTCCGAGGCCGCCTACTCCAACGTGAAGGAGATCGTCGCCAAGCAGGGTGTGATCTTCATGAACTCGACCGAGGGTCTGCGCGAGCACCCGGAGATCTTCCGGAAGTGGTTCGGCAAGGTGATTCCCACCGGCGACAACAAGTTCTCGGCGCTCAACAGCGCCGTGTTCTCCGGCGGCTCGTTCATCTACGTGCCCAAGGGCGTGAAGGTCGCGCAGCCGCTGCAGGCGTACTTCCGTATCAACGCCGAAAACTTCGGGCAGTTTGAGCGTACGCTCATCATCGCCGACGAAGGCGCCGAGGTGACCTACATGGAGGGCTGCACCGCTCCCAAGTTCTCCACGTCCACGCTCCACAGCGCCGTGGTCGAGTTGGTCGCGCTCAAGGGCGCCAAGATCCAGTACATCACCGTCCAGAACTGGGCCAACAACGTCTTTAACCTCGTGACCAAGCGCGGCGTCGCGCACGAGGAAGCCGAGATCAAATGGATCGATTGCAACATCGGCTCGCGCCTGACGATGAAGTATCCCGGCGTCGTGCTGAAGGGCCGCAAGGCCCGCGGAGAAGTCATCTCCATCGCCCTCGCCAACGACGGCCAGCACCAGGACACCGGCGCCAAGATGATCCACGCCGCCGATGAGACGACGTCCAACATCGTCGCCAAATCCATCTCCGTGGGCCAGGGCCGCAGCACCTACCGCGGCGTCGTCCACATCCCGAAGCGCCTGAAGGGCTGCAAGAACAACACCGAGTGCGACGCCCTGCTGATCAACACCAACAGCCGCACCGATACCTACCCGGCCATCACCGTCCGCGGCGACCGCAACTACGTCCAGCACGAGGCGAGCGTCTCCAAGGTGAACGAGGAGATGATCTTCTACATGCAGCAGCGCGGACTCACCGAGGGCCAGGCCATGAGCCTCGCGGTGAACGGCTTCATCAACGACCTCGCGCGCCAGTTCCCGATGGAATACTCGGTTGAGCTGAAGCGCCTCATCGACCTCGAGATGGAGGGATCGGTGGGCTGAACGCGGCCTCTCGGTACTCGGCCAGCGTGGATTCGTTCTGCTCCGCTGGCCCGTGACTCCGAAATCGCCTCTCTAAAACTCGGGAATTCCATGTCTTCCGCCCTTTCCCCCACCCCGACCTCGCGGGTCGGGTCCTTTACCGCCGAAGCCTTCCAGGCTCACCTCGCCAGCCTCCCACCCGGTCTCCCTTCGTGGTGGCTCGAGCGCAAGCGGGCCGCCTACGAACGCTTCGCCAGCCTTCCCCTACCCGTCCGCACCGACGAGGCCTGGCGGTTCAGCAATATCGCCGGCTTAGGCCTCGACGGCTTCTCCGCTTCACCCGCGAGGCAGAAGGCTCCGACCGTTTCCATGGGCATCCGGAAGTCCGCCCGGCTCACCTTCGCCAACGGCACCTTGGTTTCCCGCGAGATCCTCGACCCGAAGCTGGAAGCTCGGGGCGTGATCGTCGACTCGCTGCGCAACGCCCTCGTCCGTCACGGCGACCTCGTCCGCGAGCACCTGCTCGCCCAGCCGTCGCGCCTCGGCTCCGCCAAGTTCGCCGCACTGCATGAGGCCTTCCTCGCCGACGGCGCCTTCATCCACCTCCCGAAGGGCGTCGAGGTGGAGGAGCCCGTCGGCATCTTCTCCTACGCGCTCGGCGACGGCACGGCGGTGTTTCCCCACACGCTCGTGGTCGCGGGCGAGAATGCCCGCGTCGGCGTGGTCGAATACTTCGGATCCGGGAGTGACGAAGAGACGCAGTTCGCCGTCGGCGCCAACGATCTCTACGCCGGGCACGGCGCTCAGGTCACCTACGCCGGCAAGCAGGACTGGAGCCACCGCGCCCTTTCTCTGCAGCTCAACTCGACCGTCGTCCGCCGCGACGCCCGCGTCCAATCGCTCCACCTGCATCTGGGTGGCCGCCAAACGCGCCACGAGTCGCTTTCCCAGCTCCAGGCCCCGGGTGCGTTCTCCGAGATGCTTTCGCTCTCGGTCGCCCACGGCGAGCAGGAGTTCGACCTGCGCACGCTGCAGGTCCACCAGGCGCCCGATACCAAGTCCGACCTGCTCTACAAGAACGCCCTCCTCGACCGCGCCCGCACGATCTTCTCCGGGTTGATCATCGTCGACCCCGACGCCCAGCGGACCGACGCCTACCAGAGCAACCGCAACCTGATGCTCAGCGACGACGCCGAGGCCAACTCCCTCCCCGGCTTGGAGATTCAGGCCAACGACGTCCGCTGCACCCACGGCGCCACGACGTCGCGTATCGACCCCGAGCAGGAGTTCTACCTCCAGTCGCGCGGCATCGCGAAGCAGCAGGCGGATGAACTGCTGACGTTCGGCTTCTTCGAGGAGGTGCTCAACCGCCTCGCCAGCGACGAGCTCCACGCCGCGCTGCGCAACCTCATCCAAACCAAATTCAAGCACTAGGCCGCCTCCGCATGAACCGCGAACGTACCCTCAGCCGCGAGGTCACCGCCACGCAGATCCCCTCGGGGGACAAGCAGCCGTTGGCCGCCGGCTCCCGCGTCTTCATCCACCAGACCCTCGGCGGCAGCTACACCGTGCAAACCGACTTCGGCCTCTACCGCATCGACGGTAAAGATGGCGACGCGCTCGGTGAGACCGTCACGGAGACCAAGGTCGCCGCCGCCACCCTTGAGGGCGGCGCACCCGACCCCGAGGCCGTCTGGGCCCAACTGCGGCAGGTCTTCGACCCCGAGATTCCCGTCAACATCGTCGACCTCGGCTTGGTTTACTCGATGGACGTCGCCCGCGTCACCGACCCCGAGCCCGGCTACCGCGTCGACGTCTCGATGACACTCACGGCCCCGGGCTGCGGCATGGGTCCCGCCATCGCGGAGGACGCCAAGTCGAAGATCCTGCTCGTTCCCGGCGTCAGCGCCGCCGACGTCCGCATCACTTGGGAACCGCCTTGGAATCAGCAGATGATCTCCGAGGAGGGTAAGATGAAGCTCGGCCTCATCTGAGGCGGGCCCTTCCCACCCGTACGCGGGCATCCCTGTTGTTGATCCGAGGGAATCGCGGGCAATGAAGTCCCTCGCCGAAGTCACTGCGACCGAGTCCGCCGTCCTGATCGACTGCGCTTCGTCGGTCATCCAAGTCGCCATCCTGGAGCCCTCGGGAGAGGCCCGCTGGGCGAAGAGCACGGAGGAGGCTGGCCTGGGACTGTTCTCCTGCCTCGAGGACCTTTCGATCGCGCCGGAACGCGTGGAGTCGTGGATCTTCTGTACCGGACCGGGCTCAATCCTGGGAATCCGTACGGCCGCGATGGCCTTGCGTACGTGGGGCGTGCTCCGGTCCGCGCCGATCCACGGCTACCTGAGCCTCGCGCTGGTTGCGCACGCGCAATCCGGTGCGGAGGTGCCCGTCATCGCCGACGCCCGCCGTGACAGCTGGCACGTCTTCACGAGGGCCGCCGGACTGCGCCGCGTACCCGCCGCGGAAATAACCGGTCCCTTCATCACCCCGGCCGGTTTTCGCCATTGGTCACCGCTTCCCGCAGGAACGACCGAGGTCTCCTACGAGCTGCGCGAGCTGCTGCCGCAGGTATGGCGTACTCCCCTGCTCTCACCCTGCCCGGAGCCGGATGCATTCCTGCACGAGCAACCGAGCTACATGACCTGGACTCCGGCCATCCACCGGGCTCCGGCGACCTGACGGCACGGAACTACTTGCCGATACCCGACGCGCGGAACCCGAGGGCGCGCAGCTTCGCGAGATCGGTGATGTTGCGTCCGTCAAACAGGAAGGCCGGCTGGTGCATCGACGCGAGGATCTTGGAGTAGTCGAGCGTGCGGAACTCATCCCACTCGGTCACGATGGCGATGGCATGGGCGCCCTTGGCCGCCTCGTAGGCGGAGTTGGCGACGGTGAGCCGCGGCTCCTCGCGACCCTTGCCGACAACGTCCGCGACGATCTCTGCGGCCGGCACCTTGGGGTCGTAGACCACCACACGGGCCTGCTCCGCCAGCAGGTCGCGGCACACCGAGATGGCGGCGGACTCGCGAGTATCGTTGGTGTCCTTCTTGAAGGCGAACCCGAGCACGGCGATGCGCTTGTCGGCGACGGTGTTGAACAGTGCGCGCACGATGCGGGAGGCGAAGCGGCGCTTCTGCCAATCGTTCATGCGCACGACCGACTCCCAGTACGCGGCGACCTCGGGCAGGCTGAAGTGCTCGCAGAGGTAAACAAGGTTCAGGATATCCTTCTGGAAGCACGACCCGCCGAACCCCACCGACGCACGGAGGAACTTGGGCCCGATGCGCGAGTCGCGTCCGATGGCGTGGGCGACCTCGTCGACGTCCGCACCCGTCGCCTCGCAGAGCGCCGAGATGGAATTGATCGAGGAGATGCGCTGCGCGAGGAACGCGTTGGCCACCAATTTGGAAAGCTCGGAAGACCAAAGGTTCGTCGTGATGATGCGGTCGCGGGGAACCCAGCGCGCGTAGACGTCGGCCAGCTTGCGGATCGCCGCCTCACCACCGGGCGTGCGCTCTCCGCCGATCAACACCCGATCGGGCGCCTCGAGGTCGGCGACCGCGGTGCCCTCGGCGAGAAATTCGGGGTTGGACAGCACCTCGAAGGTGAATCCGCGGGCGTTGGCGGCGAGGATGTCCTTGATGGTCTCCGCCGTCTTCACGGGGATCGTGGACTTCTCGACGATGATCTTCGGACCCTGCGCGTGCTCGGCGATCGTACGCGCGACCGACTCGATGAAGCGCAGGTCAGCGGCCCGGCCGGCGCCTACGCCGTAGGTCTTGGTGGGCGTGTTGACCGCGACGAAGATGATGTCAGCCGAGCGAATCCCGCCGGCGACGTCGGTCGAGAAACGCAGGTTGCGGCCGCGGGTCTTGGCGACGACCTCCTCCAGTCCAGGCTCGTAGATCGGGAGCTTGCCGGCGTTCCACGAGGCGATCCGCGCCTCATTCATGTCGACCACCTCAACCTCGATGTCGGGCGCCTTGAGGGCGATCATCGCCATGGTGGGGCCACCGACGTAGCCGGCGCCGATGCAGCAAATCTTCATGGCAAAGGGATGGGGCCGGTCCCCGACCCAGGCCATAAAAAACCTCCGGAGCGGGAGCGCCGGAGGTGGCAGGGAGGTCAGGCCGGATTCGGAGCGGCCGCCGGGCTGATCGGTTCGGGCTCCGTCGGCTTGCCCGCAGGCTTCTTGGCCGGAGCCGGTTCAAGCTTGGGCGGCGCCGCGGTTACTACGGGCGTGCGGATTTCGCCGAACTGAAGGATTTCCGAGACGTGCTTGCCGTCGATCGTCTCGAACTCGAGGAGGGCCGCGGCGATCTTGTCGAGGGCCGGCCGGTGATCCGTCAGGATCTGAACGGCCCGCTTGTACTCGGTATCAATGATGTTGTGGATCTCCTGGTCGATCCGTCGGGCCGTTTCCTCGGAGAGGCTCTCGTTGCGCGTGATCTCGCGGCCAAGGAAGACGGTATCGTGCGGGTCGCCGTAAGCGATGGGTCCGAGCGGGCTCATGCCCCAATCACAGACCATATGCCGGGCGATCTTGGTGATCTGCTTGATGTCGCCGGCAGCGCCGCTGGAGATGTCACCCATCACGAGTTCCTCGGCAATGCGTCCACCGAGGCCCATGGCGATCTGGCTGAGCATCCGCTTCCGAGCATGCGTGAGGATGTCCTTCTTAGGGATGAACATCGTGCTGCCGAGGCTCCGCCCACGCGGAATGATGGTGACCTTGTGGACGGGCATATGACCGTCATCGAGCACGGCCTGGACGAGCGCGTGCCCGGCCTCGTGGTAAGCGGTCAGCTTCTTCTCCTCGTCGTCCATCAGGCGCCGGCGTTCGCGGCCGAACTGCACCTTCTCACGGGCGTCGTCGACGTCGATCATCTCGACCTTCTTCTTGCCGCGGCGGGCGGCCAGCAGGGCAGCCTCATTGAGGAGATTGGCGAGCTCCGCGCCGGAGAGGCCGGGGGTGCCGCGCGCGATGACCTGCAGGTCGACGTTCTCCGCCAGACTGACTTTCTTGGCGTGCACACGGAGGATCTGCTCGCGTCCGTTGAGGTCGGGCAGGTCGACGTAGATCTGGCGATCGAAGCGGCCGGGGCGCAGGAGCGCGCTGTCGAGGACGTCGGGACGATTCGTCGCCGCGATGATGATCACGCCCTCGGTGGTGTCGAAGCCGTCCATCTCGACCAGGAGCGAGTTGAGCGTCTGCTCGCGCTCGTCGTTTCCACCGCCCAGGCCCGCGCCGCGCTGGCGGCCTACGGCGTCGATCTCATCGATGAAGATCAGGCAGGGCGCCTGCTTGCGGCCTTGTTCAAACATGTCGCGCACGCGACTGGCGCCGACGCCGACGAACATCTCCACGAAGTCTGAGCCCGAGATGCTGAAGAAGGGCACATCGGCCTCTCCCGCGACCGCCTTGGCGAGAAGCGTCTTACCAGTGCCGGGAGGCCCGACCATCAGGATGCCCTTGGGGATGCGGCCGCCCATGCGGGTGAACTTCTTCGGGTCCTTCAGGAACTCGACGACCTCGGAGACTTCCTCCTTGGCCTCGTCGCAGCCGGCGACGTCGGCGAAGGTGATCTTGTCGCGGTCGCGGGTGAGCAGCTTGGCGCGGCTCTTACCGAAGCTCAGCGCGCCGCGACCAGCCTGCCGAAGCTGACGCACGAACAGAAAGTAAAGCAGTCCGATGATGATGAGGAAAGGCACCACCTGCGCCGCGATCGAGGTGAGCAGGGTCTGCGAGGGCTGTTCCGCAAAGGCCTTCGTACGCGAGAGCCGCTCATGCGTGGCCTCGGTCACGCGGCCGGAGGCACGGAAGTCCCTGAACGGCGAAGTGGCGTCGCGACGGCTCTGCCCCACGATAACCATCCAGTCGGACCGCCCGCCGCTCGGGTCGGTGCGCATGACGGCGGCCTTGGCCGGTTCGCGGTTCACATTGCCCGCCTCCGCGCGTTCCAGAACCTCGAGGATGGTGAGGGTCTCGGGATTCGAGACGGATTGGCTCGGCAGGAAGATGAGCGCCATCACCGCGGCGACGAGCGCCAGCCAGAAGAACAGCATCTTCGGCTGGAAACGGTCCGGCGGGAGGCCCTTCAGCTGGCGACGCGGTTTCTTTTCTTCGGATTCAGGCATTGCGGGGATGACTCCTTCCGAACCGTGGATGTTCCACTGGGATAAGTCAATTGATGCGCCCCGCACGCCGCGTCTTCACCCCGGCAGCAGTCGCCGCGGGACGGAGGGCGAGGAAACGACCATCGCAGACAGCGAAATGGCTCCGCCCCACGCTGTGGCGGGTACGCTTGCCCTTCTCCAGATCGGCAAGCAGGGCATCAAATGCGACCCGCGAAAGCGTCGCTGCCGCCGGATTGGCCAGCGCCCACCGGTGCAACGCCCGTCGCCAGATCGCGCGCGGACGCCCACGGAGGCGGGAGAGCACCAACCTCTCGCGCGCGTCCACCGGGCGCAGCGCCTGAACCCAGGCCTCCAGCGCGGAGTCGTCCTCCTCCAACAACTCGCGCGAACGCGCTGCGCCCGCCGCGGCGTCGCGCCCCGCGGCGCGTTCCCAGCGCGGCAGGACATCACGACGTACGCGATTCCGCAGGTGGGCATCGGTGGCGTTCGTCGCATCTTCCCGCCAAGGCACGCCCGCCGCGCGCAGAGCCGCCGTGATCTCCGCGTGGCGCAGGGCAAGCAACGGACGTAGGTGCACTCGGCCGTCGGCAAAGCGCTGCACCGGACGCGGCGCCGCCAGTCCTCCGGCCCCGCTGCCCCGCGCCAGGCGCATCAGCATCGTCTCAGCCACGTCGTCGCGCTGATGGCCAAGCCAGACGACCGAGGCGTGCTTCCGGAAAAAATTCATCCGAGCCTCCCTCGCCTCCGCCTCGCTCGCACCGGCAGTGCTCCCCGTCCACGCCTCCCCGACGAACCTCACACCCAGCGACGCGCAGAGCCGCCGGCAGAAGGCGGCGTCCGCCCGCGACGCTCGTCCGCGGAGCCGGTGGTTAAAGTGAAGCGCGACCAACTCCTTCCTCCGCTCAGGCCAAAATTCGCGCAGCAACAACAGCAGCGCGACCGAGTCCGCCCCGCCCGAGAGCGCGACACCCCAGCGTCCGCGGGCCGCGGTCTCAGCCCACGCCAGCACCGCCGGGTCGAGCCGCAGAAGGGAAATTCGCGCGGCGAAAGCCGCGGCCCTTTCACGCAAACGAGAGGTGATCCTTGCCAAAGTGCGGGACCAGCGCCTCCGGAATCCGCACGCGGCCGTCGGGCTGGAGGTTGTTCTCGAGCAGCGCCGCGAGCACCCGCGGGACGGCGAGCCCGGAACCGTTGAGGGTGTGCACGAGCTCGGGTTTGCCGGTTTCCTTGGAACGGAACCGGATCTGGGCGCGCCGGGCCTGGTAGGCCTCGAAATTCGAGCAACTCGAGACCTCCAGCCAGCGCTTCTGTCCGCCCGACCATACCTCGAGGTCGTACTTCTTCGCCTGCGCGAAGCCCAGGTCGCCGCCGCACATGAGGAGCACCCGGTAGGGCAGACCGAGCTTGCGCAGGATGCGCTCCGCGTCGTCGCGCAGGGAGTCGAGCTCCACGTAGCTCATGGAGGGGTGTACCCACTTCAGCAGCTCGACCTTGTCGAATTGGTGCAGGCGGTTGAGCCCGCGAACGTCCTTGCCGTAGCTGCCCGCCTCGCGGCGGAAGCACGGGGAGTAGGCGCAGCGGCGTACGGGCAGCGCGGATTCCTCGAGGATCTCGTCGCGGAAGAAATTCGTCACCGGCACCTCGGCGGTGGGGATGGCGTAGAGGTTGTCGGGCGTGGTCTCGTACATCTGCCCTTCCTTGTCGGGCAACTGCCCCGTGGCGGTGGCGCTGGCGGCGTTGACGAGGATCGGCGGTGCGATCTCGACGTAGCCCGCGCGGGTGTCCTCCTCGAGGAAGAACTGGAGGAGCGCGCGCACGAGCCGGGCGCCGTCGCCGACATAGAATGGAAAGCCGGCCCCGGTCACCTTGGCGCCGCGGGCGAAGTCGAACAGCCGGTCGAAGCCCGGGATCTCCCAGTGCGGCATCGCCGCGGGGGAAACGGCCGCGGTCGTGTCACCGTGCGTGGAAAAGACCAAGTTCTCGCTGGCATCGCGCCCCTCGGGCACGCTCGCGTGCGGCAGGTTGGGCAGCGAAAGCATCGCCTGGCGGAATCGTTCCTCGGTCTCCTTCAGACGTGCCTCGTGTTCCTTCACGCGAGCCGACACCGCCTTCATCTCGGCGACCTTCGCGACGAACTCCGGCGAGCCCTTCGGCAGCGCGGCCATGGCTGAGTTGGCGGCCTTCTGCGAGGCGCGCAGGGACTCCGTCTCCTGCAGGAGCGAACGCCACGAGGCGTCGATGGCGAGGACCGCGTCGACGTCGACCTGGAGGTGTTTCTTGGCGATGGCCGCCCGCACGACGTCGGGCGATTCACGGAGGAGCTTGGGATCGAGCATGGGAAAGGAAGAGCAATCAGGCGAAACGGGCGCGGGCCCGCTGGAACCGGGCGTAGACGTCCTTGGCGGAGAGAAGCTTCAAGTCGCCGACAGGCGCCTGCACCACGACGTTGCCGGGCCGGTCGGGCGGGAACGGTCCGAAGAGGCGCGGGTCAGTCGGGCCGAAGATGCCCAGGACCCGCACGCCCATCGCGGCGGCGAGGTGCATCGGTCCGCTGTCGTTGGCGATCACCCAATCGGCCCGCCGGATCAGCGCCGGGAGCGAGACAAGGCTGGTGTTGCCCGTGACGTTGGCGAACTGCGCGGGCGGAAAGGCTCCCCGGTCATGAACGTAACCACTGCCGGCCCAGACGACCTTCCGATTCCGGTCCTCGCGCAGGATCAGTTCGGTAAGCTGCTTGAAACCGCCCCAGCACTTTTCTGCGCGCCGGCTGTCGACGAACATCACGATTGGACGTCCCCCGCCGCGGGCGTCGGCGAAGCTGAGCTTCAGGTTCTCCACCTCGCGGAACTGCAGCGAACCGGCCAGCTCCGGCTTGGCGCCGAGCACCGGGCAGAACTGCAGCAGGATCTCGAGCGCGTGGCTGCGCCGGCCCTCGGGCGGCAAAGGCACCCGCTCGGTGTAGAAGACACCGGAGAACTCCCGCGCGTCGCTCCGCCCCACCTTGCGGTCGGCCTGGACGCGCGCCGTGAGCAACCCGGTGCGCAGCAAGCCCTGAAAATCGAAGACCCAGTCGTAGCGTCGCCGGCGCAGTTCCCTGACGAGCCGAAGGAATCCCTTGGCGCCCCCGCCGCGCTCGAAGATGAACACCTCGTCGACCGCCGTGCACGCCCGCACGATCGGCGCGAAGATTTCCCGCACCACCCACGAGATGCGCAGGTGCCGCACCTGCGCCTTGAGCGACGCGGCGACCTGCAGCCCGTGGACGATGTCGCCCAGGGAGGAAGGCTTGATGATGAGGAGCTCGGTCATGGCGCCCGCGGCGAGTCCGGCCGCGGGGAAAGGCGCAAACTTCCATCCGGCCCATTCGAAATCAAACGGAAACCACCCGCGCACGGCACGGAACACTGTCGTTAAATGCGGCCGCGGCCGGCCCGTCACCGCTTCGCACAGAAGTCGCACGGGGGGAGGCCCGCCTGAAACCTCCGCCGGACGCCGCCGCAACCGCCGCTGATCTGCCGCCGGAATGTCAGGCATCAAATCGGCAAGCCCTGGGGAGGCTGACGCCAAACAAGTTCTTGCACTTGCCGCGAGCGGCACTAACGGCTCGCGGCCGCATGAAGACCCTCGTCATCGCCGAGAAGCCGTCCGTCGCCGGCGACCTCGCGCGCGCCCTCGGCAAGGTGCCCAAGAAGGGCGACCACCACGAGAACGACGAGTACGTCATCACCTACGCCCTCGGCCATCTCGTCGAACTCGAGATGCCGGAGGACATCGACAAGAAGAAGTATGGATTCTGGCGCCTCGAGACGCTGCCTATCCTGCCGGCGAAATTCGGCCTCAAGCCGATCGAGGACAGCAAGGAGCGGTTCACGGCCGTGAAGAAGCTCCTCGCGCGGAAGGATATCGGGCAAGTCGTCAACGCGTGCGATGCCGGCCGCGAGGGCGAGCTGATCTTCGCCTACCTCTATCAGCTCACGAAGTGCCGCCTGCCGGTGAAGCGCGCCTGGATGCAGACGATGACCACCGAGGGCATCCGCGCCGCCTTCCGCGACCTGCGCGATGGCGAAAAGATGCGCGGGCTGGAAGACGCCGCCCGCTGCCGGAGCGAGAGCGACTGGCTGATTGGCATCAACGGCACACGTGCGCTCACCAAGCGGATGTTCGGCTCGCGCGCCGGTAACGTGGCCTCGGTCGGGCGCGTCCAGACCCCCACCCTCGCGATCGTTTACGCCCGGGAACTGGAGATCCGGAACTTCAAGCCGCGCGACTATTGGCGGATCACCGCAAGGTTCGAGGTCGCACAGGGCCGCTACGAGGGAGCCTACCAGCGACCGAACTTCCGCAAGGCCGAGGGAGACGAGCACGACCGCGCCGACCGAGTGTGGGACCGGGCCGTCGCCGAGGCGGTCCTCGCCGCTTGCCAGGGACAACCGCCCGCCGCCGTTTCGGAGGAGCGCAAGGCCAGCACCCAGGCGTCGCCGCGCCTGTACGACCTCACCACGCTCCAGCGCGAGGCCAACTCACGCTTCGGACTTCCCGCCCGCCGCACCCTGCAGATCGCGCAGGCGCTCTACGAGCGGCACAAGATGATCACCTACCCGCGTACGGATTCGCGCGCGCTGCCGGAGGATTACATCCCCACCTGCCGCGAGACCCTGCGCAACCTCACGGGTTCGCTGGCGCCCCACGCGGCCAAGGCCCTCGATGAAGGCTGGGTGCGCCCGAACAAGCGCATCTTCAACAACGAGCAGATCTCCGACCACTTCGCCATCATCCCCACCGTGAACGAGGCCAAGAACCTCGACGACATGGAGGCCAAGGTCTTCGACATGATCGCGCGCCGCTTCGTCGCCGCGTTTTATCCGGCGGCGGAGTTCGACGTCACCACGCGCATCACGACCGTCGCCCCGGGCCATGACTTCCGCACCGAGGGCAAGGTTCTCACGTTCCCGGGCTGGCTGGCAGTGTACGGCAAGACGAGCATCGACGAGAACCCCGACGCCCGCGCCCTTCCCGCACTGTCCGCCGCCGACGGCGCACCTCCTCGTGCCGCCACGATCTCCGCCGAGCTCCACTCCGAATCCACCCGGCCCCCTCCTCGCTACACCGAGGCGACGCTGCTCTCCGCAATGGAGGGCGCCGGCAAGCTGGTCGACGACGACGAGTTGGCCGAGGCCATGAAGGAACGCGGACTAGGCACGCCCGCCACCCGCGCCGATACCATCGAGGGGCTCATCAACCAGAAGTACCTCGACCGACCGCAGCGGGAACTCATACCGACCGCCAAGGCCGAGCAGCTCATCCAATTCCTTGGGGCCGTGAAGGCGGAGGAGCTCACCAAGCCCGACCTCACCGGCGGATGGGAGTTCAAGCTCCGGCAGATGGAGCAGAACCGATTCTCCCGCGAGCGGTTCATGGAGGAGATCGTCACCATGACCCGCGGGATCGTGGAGCGCGTGAAGGGCTTCGAGGAGGATGACTCCGTCGCGCGCGTCACGGACATTCTTTCACCGACCGACGGCAAGCCGATGCGCGAGACCCTGCGCGGCTACAAGTCCCAGGACGGCGAGCTGATGATCTACAAGGTCATCGGTGGACGACGCATGGAGGAGGCCGAGGTGGCGGAGCTCGTCACCAAGCGCCAGGTAGGCCCGCTCGACG
>JACCDP010385295.1_pt1 | contig 44520 bp, 38 predicted proteins | sample 7445841 | NCBI WGS metagenome assembly JACCDP01 (sample SAMN15323441, study PRJNA562643) | freshwater metagenome | isolation source: river surface water | place: USA:Blue River Watershed | collected 2017-08-17
AAAACCAGCAAAAAATACATCTTTTGTCAATAAAGAAAATATTTCTCCAGAAATTGAGGCATCTGGACGGAAAATAGATGTAGATGAATTACTAGCAAGAATTGGCAGAAATGATAAAAAAATCATTATTATTCATGGACAGTCGGGAGTTGGTAAAAGTTCTCTAGTTAATGCTGGGTTAATTCCTGCATTGCAAAATAAAGCCATCGGGTTTAAAGATAATTTACCTGTAACGATTAGAGTTTATAATAGTTGGCTTACAGAATTAGCAAAAGAATTATTAGATGTATTACCAGTAAAATTAAAACCAGCAGAATTAAAATTAGATACTCAAGAAGAGTTTATTTTAAAACTGGTAGAAATTGAACAAAAAAACCTGAGAACAGTGTTAATTTTTGACCAATTTGAAGAATTTTTCTTTGTGTGTCCTGACGATAAAGCTAGAACAGAGTTTTTTCAGTTTTTAGGAAAATGTCTAAATCATAAAAATATTGGATCTTTGCGAGTAATTTTATCTTTGCGGGTAGATTATTTACATCTTTTATTAGAATGTGATGAAATCCCCGACATGAATATTATTGGTGATGGCATTCTTAGTAAAAGTGTGCTGTATAAATTAGGGAATTTAACACCAGAAAATACTAAATTAACTATTGATAGATTAACTGAAAAAACAACTTTTCGGTTAGAACCGGATTTAATTAACCGACTGGTAGAAGATTTAGCCGGAGAAGTAGGTTCAGTTCGTCCCATTGAACTACAAATTGTGGGGGCGCAATTAGAAACAGAAAATATCACAACCCTAGCAGCATATCAGCAAATTGGTAACAAGCAAGAATTGGTTAAACGTTATTTAGGGGAAATAGTTAAAGATTGCGGTCAGAAAAATCAAGAACTTGCCGAATTGTTACTTTATTTTCTGACAGACGAACAAGGAACAAGACCGTTAAAAACTAAGGTAGAATTAGAAGAAAATTTACAAACATTATTAGAACTAGATCAAAGCGAAGCTGAGAATAACTTAGATTTAGTATTAGAGATATTTGTCAAATCTGGTTTAGTGGTGTTGTTGCCAGAAAATCCCTGTGAACGTTATCAATTAGTTCATGATTATTTGGCTTTGTTTATTCGCCAGCAACAAAAACCACTCAGCCAACAACTAGAACGAGAAAAACAACGAAGAAAAATTGGTGAAGCTAAACTCAATCGCTTTCTCAAAATTGCCCTGGCAGGTTCAGTAGCCGCAGGGGTAGCATTAACCTTGTTAACAGTGACAGCTTGGAATGCTGCAAAGAGGGCAGAAACTCAAAAACAACAAGCTGATATTAATGCAATTCAAGCCTTAACTAAATCTAGTGAAGCCATGTTTGCTTTAGGAGAACGCGGTAACGCTTTGATAGAAGCATTAAGAGTAAATCAAAAAGTCAAACTGGCATCCTGGGCAAAATCTGATACTCAAGAACCAACGACAGCAGCATTAAGGCAAGCGTTATATTTGCAGCGTAATGAGAAGCCAGAAAACAAAGCCTTAGCCTTAGCAGTTAATACCCTGAAAGGTCATGAGGGTTGGGTCTATAGTGTGGGATTTAGCCCCGACGGACAACAACTGGCTTCTGGGAGTGATGACAAGACGATCAAAATCTGGGACGTGACCACAGGGAAAGTCCTGAATACCCTGAAAGGTCATGAGAGTTCGGTCTATAGTGTGGGATTTAGCCCCGACGGACAACAACTGGCTTCTGGGAGTTATGACAAGACGATTATTTTATGGGATTTAAATTTAGATAATTTAGTCACCAGTGGTTGCAATTTACTGAATAATTATTTGATTGGTAATCCTCAAGTCTTGGCAGAATTAAAGGATTGCCAAACTCCATCTCGGTTATCATTAGCAGCAACGGTGTTAGTGATCCAAGGTGAGAACTTAGCAGAAAATGATGATATGAATGGGGCTTTAGCTAATTTTCGCCAAGCTAAAGCATGGGATAAGAATTTACAATTTGACCCCCAAGCCAAGGCAAAGAAGTTTGCTAAAAAAGGTCAGGCTAAATGATTTTTTTGTCTGATAGCGTGGCGTTAGCCATATCAGGATTTTCAGGATTATAGGATTTTCAGGATTTATCTAATGCCATAATTCCGAAAATCTGATTCTATGCAGCTACATCTTAATTTAGTATAAGGAATACTGAAGACTAAGCGATAATGGTACAGAAGGAAAAAGATAGATGCCAGAAAATCTTAAGAGTAAAGCTATCACACAAGGGGTACAGCGATCGCCTAATCGTGCCATGCTGCGGGCTGTAGGTTTCCAAGATGAAGACTTTAACAAAGCCATAGTCGGTATAGCCAACGGTTACAGCACCATCACCCCCTGTAACATGGGGATTAACCAATTGGCACTAAGGGCAGAAGCGGCAGTCAAAACCGCCGGTGCCATGCCCCAAATTTTCGGGACAATTACTGTCAGTGACGGGATTTCCATGGGAACAGAAGGGATGAAATACTCCCTAGTATCACGGGAAGTCATCGCTGATTCCATTGAAACAGCCTGTAGCGCCCAAAGCATGGACGGTGTACTAGCCATTGGTGGTTGTGATAAAAATATGCCAGGGGCAATGTTAGCAATGGCACGGATGAACATTCCTGCTATCTTTGTTTACGGTGGCACAATCAAACCCGGACATTATGACGGCAAAGACCTAACCGTCGTCAGTTCCTTTGAAGCCGTTGGCCAATACAGCGCCGGCAAAATTAACGAAAATGAACTGTTAGCTGTTGAACGCGGCGCTTGTCCCGGTGCAGGGTCATGTGGTGGGATGTTTACAGCCAATACCATGTCTTCAGCATTTGAAGCAATGGGCATGAGTTTACCCTATTCCTCAACCATGGCCGCCGAAGACCCAGAAAAAGCCGACAGTACGGAAAAATCTGCTCAAGTTTTAGTAGAAGCCATTCGCAAGCAGATATTACCCCGGACAATCATCACCCGGAAATCCATAGAAAATGCCATTTCCGTCATTATGGCTGTGGGTGGTTCAACCAATGCCGTATTACATTTTTTAGCGATCGCTCGCGCTGCTGGTGTAGAATTAACCATAGACGACTTTGAAACCATTCGTGGACGAGTTCCCGTCATCTGTGATTTAAAACCCAGTGGTAAATATGTTGCCACAGACCTACACAAAGCTGGCGGTATTCCCCAAGTCATGAAAATGCTTTTGGTCCATGACTTACTGCATGGAGACTGTATCACCATTTCCGGGCAAACCGTCGCCGAAGTATTAGCAGACATTCCCCCAGAACCACGCCCAGACCAAGACGTAATTCGTCCGTGGCATAACCCCATGTATGCCCAGGGACACCTAGCCATTCTCAAAGGCAACCTCGCCACGGAAGGGGCAGTAGCCAAAATTACCGGAGTCAAAAAGCCAGTTATTACCGGACCTGCCAGAGTATTTGAATCAGAAGAATCCTGTTTAGATGCCATCCTAGCCGGAAAAATCACAGCAGGGGATGTTATCGTTATCCGTTACGAAGGACCCAAAGGCGGCCCCGGCATGAGAGAAATGTTAGCCCCCACCTCCGCCATTATTGGTGCTGGTTTAGGAGACTCCGTAGGCTTAATTACCGACGGGCGTTTCTCAGGTGGTACTTACGGCATGGTAGTTGGTCACGTTGCCCCAGAAGCGGCTGTAGGCGGTAACATCGCCCTAGTAGAAGAAGGTGATAGCATTACCATAGATGCCCATAATCGTCTGTTACAACTCAATGTATCAGATGCAGAATTAGCCAACCGTCGCGCCAATTGGCAACCACTTCCACCCCGATACACTAAAGGCGTACTTGGGAAATATGCCAAACTGGTAGCTTCCAGTAGTGTAGGTGCAGTCACAGATTTGGACTTATTTGCTAATTAGAATTATATTATATTAGATCCCCGACTTCTTAAAGAAGTCGGGGATCTGAAATTTAATATATTTGAAGCCTATGCAGCTAAATCCAACCTTACCAGACAAAGTTACCCAACATTGGCAAATAGTAAAAAATGGTGTTCATAATTTCACTCAATCTGTACAACAAAAAGCCACACAAACAACAGATAATACTAAAGCTTATTTAGAAAGTAATTGGCAAAATGTCGAGAAAATTACTAACAATACATCAGAAGTAATCCAAAAAAATATTAATACTGCTATTCATGATTTATTATCACAATATCCCTGGGTTTTCCAAATATTAGAAATATTCACATGGGTAATAAATCATCCTGTGAGAGGGGTGATAATTTTATTATTTACAATTGCTGTGCTTTGGAGTATTATCAAAGCAATTGTTAAAATTATAGAAACTGCTAGTTGGTCAATATTAAAAATTCCTTTTATATTATTCCAAAAATTATTAAAATCTCTCTGGATGACATTAAGCCAAGTGGGAATTTTCGCCACTAGGAAAATTAAAACTAATCAGTTCAATGATAATAAACAGCAAAGGTTAGCGGAAATTTCCCAGCGTTTAGAAGTTATTCACAATGAACAAAAAGCACTATTACAAGAAGCTGCTAAACTCATGAAATCAGAGAATACGATGATTATTCCCTTTGGGTCAGAAAATCACGAATTAAATGAACCATAAAGAAAAGAAGAACAGAGTTAATCTTTAATCTTTATCTACCTTTATCTGCGTTCATCGGGGTTCAATTTTTAAAACCCTATATAGTGGAAAAAGACTAACGGTAAGGAGACATCTGTTTAATTATCTCATCTTCCTCACCAAAAACAAACTTAGCAAACCGGACAGCTAAAGGAGGAACAAAAATAAAAGGACTATTGAAACCAGAAAATATATGTAGTCCTGAAAATTCAGAAATAGCACCAATTAAAGGTAATTTATCCTGAGTAAATGCGACTAAACAATGATGCCATCTCCCTGCTAAATTTCCTAAACTTGGTAATATTTGTGTGATACTTTCTCGTAACCATTGTTCACTCGCTGCTGAGTTAATTTCCGCTTGCGGACTTGTTAAAATGCGGCTAATTTGACCTATGCGTAAACTACCATCAAGAAATTGCACCACACCAGCATCTAAAATAGGTGGTATTATTTCATAATCTGGATTATCCCATAATTCATCAATTTGAGTAGATTCTGTTTCTAGTTGATATCTTTGCAGAAGTGCTGGTGATACTAAGGTATTTAATTGAATATTTGTAGGTGGTGTTTCAATGATTTCTGCATGAGAAAAATATATTTTCGTAGCAATACCCATTGATTTTAGTAATTGACGAGTAATTCCCCCAGCACAAATCACAACATTATCACCATGAAAAGTAGTGGTATTTGTGTTCACACCTGTACATTTTTTAGAGGGTGTTGTGATTAATTCTATAAATTTCCCAAATCCAATTTCTCCTCCTAAATTTACCATAGCTTGAATGTAAGCTTGAGTAGTTTTTTCTGGGTGAACAAGACCATGTTTAACAGTTAATGCACCAGAAATAACTTGAGGATTTAATAAAGGTTCTAATTCACAAGCTTCTTGAATGCTAATTAAACGCGGAGGAATCAAAACTTCTTGATAAGATTGAACCATGACTTCAGGATTCATATCCATAGGAATAGTCATTAATAAATCTAATTCCCGAAATTGAGTATCTGCATTTAATTCCTGTGATAAAATACGGTGACGGGTAATACCTTCCTTACATAATTGTTGTGTAATTGGTGTTTTTCCTGACCAGAAACTAATTCCTCCATAACTATAACGAGTAGCATTTTGAGATATTTCATATTGTTCTAACAAAAGTACAGAAAATCCGATTTTTGTTAGTTCATAAGCAAGTGCAGCACCAGTAATTCCTGCACCAATAACAATCCAATCGTAAGTTTTCATAATTTAAATATTTAAGATTTAAACCAGAAATGAGTAAAATTTCTAATATCTCGTTACATTCTCTAAGCAAGTAAGCTTAAATAGTTCTGAAACGGAGATAAATAATTTCAAATGCTAGATGTGTTACCCTGCTTTAAACAAAATTCTACTGTTTCTGAAATATCCAGAGACTTTGAGGTATTACCAGCGCGAATATAGAGTTCTGATTTTTTATCTTTACCTTGCATAACAGCTATTGTATCTGATTTTCTGACATCAACTGCACAAACTATTTTACTGTCTACTGTCTCAAATCTAACTGTAACCAATGACATAAAACTAGCACCAATGCGATCGCAAATTAGATTTACAATTGTCTGTTCAAATTGATCTAGAGAACCTTTGGAAAGTATAGCTAAATCTTGCTCTAATCCAAAAGTATTACCAAAAGCCCAGATGTGGCTTCCTGAGTCAGCCGCATCGTCAAGGGTTTTCGGCATTTTCTTGATAAGCTGTTATGCAGCTAAATTGTATAGTCATAAATTCTTGAACTCTTGTGGCACAGGCATCTTGCCTGTCTCATTTATACAAATTAAATGCACAACAGCTTAAAACTAAACAATTTTCCTTATCCTAGGGGCAGGGTTTACCTGCCTAAAAGTAAGGCAGAAATTGAGATATTTAATCCATGGCCTCATTGACAGGGAATCTATCAATTAATTGCATCGCTCGTTGAGCATTACGCCGCAGGACATCAGGTAAATTAGGAACATGAGGAATCTGGGATAATAAATCCAAGGTACGGCGTAAAATCCGCACCACATCCCCTTCATCCAAAGTGGTTTTTGCACATAATACTGTCCACTCTACTCCCAGCGCCCACTGTTCTACCAAGGAAATCAAATTGATAAAACGATGTTCTAAACCTACGGGTAAGGCCACAGCATGACGATACTGCACCTTTAACACAGCGCGGCGAATAGGTTGCAATTTTAACCAAGCCGTATCTGCTTCCAGGGACAGGTTAAAGTCAATTTTAGTATCTGGACGGGGTGCTTCTGTCACCAAAGCGGCTACAACTGCGGCTAGATGATGGGGTCCAATAGCATCTAATTCTCCACTAGCTAGGACTAAGCCTAACCATAACTCATTTTCACCGCGAATGGCGGCGGCAATTTGTCCCAATGGTGTAGGAATTAAGTTGTCTAAACATTCAAAGGACTGTAAAATTTCTATTAAACAGAGAAATTCCTCCCAATATCTTTGGGACTGGAGGTCTATCTGTTCTTGTAGGTGTTCAATTTCCGCCTCTAATTCTACACAACGCGCCCTATTTTTAAAGATTTTGGCAATGTCTCCTGATTTATAAATGGGATGGCTTTCTAATTGTTCTTGAACGGCGGTGAGGCGACTCAGTTGTTCTTGAACTTCAGGAGATAGATGGATTAATTCATGGGGATGGGGGATATTTTGCACCACAGCAAGACTATGTTGATCACCACGAATTGATTGTCCTCGTTTCCAACCCAATTCAGCAGGAGGAAGGAGATCCGCAGGAACTTCTACCCGTGGTAATTCTGCATATAAATCTAATATATCCGTTGGTGTGACTACATACCAACGATTATTTTCTCCTAAGCAGACAAAGTAGGAGATATCATGACTGCTGACAGCTTTATCAATTAATACGGCGGTGATGGGTAAGGGGGAAATTGCGTTTTTATCATGGAGACTGAGCATAGTTCCAGATATGGCAAAATCTAACATCATTGCCACTTGTTCTTGGCGATCCTGCTGGGCTTGTTCTTGTAAGGTTTTAAAAATCTGCCGTTCTACTTTCAAGCGCTGGCGTAATTTTTCATATACCATCAATTCATTTTCATCAATCGCCGCCAGTTGTGCCTGAATTTGCGCCAATTCCCCTTGAAATTGTGCCATTTCTTCATAGTCTGGTTGCAGGTGTAAGTTGGACATATATTGTCCAAAACTGCGTTCTATGAGTTCTCTGGCTTGTTCAATACTATGGGTTTGCAGCAGGTTTAAAACCATGCCATAGCTAGGTGTAAATTGACTAACTAGGGGATCTGGTTTGGATGTGGCTAAATATGAGGCTTCTTTCGCTCCTTCAAAGGGGGTTTGTAATGTAACTACATAACCTTGTTTATCCATGCCTCGACGACCAGCGCGGCCTGCCATTTGCAGAAATTCCGAAGCGTTAAGCAGTCTGTGTCCGTTGTCAGTGCGTTTAGAAAGGGTAGAAATTACTGTGGTGCGGGCGGGCATATTTATTCCTGCCGCTAGGGTTTCGGTAGCAAAGACAACTTTAATTAATCCTTGTTGAAACAGTTCTTCTACTAGTCCTTTCCATGCGGGTAAAATGCCAGCATGATGAGCAGCTATACCTCGGTATAGTGGGGCTATTTGTCCAGTCCTACCTGCTTCCGGATTACGGCTTAAAAATTCATCAATCTGTTGCCGTAGGATTTGGGATTCATCATTATTGACTAACCATAAGTCACCAACTTCTTCTACGGCTTTATCACAACCGCGCCGACTGAAGATAAAGTAAATTGCTGGGAGCATATCCCGTTGCTGAAGTTGGCTGAGTGTATAAATAATACCGGGAGCTTCCGGTCTACCAGTTTTGCCTTTTTCCCAATATCCTTTTTTACCCTTTTGTTTGACTAGACGAGGGTTAATTTTGGTGTTGGTTTCATTTAATAGGGGAAATAATCCTTTGGGATTACAAAAATTAAATGCTAAGGGAACGGGGCGAAAATCTGAGTAAATCAGGTCTGTGGGACCATGAACGTAGTTTAGCCAGTTGGTGAGTTGGTCACTATTGGCGACTGTGGCGGAGAGGGCTACAAGCTGGATACTGCGGGGACAGTAGATGATTGATTCTTCCCACACTGTACCCCGTTGGCGATCGTTCATGTAGTGGCATTCATCGAGAACGACGGCTTCTACGTCTGTGAGGGAAATGCCTATTTGTCCTATGGGTGTACCATAGAGCATATTGCGGAAAATTTCTGTGGTCATGACCAAAATTGGCGCATCCCTATGAATGGAAGCGTCTCCGGTGAGCAGTCCAACTTGATCAAAGCCAAATTTTTGGCGAAAGTCTCGCAGTTTTTGGTTAGATAAGGCTTTTAAGGGAGTGGTGTAAAATACCCGTTTTCTACGGGATAAGGCGCGATATATAGCATATTCGCCGATGAGGGTCTTTCCTGAACCTGTGGGCGCACAAACAACTACCGAACGGTTAGCATTCAGAGAGGCGATCGCTTCTGTTTGGAATTGATCTAGTTCAAAGGGGAAAATTGACCCCAAGTCAATAGCATTAGCAGAGTCAGAGTAGTTCACTCAATCATAATTTACAAGCAGACTATTCACTATGATAACTCGATTAGTGGTTTACTAGGTTGAGAATTGACGGTTGAAGCCTAACTTTGCTCCTACTACAAGTCCAATTTTTCCCGACTATGTTCTCTAAGTCCTAATTCTGCATGGGGTAAATTCCTCTTTTTCTATTCCCTTTAGAACTCTTTAGAACTATATTAATGAGGTAGCTAGTAATATATTACAGTATTATTTTGTAAATAAAGCTACATAGTATAGCTGTTTTTGAATTATGTAACCTATGCCAGCGAATTCCTGGCCTGAAAACAATACTTACGACGAAAATTCTGATCCCCTGGACTCTATCTTAACTGACCCATCAGTAGATGAGCTATCAGAAGTAAATACAGATTCCGTGCTTGTACAACCATCTCGATTTCAACGACGTAGAGGTAAAGCGGCTTTAGTTTTAACTATAGTTTGGACTGGCACTATCGCCCTACATTTAGTTTCTTGGGCTTCAATATTTATCCTAGCACTGACCACAATGCTAGGCATTCACGCCTTGAGAATTATTTTTACGAAACACCCCCACCATAAACCGGAAATAGGAGGAGATTTGCCTTTTGTTTCTATATTAGTGGCTGCTAAAAATGAAGAAGCGGTGATTGGCAGATTGATCAAGAACCTGTGTAGCTTGGAATACCCTAATGGGCAATATGAAGTCTGGATTATTGATGATAACAGTACAGACAGTACACCACAATTACTAGCAGAATTAAAACAGGAATATCAACAACTAAATATATTTAGCCGTTCTCCTGGAGCTAGTGGTGGTAAGTCAGGGGCATTAAATCAAGTTCTACCTCGAACCAAAGGAGATATTATTGCGGTATTTGATGCCGATGCCCAAGTTACATCAGATTTGTTATTACAGGTAGTTCCTTTGTTTAAAAAGCAACAGGTAGGGGCGGTACAAATGCGAAAAGCGATCGCCAATGCCAAAGAAAATTTTTGGACTAAGGGACAAATGGCGGAAATGGTTTTAGATATGTGGTTTCAACAACAGAGGACAACCATTGGTGGTATTGGCGAACTCCGGGGAAATGGTCAATTTGTCCGTCGTCAAGCTTTAACCAGTTGCGGTGGCTGGAATGAGGAAACCATTACCGATGATTTAGATTTAACTATTCGTTTACATCTAGATCAATGGGATATTGAATGTGTATTTTTCCCTCCAGTAGAAGAAGAAGGTGTCACCAATGCGATCGCCCTTTGGCATCAACGCAACCGTTGGGCGGAAGGTGGCTATCAACGTTATTTGGACTATTGGGATCTCATTCTCAAAAACCGCATGGGGTTAAAGAAAACCTGGGACTTGCTGATCTTTATGTTTACGATGTATATCTTACCCACAGCCGCAATACCAGATATCTTAATGGCGATCGCTCGTCATCGTCCCCCCGTCTTCACTCCTGTCACCAGCTTATCCATTGGAATGTCCCTAGTAGGAATGTTTGCTGGTTTGCAGTATATTCGCTCAGAGCAACAATTTAAACCATCTACATATTTAATGTTACTTTTACAAACCCTACGCGGCAGTTTATATATGTTGCATTGGTTAGTAGTTATAAGTAGCAGCACTGCAAGAATGTCTTTCCGACCAAAACGCCTCAAATGGGTAAAAACTGTCCATACTGGCGCACATCAATAAGACATCAACGACATCAACCCAGGAAAATGAAGGATCTGTTTTTTATCCTTCATTTTTTTCTTTTTTTAAAACTATTTATTTAACCTACATTCCGCACCCCCCAGTGTCACAATCGGTAATTATTCCTAAATGTAAATATTTGAAACATTCATAATTTCTTACTTCTTTAAAGAGGTCCTTATACTCTGCACAATATTCATCTATAACTCTCACTGTTGGCTGGGCATCTCTTGCCAAATGCTTTAAGATTTGTAATTCTACATCTATTGCTCCACCTGCCTTGTAGAGTTTTATTTTCTGATTCTTTTATTCATTATACTCGGAAAATGACAGAAGAGGGATATCTCTACACCTGGCACAAATCGCAAAAGCGGGGCAACTTTAAACCGTAATGACTTCAATTTATCTTTAGTAATGTAATTCCAAAATAAATCTGTCCAAACTTCTGCAATATCAAACATCTTCTTTTTGACAGTAAATGAATCTGTCGGAATTTGGGTTATTTGTTCCCACAAACTTGCAATTACCGCTTGAGAATCGGGTGATTCTTGATCTGTTCAGGGGGAACTACAAACCGAAAGCGATGAGGATTTTTATGAGTCCAGTATCAAACTCCATTGTCCATTGGGAGGTTCTACCTCCCATAATATTTTATATTAAGGAATAGTCACAGATCGCAATAAACGTTCAACTATACTTTTCGCATTTCTTCCACCTCTAGGAATGAGACGATGACAAAGAATATGCGGTGCAAGAAACTTGATATCATCGGGAAGAGCATAATCTCGACCTAAAATAAAAGCCAAAGCTTGAGTAGCTTTTTGTAACGCCACCGTACCACGGGGACTGACACCCAAAGTAATTTCTTCATCTTGTCTAGTAGTTCGCACCAATTCTAGAATGTATTCTTGCAAAGATGCTTCTACTTTAATTTGAGAACAAGCTTGGCGTAATTCCTGGATATCTTTTAAAGTTACACAAGGTTGTAAATCATTAACTTGCAAACCACCCTGAATATTTTTCAGCATTTGCATTTCTTCAGACTCAGACGGATAACCCAAGCTTAAAGACAGCATAAACCGATCCATTTGCGCTTCTGGGAGGGGAAAAGTCCCTTGATACTCAATGGGATTTTGAGTAGCAATAACAAAAAACGGTTGGGGAACTGGACGGGAAACACCATCTACCGTTACCTGACGTTCTTCCATCACTTCTAGTAACGCTGACTGGGTACGAGGTGTAGCGCGGTTAATTTCGTCAGCTAATAGGACATTAGTAAATATCGGACCAGGGAGAAAGGTAAATTCACCACTTTTAGGATTCCAAATATTTGTACCCGTGATATCCGTCGGGAGTAAGTCGGGGGTACATTGTAACCGTTGAAACTTACCATCTAATGAACGCGCTAGAGATTTGGCCAGAAGGGTTTTACCCACTCCAGGGACATCTTCTAATAAAGCATGACCACCACCTAGTAAAGCGACGATGACCAAGCGGATGGCTTCATTTTTACCAACGATGGTACGAGCCAAATTTTGTGTTAACGCATCAATTTTTTCTCTCATTTAGTACCTGGGGAGGAATGTAGAAGGCTTACTTCTGAGTGTTGACTAAAAACTTGTTTAATAGTTTAGCCTTTTCTACAGTATTCCCACGTAACACTCCTAATCCAGCATTATAATTAAAAATTTCTGGAGTTGCTAAATCACTAACCCAAGGAGAGGAAAGGAAAAAAAGATTTTTGGAAATGGTTTTACTTTAAATATATTATTTAATCACAGATTTTATAATTGATTTCAAAAAGTTCAAAACCATAATCTTCTAAAAAACCTGTGGCAAGTTTTATCCAGCTTGAATTAAATTTTGGGTAATAAAATTCAGGAGTGCAAACATAAGCTTCTAACTTTAAATCTGCGTAGTTTCGATTTAATTTTAAATTAAAGAAACTGATAGTATTTGTTAATTGCCCAATAGCCTTTTCTCTATTTTTACCTATGGCTCTTTCTTCTTCACTTGTTGCATTTAATTTGAACTCTACAAAACAAAAATCATTTTCATCAAAAAATATAAAATCGCAATGAGAATTACCAAATCCTAAAAGTCCCTTTTTCCCATCAATAGGAATAAAGCCAACTATTTTAGCATTACTTATATTAAATAACTTAGTATTATCAAAGCCAATTTTATCAGCGTCAACACCATTTAGTTTAATAGTAAATGTATTATCATCTAAATTGTAATTGATAATAATAAAAGACTGTCCTTGATAGTCTATGATTGAAAATTCTGATCTGATTTCAATTTCTAGAACATCGGAAAAATTACCAAAAGCATTTGCTAGAAGTTTTTTGATATATTCAAATTTGCTCATTTTCTTTTGAAAGTTTTAGCGTGAATACTGTACAAAGCTTGAAAATCACCACCCAAAATTTCGGAAACCGTATCTAAATAATTTTGTTGAATAGTACCTTTTTCTTGATTAAAAATAGGTTCGCAATAATTAGTGTCCTTACTAACAGATTGATTTCCCAAAGAATAAGCAGAAAAATCTTTAGCACTTAACCAGGAATCTTGGGGAATTATTTGTGCTACTTCTGATTCTGTTGACGGATTTTTTTCAACTACTCTATTTGCAAAGAGTAAATTATTAAAAACTGTGAGAACATAGGGACTGTGGGTAGTTATAATTAGTTGGTTATCATCATTTTGATTTACCATTAAAGCCAATAATTCAATTAGTTGCTTTTGAGCAACAGGGAATAAATGAGCTTCTGGTTCTTCCAATATTCTTAATACTTTTGTATTCTCAAGAATATTCAGGAAAATATCTTGTAAAATTCTTATAGATTCTTGCTGTCCTGATGAAGTATTAGAAAGATTAACATATTCTTCTGTTTCTTTATTAAATACAATTTTCTCTCCCCATTTATCAATTCTGTATTCACCTTTGAGTATTTCATCTATTCGTTTTTTGATATCATATAATTTTTGTTTGACATTTTCATCATCTTCATAACTTTCAATAACTCCTTCAAAGTTACCATTACCAATTTTTTTGAATTTGCCTTTAATTATATCAACCTTTTTCATGAATTTTAGCATTAATGTTTCATCTATTGTTTGTTCCTTACGTGAAAATACCTTTTTGCTATTTTCCTCTAAACGACTGCTAACATCTGCAAACAATAATTTTTCAAATAAGTCAGAATAACTTACTGTTGCATTCCTACCAGCGATTACAAATAATGAATCTTCATGATACATTTGAAATGATTCATTTAACAGTTTAGAAAGCCTTTGCGCGTATTTAACTTTATTTCGCTCATAAGCTAATTGTTCATAAATGTCATTTGTATTTAAACCCTGCTGAAAAAGTTTTTTGAGTGCAGTTGCATCAGTCCTAAAATTTTCATTTAAAAATTGAATATCAGCATGAAGTCTTTTCTGAGTATTAAGATTTAATTTTAGATATTTATCATTTTCTACACTATAATAAAATTTGATTTCAAAATTAGGTAGGTGCAATGTAGAACCAAAAAAATCATAAAACTTTTCTCGTATTGGAAATATAAGATCAGACGTATTATCAAAATAATCCTTCTGTGTATCCTGATAGATTTGGCTAAATAAATCATCCCTTAGTGATTTGAAAAAATAAATCAGTTTTGCAATAGTGCTTTTACCACTAGCTTGTTCACCAATCAAAACTAATATTTTCTTGACTTCAATTTCTGCATATTTAATTGCACCGAAATTCTCGATGATAATTTTTTGCATAGGTAAATGTGATATTTTTTATGATTTTACAACAGATGTAACATAACAATAGGACTTACGCAAGTGTCACACCAAAAAAACTGTTATAGGGTGTGGACAAGCTCACCAACCGCCTCAGATAACATAAATGATGTAAATAACCAAATTTTTGATATCTGATGCACCCTACCAATATGCTAGTTACGTAAGTCCTGAACAATTTACTGTCAACCATCTCATAATCAGTAAGTGGGCGTTGAAAAATATAATATAAACCTAACCCCCTTCCCTACAAGAGAAGAGAGTTACTAGAGGGGTTAATTAAAACTTTTAATACATCCTCTAAGCATTAAAAATTGTTTGGGCTGCGGTACAATCTAGTTGAATTTGGTTTTTCAAGGCTTCTAGAGAAGAAAATTTTTGTTCCGGGCGCAAAAATTTGACCAGCTGCACCACCAAATTTTTACCATATAAATCTCCAGACCAATCTAGCAAATGTGCTTCTACACGGGTATCTATACCATTAACAGTAGGACGGTTGCCGATATTCATTACCCCTAATTTATGAATGGGTGGGGTGTCTGATGTTGGGTCATGGATGATCACAGCGATCGCATAAACTCCATGACGAGGTAAAAATTTATCTTTTGGTAGTTGGATATTAGCCGTAGGAAAGCCGATAGTTCTCCCTAATTTCTCTCCTGCTATGACCTCCCCTGATAGAGTATAAGGTCTTCCTAATAAGCGATTAGCCTTAGCAATATCACCTATGGCCAAACTTTCCCGAATTAAGGAGGTACTGATGCGATTATCATCGGTTGTGGGTAAGCTGTCCCCATCTTTCTGGATCGGTACTATAGTTACAGGAATATTGTATTTCCCAGCCAGCATTTGCAAATCCTGGGCAGTACCCATTCGTCTTTTACCAAAACAGAAATCTTGACCCACACTAATTTCTTGACATTGGAGTTGTTGCACCAGAATTTTGTCTACAAATTCTTCTGGGGAAAGGGCAGATAAGTCTCGATCAAAAGGTAATAACACTAACTGTTCTACCCCAAGCGATCGCAATTGTTGAACTTTTTCATCCAGTGGTGTTAACAAAGCACGGGGTTGTCCAGTAAAAAACTCATGGGGATGGGGATCAAAGGTGACAACGGTTGAATATGGGCGTGGATTTTTCCGGTCTGACTGGGCTGAATTTTCAGCAATATGCGGCTTTTCTTGATTCCCTGCTGACTGCAATATTGGCTGAATTACTCTTTGATGACCAAGATGAACACCATCAAATTTACCAAGAGCAACAGCAGTTGGTGTCAGTAGCCCTTCTGTTGAAGAAGCAACCCATACAGAACACCCATTTTGAGACAAATTTAACACTTGGATTTTGGGATGTTAGGTTTATTATCGCTATCAGCGTTGAGGCTCTCACGCTGCTAGATATCTAATCACCAATCTAATCTAAAATCGAGGCATCCGTTGATTAAATTGGTTTTTGAGTAGGTATACCAACCCCACGGGGAAAACTAATTGGTGTATTGGCTACTTTACGTAAATACAGACAATGGCGCATACTCTGACTCAAGGGTGTGGTAAATTCTTCAATTAATTCAATTTCCCCACCCAACTGACTCACTGCCGTTTCTAAACTCTCATTCTCTGTTTCACTCCAACTACCGCGATAAATGACCGCCAACCCTCCTTTTTTCACTAAGGGCAGGGCATATTCAGCGCACACAGACACGTTACTTACAGCCCGAATTACTGCCACATCATAATTTTCTCTATGTTGGCGTTGTTGACCAATTTCTTCGGCTCTCCCCAATAAAGTTTTACCATTCTTCATCGCCAATGCCGATAAAATTGTCTCCAGAAAAGCGATTTTTTTTCCCGTAGAATCTAACAATGTTACTTGAGAATTAGGAAAAATTAAACCAATTGGCACACCCGGAAACCCAGCCCCCGTACCAATATCAATTATCCGCTTGCTCTGTTCAATACCGGGGATAAATTCTTGTTTTGGTGCAATTCCCCGCAGAGAATCCCAAAGATGTTTTTCCCAAAATTCCGCCGGTGCTGTAATGCGAGTTAAATTTAGTTGGCGATTTCCCTCAATAATCAATTCATACAGCTTTTGAAATTGCTGAAATTGAAAATTTGTTGGTTGCCAATTTAAGGTTTGTTGCCATATTTCCGCCATTTCTGGCAAATTATCCTGAGTTAAAGATTCTATATCCATTATTTAAAATCGTCTTTTTAGGTTAACATCATTCACGAGTCAGCACTCCCCACTGATTTTAAAACCCCATGATCTAATGTCCAACAATAATCTGCTATTGGTAACATATCACTAGCATCGTGTGTGACAACTAACAACGTCCAATCTTTTTTTAGTTTGGCTAATAAATTCACCAGTTGCCGACGCATTGACCAATCTAATCCCGCCGTAGGTTCATCTAATAACAATAAATTTGGTTTCCGAATTAACTGCACTGCTAGGGCTAAACGTCGTTGTTGTCCACCGCTTAAAGCATGGGGTGATGCAGATAAAGATAAATGATCTAATCCTACTTCTGTTAATGCCTGTCTAACTTGTTCCGAGCTTAATTCGGGATGTCCTAAGCGTAACTCTTCTAAAATTGTCCCTCCGCAAAAATGCCGTTCGGGAAACTGAAAGACTAAACCCCCTAATTGTTGTAGCTCTTCAGCAATAAGTCCCTGCTCTCGCCAAAAAACTCCCCCGGCGGTAGGATTAGCTAATCCAGATAAAATTTCTAATAAGGTGCTTTTACCTGAACCACTCGGACCAATAATTAAACCTAGTTTCTGCGGTGGTAATTCTAAATTTATCCCCTGAAGAATGGCTTTTGGGCAAGCCGTGGGGTGATAAGTTAAATTTTTAAGATAGAGCATTTGTTAAGATTAGCAAGTTATGGAAAATTTTGATTAGTAATTTATAATTTACTTATTTTGGTATTTTAGGTAAAAGATACAACAATTTCCACCGTAATTATTCTGAAAATTATCATGGGTAAACAGCTTTTAATGCGTCCTACAACTAGATTCTGGCAACTTTCTCCAGTTTTACAAGTGACTTTTATCACGACAATTTTATTAAATATTTTGGTCTATCCCTCCTTTGCGGGTGATCCCTTCCGCAGTCGAGAACCTCATAAAATTGGCGATCGCACAGAAGCCGCTTTTAAGGCGATTTTCCAGCAGGGAAATTACCCACTAGCTAAAGATTCTTTACAAAAAGCCATGTCTAGGGAAGCTAAGGAACCCCTAATTTACGCTATACAAGCTTCTTTGGCCTACACAGACCAAGATTGGGCTAATTTAGAAAAATACAGTCGCCAAACCCTAGAAACTGGACAAAATCTCATTCCCAATGATCCATTACGTGGTAATTTATATACCGCCGTGGGTCATTTTTTAGAAGGTGCAGTAATTATCAGTCGAGAAGGAACTGTCAATGGTGCATCTCAAGCTTTGAGTCGCTTACGAAAAGTTTATCAATATCTTGACCGAGCCGAAGAAATTTCTGCCAATGATCCAGAATTAAATTTAATTCGCGGTTATATGGATTTAATGTTAGCTGTAAATTTACCTTTCACTAGTCCAGATGATGTCATTGCTAGATTAGAAAAAAATGCTGCCCCTGGTTATTTAGTAGATAGAGGTATTGCTATAGCCTACCGAGATTTAAAACAATACTCTCTAGCTTTAGATTATGTCAACCGCGCCTTAAAAACAACTCCCGACAACCCAGAAATTTACTATCTCAAAGCCCAAATTCTCCATGAAAAAGGAAAAAAGGAAAAAAGTCAGAGTTTAATTAAAGAAGCAATAACTCATTTTGATAAAGCATTAACGAAAAAATCCCAACTTCCTGCTAATCTAGTCAAACAAATTGAATACGAACGCAATCAAGCTGTCAATAGTCAGTTGTGATGAAATTCTAGTTATACCAATTACCAATTACCAAAATGCAAATACAATTTCGTGAATTTAATCCTTTTGATGTGTGGATTTGGTTGAAGTTTAGCACTATTCCCTCCCAACAAGAAAAACAATATGTAGAAGAAGTTTTTAACTCTTGGTTTTATCTTGGTAAATTGGGCGCATTTAATGCTGAAAACCTGCAAGTTCAAGATACAGGATTTGATATTAGTTATATGAACTATGATCAAGAAGGCTATGATAAAAGTCTATTGGCATTGATGCATAATATAGGTGAATTTGAATATGAAGGAGAATGGATGCGTTGTTGGTTTGATTTAGGTACAAGTGATGCGATCGCCTTAGACATTCTCATTAACGCCCTCACCCAACTCAATGAAGAATACGTCACCATTGAAGAACTATATATTGGTGGCGAAAATTCAGATTGGCCAATAGAAGATAGTGAAACTCGCGCCTATTCCACTTATGATAATTAATTGCCATCATGAATAAAGAAGGTCAAATTCGGGTCATTGTTTTGGCACTCATTCGAGATGATCATAGAATCTTTGTTTCAGAAGGATATGATCGCGCTAAACAATCTACATTCTATCGAGCTTTAGGTGGTGGCGTGGAATTTGGCGAAACTAGCCGCATTGCCTTAGAGAGAGAATTTCAAGAAGAAATTCAAGCCGAATTAACTAATATTCGCTATCTAAATTGCATTGAAAACCTGTTTACTTTTGATGGTAGACAAGGACATGAAATCATTCAACTCTATCAATGTGATTTTGCCGATCCTCAATTTTATCAAATCGAAAGTTTAACTTTTTCAGAAACCCCAGAACGAAAACATCGCGCCTTATGGATAGATATAGCCAAATTTAAATCAGGTGAATTAAGATTAGTTCCTGAAGTTTTCTTTGATTATTTGTAATCTCTATCTTGGGTAAGTCCTATAAATAATCAATTGAGAAAAAAGTAGGTTGGGTTAAGCGATAGCGCAACCCAACAAAAGGATTGATCATGTTGGGTTTCCTTTGTCAACCCAACCTACTGGAAAAAAGAATGGAATAATGATATTTTGTTCTGGCTTGATCCACCTTTTCATACTCTAGAAAGAACAATTCCATTAGATTTAACATCTCAACAGAAAAATCATGCAGAACCAAAATCAGGTCATTTTCGGTTGCGTGGGGTAGCAGGTAGTGGCAAAACTCAGGTAATTGCCTATCGTGCCGCAAAACTAGCATCTCAGGGCTTTGATGTTTTAATTGTAACTTTTAATACAACACTATGGCACTATATCAAAGACCTCATACAACGTGCGCCTTTTCAGTTTGATTGGAAGAAAATTACTTTTAAACATTTTCATGGTTTTTGTTCAGATATCCTAAATGAAATTGGAGTTGATTTTCCACAAGGAGAGGGAGATGATTTTTTCAGAATAGTAATCCCCAGCTATGTTGAGGAAGCTTTGGAAAAGTCTGGAATTAATTCCAAAAGATATGATGCGATTCTCATTGATGAAGGACAAGATTTTTGTCTTGAGTGGTATAAGTTGCTTGTCCGCTTTCTTAGAGATAGGAATGAATTACTATTAGTGTGTGATAAAAAGCAGAATATATATGGTAATGTAATGCACCGGTTTTTATTAAAATAAAATTTAACTGTCTGAATCAGGATAACCAGGATTAAAGGATTAACAGGATTATATTTGATATTGATATTCACAGAAAATTGAAATTATCGCAATTTCTGAAAACATAGATGAATATTGCAAAAATCATCCTGTATATCCTCAAATCCTGGACATTATCTCGACTTCGCTCGATAACCACCTGATTCTGACAAAATACAACTTCTGAAAATGTAGATAAATATTAAAAAACATCCTGTACATCCTGATTCTGACAATTATTAGTTATAATCAAAGAATAAACCACTAACCTAAAGGCAAAATATCATGAACACAGCTAAACTTACCAGTAATGGTACTCAGCAAACCGTTATATTACCGCCAGATTTTAAAATGACAGGTACAGAAGTTTATATCAAAAAACTTGGTAATGCCATTATTCTGATTAGTAAAGATAATCCTTGGCAAACTCTAATTGATAGTTTAGATCAATTTTCTGATGATTTTATGACCACTAGAGATCAACTTCCCATTGATAAAAGAGAGGAATTTTAAATGCAATATCTTCTCGATACCAACATCTGTATTTATCTGATTAAGCAAAAACCAGAAAAAGTTATAGCACGATTTCAAACCTTGTCAATTTCTGATATTGGTATTTCTTCCATTACCGTTGCTGAATTAGAATATGGAGTTTATAAAAGTCAGAAACAAAAGAAAAATAAAAATGCCTTACAGCAGTTTTTACTACCTTTAGAAATTATTGAATTTAGTCAAGATGCAGCAGTAATTTATGGATATATTAGAAGTGATTTAGAAAGTAAAGGACTTGTAATTGGACCAATGGATATGTTGATTGCTGCTCATGCAATGAGTTTAGATGTTACTCTAGTTACTAACAATATCCGCGAATTTTCTCGCATTCCTAATCTATTATTAGAAAATTGGGCAGAGTAAATTAATAAAATGTAATGCTTAGAATTAGTAGAAGGATCATAATCATGAATTATCCCATAGTTGTTTATCCCTGTGAAGAAGGGGGTTTTGTAGCAGAAATTCCAGCATTAAAAGGATGCAGGATACCCAGGATTAAAGGATTAACAGGATAATATTTGATTTTGATATTCTGGAATATTAAAATTAGCGCAATTTCATAAAATGTATATGAATATTAATAAAACATCCTATACATCCTCAAATCCTGGACATTATCTCGACTATGGCTACGCCACGCAAGCTATCGCTCGATAACCACCTGATTCAGACAAAATGCAATTTCATAAAATGTAGATAAATATTAAAAAAACATCCTGTACATCCTCAAATCCTGGACATTATCTCGACTATGGCTACGCCACGCAAGCTATCGCTCGATAACCACCTGATTCAGACAAAATGCGATTTCATAAAATGTAGATGAATATAAAAAAACATCCTGTACATCCTCAAATCCTGGACATTATCTCGACTATGGCTACGCCACGCAAGCTATCGCTCGATAACCACCTGATTCAGACAAAATGCGATTGTTTAAACTGGTGAAATGCAAACACTAAGTCGCGGGGAAAAATTATCAATTCAAACATTCCCCGAAATTAATTTAGTTGTAGAGAATATTTTAGGATCAATACTTGCATAGCAAATCCATAAATAAGATTAAGATTGCATTTTCAAATCTTAGTTATTGGAATTGCAGAAATATTAATCAAAGTAATAATGTTTTTTTACGTCGCTGATAATTTCCCATGTACACGACATACCAGCCGGAAAAGTGACTAAATCTCCCTTACCCATTTGCACTGCTGGTCTACCAGCAGGGGTGACAATGACGTTACCTTCTAAAAAGTAACAAATTTCTTGACTATCGTAAGTCCAAGGAAATGTGGATACTTCCTTTTGCCAAATTGGCCACTTGGATACACCTAACTGATTGAGATATTCTTGACTAGGTTGATGTTCGAGTTTAATTTCCATGAGCTATTTAACTAAACTGTATTTAGCAGTAAGATTGGATATCTTCACCACACTTATCTACTAAATAACATAATGCACGAAAACGCAAGCCGACAAACTGTTCATACAGAGGGTTAAATTTGCATAAAGGGGGAATGTGGCCTATTTTGCGACCGAAAACAATAATATCACGCTCAAAGGGACATTGGGCAGGGATCAATTTAGCAATCAATCTTGCCAACTCAGGATTATTAATTTCGATATTGTCCAACCACTGACGGACTTTTTGCAATAAATCAAACTTGTTTTTAATGGGATGATTTTCTGCAATTGGATTGATAAAAGTAGAAATTACCATTGGTTGTGCATTTGTTTTTAACATGGCTGTAAATCCTATGTGGATGAAAAGAATAAACTTGCACCAAATTGGCAATTTTTATCACCAATTATTTTTGCAATTTTCCCTGAACTCGATGAACTGTAAAGTAGTTGAACTTATTGTTATTTAAACTGGGTTTATGTGAAATAACTGTTCAGTTGAATACAAAATAACAAAGAAATCATAAAAATGGTATAGTCTTAGCTTATAGATTCCTGATATTGTATATAGCAATCTCATATATGAAACCTCCATAAACTGCCTTATGGCGAGGCATAAGGGAAAATTTTTAATGAAGAATAAAGCCTTTGCCTCGACCATTTGGGTTTATTCAGCAAGGCCCAATTAGACGCGAGTTTGAATCTCTCTCGAATTGGCCTCCTGCCTCCTTCAAAATCATCCCACTGGAAATTGGCAAAAATACTCATGTATCTAGCGTTTTACCCCTGCTAGATGCCATACCATGAGGAAACTATGACATTCATTTTAAATTATGGAAGATCAAGAAGAATGTTATCTAAGTTGCTTTCTAAGCAAGTAAGCTGAAAAATACAGAATTAGCACCTTGGTAGACTTGTTGCACCCAAACTTGACTCTACCTGAATCACCTATGACTGTTTTGTAAAATATAGTTACATAATTCACAAAATCCATCGGCTTCTTCACCTGTGGTTATATAGGTGGGTTGATGCTTTAGCTGGTTAGTATATTCACGTATATTTGCTACACCGACAGATACAGGAAAATAACGCTGATTAAATAAGCTGTCATCATTGGGACTATCACCCACAGTGATCACCTGTTCTGGTAAGTAGACAGGAAAATATTGGCGTAAAACTTTGAGTAGTCCGTTGGCTTTGTCTTGTCCTAGAGGTTTAATATGACATTGAACAGTGCTGTAAGTAAATCCCCATCCCATTTGTTCACAAAGATCAGTAATCTGGTTGAGATCATCCGTTGTTAATGACATCAGATCAAAAGTCCAATCTGTGACTCGAAAGCGATTATCACTAGACTCCTGAAGGTGGGGAAAATAACTTTGTAATCTGGCAAAAGTGGCTGCTAAATCTTGCCGATGGTAAGCTAAGTCGGGAATATGGGTCAGTGTAACTGGTTCAAAATCCTTAGCTCGATAAAATAAACCACCATTTTCTGCGATTGCACCGACAACTGGCATTAAACTAGTAATAGCACTTACCCAACCAGCGGAACGCCCAGTAACTATCAATACTGGCACTTTAGCTGTTGTTAAACTTTCTAATGTATGTAGCAGTTTAGATGTAAATTTGCCATACTTAGTTATTGTACCATCCATATCTGTTGCTAACAGGCAAGTTTGGTATAAATGCGTAGATGTTATCTCTGGTAACTGCTGTATATTTATGAGATGTTTACCAAAATCAGCAATAGGTCTGTACATAGGAAATTATGAAGATAATGTATAAAATATTTATACTATACTAACCTATTAGCCACATTTTGGGCATCTTATCTAATACTCAGATTTACTAATTTCAGGTTATAAATTATGGTCAGTACAATTTTTCTGGCTCAATCTTCTGGGTCAAAGACAATAAAGACTAATAAATCCGTACCTGCTAATGAGCCGGAAAGTCCTCCACTACTACTATTTGGGAGTGGTGGCTTGGTTTTAGCTCTAGTTGCTGTAGTTGTCTATGGCAAGATTCTACTGCAACAGGGTGAGAAAAAACTGAAGTTTGAAAAATTTCGCACCAAGGAACTAGAGAAAAAACTGAAGTTAGCTTTGGAAACTATTCGCAAAATGGAAACTAATCCAGATTTAGTTCACTCCCGTGAGTTTAACCTTGATTATTTGCGGATGCGGATGTCAGAGGAAGTATTTCATTTTGCATTGGTGAATCAAATTAAAATCAAGGTAAAAGAAAAAATTTCTCAAGCCTTGCGTCCTAGTCAAGCTGCCCAAGGGTCTGTAGGTGTTGCTAGTATCGGTAAGCAGGTAGATGAAACTTTTGATGTGGAATATGAAACAGGTGTGCCGCCTAATACTGTGAGACGAGTTTTATTCCGTGTGCAAATTCGGTTAACCAAGCTACCTACTCAGGCTACTTCTGCTACTATTAGCCAAATCATTGATTGTATAGAAACATATCTGAGTCCCAGAGAAGAGGATGATACCTGGCAGCCCACTATTCAAGGTCGAATTGTGTATATGCACTGGGATCAAAAAGCTAAACCGACACCATTACTTGTACTCGAACAATCTAATGAAGGGGTGAACGTAACATTTAGAACTAGCCGTCAAAGCCCAGTGACAACAAAACAGCAAGAAACTAGTCCACACCGTCCCGATCCAATAAAAAAATAATTAGCACTTTATTTATTTTGGTGTCGTGATTTGTGAAACTACATTTTGAGCATCACGGGTGAGAAGACCATCTTCCATTTCCACAATGCGATCGGCAATATCTAAGATCCGGTTATCGTGGGTAACTAATAAGATTGCTGTTCCCTGTTCTTTAGCTAGACGCTGCATAATTTCTACTACATCACGTCCTGATTGTTTGTCTAATGCCGCCGTTGGTTCATCTGCTAATACTAAGGGGGGATGGTTGACTAGAGCGCGAGCGATCGCAATTCTTTGTTTTTGTCCCCCAGATAAATTATCTGGATAGTAATTAATCCGTTCTTGTAAACCTACAGCCGTTAACATGGCCTCTGATTGAGAAATAGCTGCTGATTGGGAAATACTATGATTTAACTCCACAGCCATTTGCACATTTTGCCGCGCTGTTAAAAAACCTAATAAATTATGCGCTTGGAAAATATAACCAATATTACGCCGCATCTGTACTAATTTACTCTGACTAGCACCATATAATTCTTCACCTAAAAATTTTAAACTTCCTTCTTGTACTGATCTTAACCCACCAATTAAACTCAATAATGTTGTTTTTCCTGAACCTGATGGTCCAGTCATAATCACAATTTCTCCAGGATATACCGCTAAATTAATATCAAATAAAATTTGTCTTCTTAGCGATCCTCTACCATAGTAGTGATTAATATTTTGAATAGATATTACAGGTTCTTTGTTGATCATAAGTTAGTTGTCAGTTGTCAGTTTTCAGTTGTCAAAAAGAAGAATAAATATTATTTTTTCCAATTACTAATTACCTATTTAAAAAATATCTGCTGGATCGGCGGAGCTTAATTTACGAATAGCAATCATCCCGGAAATAAAGCACATTAAAATAGTTAACATGATTACCATTATAGCGCGATTATAACTCATAAATATAGGTAAGAATGTAGCATCTTTAGCAATACTGTAAAGAACCAGGGCGGAAATAAAGCCAGGCACATAACCAACAACAGCTAATAAAAAAGCCTCTTGCAGGATGACATTTAATAAATAGTTTTGGGTGTAACCTATAGCTTTGAGAGTAGCATATTCCGATAAATGATCTGTTACTTCTGTATACAAAATTTGGTAAACAATTACAGTTCCCACAATAAAACCCATAATTGTTCCTAAGGTAAAAATAAAGCCAATCGCCGTACTAGTTGCCCAATAATTTCTTTCAAAATCAACAAATTGTTGCTTAGTTAAAACATTAATGTCTGTAGGTAAATAACTACGTAATTGTTGAGCTACTTGAGTGGCATCTGCACCAGGTTTTAATTTAATTACGCCAATATCAATTAAGCCCTTTTGACGATTATTAAAAATTCGCAAAAAATTCACATCACTGGTAATTAAATTACCATCTGCACCAAAGGATGTCCCTAAAGTAAATAATCCACCGACCTTAATTTTTCTTCTACGGACTTCCGCTGTCACAATTTGTCCTTGATCAAAACTATCAGCAATGGGGCCATATTCTACCCTAGAAGAACGATCATATAAAACGACATCGGGAAGTTTCAGTTGATTGAGATTTTCTTGTACTCCAGGCAAATCAAATACATTGACTTCAGGATTTATCCCAAAAATTAAGATACTTCTAGGGCGACCTGTAACGGGATTTCGCCAGCTTGTATAGTCTAAATAGATAGGATGTACTGATTGAACTGTAGGCAAATCCAACGCTTTATATAAACGGCGTTGGGAAAAGGTTTTCATTGATAACACAGCATTAGATTGATTGTTAATTAAAATTACATCACCCATTAAACTGCTGTGCATTCTCACGTTACTGTAATAGAGTGCATCCCGAAAACCCAATTGCATGAACATTAAAATATCAGCAAAGGCAATACCTGACAAAGCTACCGCGAGGCGAGTTTTTTCTCTTGTCAGTTGTAGCCAAGATAAAGGTATTTTTCCTGTCATTTTCTAGCCCTTGTAATCTTGATATAAATTAAACAAATGAAGTAGCTAAACATCAATTTTTTATCCCAATTGGAAGTTAATCTTCATCAATTTCTACGGTGACTTTAGCATTGGTTAAACCGGAAACTTGCTTGGTAAATTGTGGAGCGAGGGCAATTTTAACTTCTATAACTCTAGCATCAACATCGGCAGCAGGATCGTTATTGAGAACATCTTTCTTGCCAATTTTTCTACCAATTTCTGTAATTCTGCCTTTTAATTCACCATTAAATGCACTGTTATCACTGGTGATGGTAGCAGTTTGCCCTAAACGAACTTTGGCAATACTATCTTCAGGAACTTCGGCAACCACAAACATTTGATCTGTTTGCCCAATTTCCGCAATCCCATTTGCACCCATCATTTCTCCTGATTTGGTGTGAATTTTTAAGATTTCACCGGCGGTAGGGGCTTTAACATAGCTTTGCTGAAGTTCGGCTTGGGCTTTTCTGATCAAGGCAATGGCATTAGTAACTTGAGCTTGAGCGATTTGCACATTGAGGGGACTAACTACTAATATTCGGCTCAATCTTTCTCTTTCTTCGTCTATTTGTCTTCGCAAAGTGGTGATGGTTTTATTGCGGGTGGCGGTGGCTTCAATTAATTGCTGTTGTAAGGTAGCTATAGTTTTAATTTGATTGGCTCTAGCTTCAGAAACTTGTTGTTGGATAGTTTCTATTGCCCTGTTTAAACTAGCTTGACTTTCAATTAATTGCTGATTAGTGCTGATGGCACTCAGACGGCGGCGATCGCGTTCTTGTTGAGAAATAGCTCCTTGTCCGTATAAAAATTCATAGCGTCCATAATCTACTTGAGCATTTCGCTGTTCGGCTCTAATGCGTTCCATATTAGCTTTTAAAGAATTTCTTTGCCCCAGCAATTCTGCTTCTAGACGATTAACAGTTGCTTGCTGGGCAATTTTTTCACTACTTAACTGGGCGGCAATTCTGCTAATGGTTGCTTGTTGTGCCTGTTGTTCTCCAAATAATTGGGCTTCTAGACGGGCAATAATGAATTTTTGAGCTTGAGCGTCTCTGGGAGAACCTGCGCGGACTTGGGCTAAATTGGCGCGAGATTCTAATAATTTGGCTCTAGCTTCTTCGACTGCTGCCATACTGGTATCACGACTATCTAAAATAGCTACGACTTGGCCTTGTTGCACTTTTTGACCTTCTCTAACTAAAAGCCGCTCAACTCGTGAACTACCTGATAACCCTGCGGGTGCAGAAAGTTTAATCACTTCTCCTCTGGGTTCTAAGCGTCCTATGGCAGTAATAGTATTAGGAACTGGGGCAACAGAAACAGTAGAAGTAAGTTTTTTCAATTGTTCAATTCTGGCTGTAGCTAATACTCCCGCAGCGATCGCTACTGGTAAAGCTACAGCAATCCCTAACCACATTTTTGGTTGTTCTAGTGGTTTTTGTAGAGATTTTGGTTTTTCATTCACCCTTGACATGATATTTAACCTATTTATCGCAAATTGTGGTGATGAAACTAAAAGAATTCAGTAGTTCAGGAGTATGGCTAACGCCACGCTATGCCTTCGGCACACTAGGTGAACGCTATCAGGAGTTCAGGAGTTTGGAAGAAAGAAGAATGAAATTTCTGCTTCCCTGCTCCCCATTTACAGATATCTAAATCATCAATAAGTAAAACTTCACATCTGATGATCAGAATGTGTGCATAAGATGATTAATCACACTGGGCAGAGGTGATGCCAATGTATATCTATACCCTGATTTATTTAATTAATAGGTAAACTTATATCTTGCATTTTATTGGTTATAAAAACCAAAATTTATGACCATAATTTTTTAGTGCTTTGGTCAATAAATACTAACCCTGATTGATCAACTACAAGATATGAATAAACGTTTTAACTCCCATTATAAAAATCATTTGAGGAGAAATTGAGAGTTTTGTGTAGATGACTAAAAATTCAAAAAACATCCGGTTAATTGATAACTTTTTTAGCAATATCAAGGAAGATGATCAAGTAAGTTGGTTTAGGTAATTTTACCTTTTGTATTCCATATTTCTATTTTTCCAACCTTTTTAGTGAGTAATTTGGGTAATTAACATTAGTTTACTTTAAAAAAGTATCAGTGGTGATTACTTCATCTAAATTCTACAGTTATTAGTTATGAGAAAACGTAACACAGCTTACAGATAAACAAGTAATACCAATTCTGTATGAAGATGCGCTGAATAAAGATAAACGAACCACTCCAGACACAGAGAACACAGAGAGAAAAGTTTAAAAATTTGGCGTAGCCTCATAAAGAAATGGTATAAGAGGATAAAAGTCTTTATTCCTAGAACCCCGACTTCTATGTAAAATAATGTCAATAAGTTATTAATTATGCTGAAGTTAAATTAAGTTAAATTCTTAAATTTTAGGAAAAATGGTAAAAATAAGCAACTAAGCTACTCAATACAAGCATATCCTCAATATTACTAAACTTGACTTTATCAGAAACTAGTGAAATAGTATTACTATATTTTTAGCGGGTAGCCTAATTTAAGTTCATGAAAGCTGAATTTAGAGCGGAGGAACCACGTATTCGGGGCTAATCTTTCAGAGAGACACCTTCCAGTCTTAGCCCGTCAGCTAACTCCGTCGGCAATGGAAGGAACTCCCAAAATCATGGCTGTAATAGCAGTTATCATTGGGTTTTCCTTAATAAATTTTAAATTTACGGATTTGGAATTTAAGCTAAATCCAAGAATTAAAATTGTCATCCCTGCTTCTCATTCATCCATCGTTTCTAGGGAGAGAAGTAAAACTGTGAAAATTAAACCAATGTTAGCACGTTTACAAAGTGCTATAGGTCGTGATGGACTAATTGAAGAAATGGTATTATTACCACACATTCAAAATTCTTCTTCTCAAAAAGTTTCTGATAGCCTGCGTGGCGAAGCCATGGCAAAATCAATTAACTTAATTGTGGGCTATGATGGTTCACCTGAAAGTCATACAGCCCTAGATATTGCCTTTTGGATTTCCCATCAAACAACTTTAGCTACTAACAATCAAGTTACAGTTCAAGCTGTTTATGTTGTAGAAGACAACTTTAATTATCAGTCAGTTGATATGTTCAATTTACCTGACCATCAACCTTCATTAGAACGGGAATTAAAAAATATATCTAAGCCCGTTAACTTCCTATTGACTCAACCTAAAGTCACAGCAATTTTACCGCATCTAGAAACAGAATTTAGAAATTCTCTTAAAGAAGCCGATAGAATTCTGTGGCAAGCAAAAACTTTAGCCCAAGAATGGCAAGGTTCTTTTAAATCTCATTTGCGATTTGGCAACATTGCCAAAGAATTTAAAAAAGTTGTGCAATCGGAAAGCGCTGATATTCTACTTTTAGGCTGTCAATCTGGAGATCATCCGATGATAGAAAATCTAGGCAATAATTTTCCTTGTGTAGTTTTAGGTATTCCTAATTCTTTATAACGCTTTTTGTGTAGGGGCGAACGGCCGTTCGCCCCTACTGCTCCCCTGCTATTATTCGTCAATCTGCCAAGCGTCTTTGGTAAAATCTTCATCTAAGACTTTTTTCGGACGAACTAAGACAATCATTTTTCCTAGTAGGGGAATATTTGGTGCAGTTTCAAACCATTGAAAGTCAATGCTTTCCCCATTATCAAAAACAAAGTAGTTGGAAATATCCCATTCTCTTTGAGCGCGATCTATGACGATCATGATCGGTTCAATTTTGTTTTGATGGGGGTTGGGGAAAATGTCGCTATTACCAATGACAACTACAGGATCTTCGGCATTTAATAGCACTTTCCACCCTGGTAATGCTACCCAAGCTTGTTCTCCTGCAAATTTAACAATCCGAAATGGTGAAATTTCTGTTATTAAGGGTACTGCTTTTAATTCCTGTGGTGTTAATGGTAATTCACCGACTACTGGTAACATCCGAGGTAAGTCTTCATCAGATTCCAGACGATAAAATGGCAAAATAGGCGCAGCAACCTTAGAAGTGACGCTAAAATCCATTAATAGTTGTTCTAGTTGTTTTCTAGCTGTTTCTGAATGGACAAAGCGTAAACCTTTAGCTATTAAACGCGATCGCTCGGTGAGGTCAGATTTTTGTTTAGCATATTTCCAGGATTGATAGGCGATCGCATCTCCTGGATGTTTACTGAAACCTTCTGGTAAATTAGGCAACCATGAATAATCTTTAACTGCTTTGGCAATATCCCTAACTACATCTGCATCTAGCTTATATTGATAGGTTAAATCGGCAGTAGTAGCACGGTCTTCTTGAGTTAGTCCCCGTAATTCATATAACACATCACTGCTTTTAGTCCGGTAATATGCCAAGGTTTCCGGTGATGATCCACATTTTTCCATGGAACTGTAAACCTGAGAACCAACAATCACCTGATTTTGTTGAATAGGTTCAAATCCAGTGGCTTCAAAGATATCTTGGGGATTATAACCGTTTTTTTGCAAGTAGGCGATCTCTTGTCCCCATTCTACCCAGTTCCCTTGTTTTTGTCTGAGCTTGACTAATAATTCTTCGGCTGTATGCTGTTGAGGACTTTGAGGGGTGGGTTGTATTTCATTCATAATTGTTGACTGTCGACTGTTGACTTATACTCTATACTCTAAGTTGAGTTTCTAGTTTTATAGTGAAAGTGGTAATAGGGAAAGTTGGTTAGGACAAGATCCATTAACGCAACAAGCGATCGCTCTTGCTAGTGCTTCTTGCTCTTTGAATAAATAATAGTCAGTTGTCCATTGTCCGTTGGCTGCGGAAAATATCTTCTTCCTTATTTCCCAAAACCTAAGACCCAACACCCAACATCTAAAACCTAAAAAATGAGTAACGAAGTTAGCACCATATTTAACCGCATTGCACCAGTATATGACCAACTTAACGATCAATTAAGTTTGGGACTCCACCGAATTTGGAAAGAAATGACAGTGAAATGGAGTGAAGCTAAACCTGGTGATATGGGGTTAGATTTGTGTTGTGGTAGTGGTGATTTATCTTTTCGGTTAGCACGTCATGTAGGGATGACAGGCCAGGTTTATGGAGTTGATTTTTCTGCCAACTTACTGAATACTGCTCAACAACGCTGTCAAAATTACTATCCCCAACCGCCTATTACTTGGTTAGAAGCAGATGTCTTAAATTTACCTTTTGATGATAATTATTTTGATGCAGCCACAATGGGTTATGGATTAAGAAATGTTAAAGATATTCCTCGTAGTTTGCAAGAAATACATCGTGTTCTCAAACCCGGTGCAAAAGCCGCAATTTTAGACTTTCATCGTCCCAGTAATGAACAGTTACGATCTTTGCAACAGTGGTATTTAGATAATTTTGTCGTTCCCATGGCCACTAACCTGGGGTTAAAAGAAGAATATGCTTATATTAGTCCCAGTTTAGAACGCTTCCCCATCGGTCAGGAGCAAATAAACTTAGCTCTGGAAGTTGGTTTTCTCCATGCCACACATTACCCCATAGCTAACGGTATGATGGGAGTATTAGTAGTAATTAGGTAATTGGTGATTGATGATTGGTGATTGAAATTAGGATGTAAAAGCAATACCCTGTTGATTTTCTGCTTTGTTGGGTTAAGTGACAGCGCAACCCAACAAATGCGTTGGGTTTCATGCTATTGCTTCGCAACGTTAACGCGAACAACCCAACCTACAAATCAAAGCTTTTTCCAATTTAGACCAGGTATTGAAAAGATAAAATAAATATTTTTTTTTGACATCCCTGATCTCAGCAATTACGAATTACAAATTACGAATTACAAATTACAAATTACCCATTATCTAATCCAAAAGCCGTGGATTTGTCGAAAGTTCTATTATACATATCACCGCCAATTCTGGGTGGATTGATTGGCTATTATACTAACGATATAGCCATAAAAATGTTATTTCGTCCCTATAAAGCTGTTTATATTTTCGGACGAAAAGTACCTTTTACCCCTGGTTTAATTCCTAGTAATCAAGAACGATTAGGACAAAATGTTGCTAATGCGATTATGAAATCGCTGCTAACACCGGAAGAATTACAAAATCTCGCGCGTAAACTGTTGCAACCTGAACGAGTACAAAGTGGAATTTTATGGTTATTACGTTTGGTAATTGACCAAATTAAAGGGGATAAAAACCCCCGTAGCACTGCTATTTTAGCTGGTATTTTACGTGATTTATTAGGTGAATCCTTACCCCGTCTCTTGAAGGTTTTAGCCCGTCAAGAAACATTTTTAGAAACACAAATTAACCAAATATTTGATAAAGTATTACTAGAATTTAAAATTAGTGAAGAACAGTCTAGTAGGTTGGCTGATTGGTTAATCGAAGTAGTTTTACCGCCGGATGCCTTACGACAAATTATAGTTGATTTTTTGACGGATCGGACAATTCAAACCATTGATGAAAGCTTTCGAGAAAAAACCAGTGGTACTTATTGGGTAGTGGCAAATTTATTTGGTTTAAAAAATACTCTCACGCGGTTACGGACTTTTTGTTTAGATGAGAAAGAAGCAACTAATAAAAGGCTGGAAGAATTAATTAGAGACTTAAAAATGCGCGATCGCATTAAAGAATTATTACAAAATCTATCTTTACAAAATCTCCCCGTGGGTACAGTGCGTCAACTGCGAAAAACCATTAGAGATAGTGTCCGTCAATATTTACAAAATAGTGGTGGCGACTTACTTAAAGAATTAACACAATCGGCGGACTGGGAAAGAATTTCCATTGTATTATTAAATCGTTTAAGTAGTTCTCCCATGGTTAATACTTCTTTAGAAGTTGTGGCGCGAGATTTAGCATTAATTTTAGAGAAATATTTAACTCAAGATTTAGAAGCAATTGTCGCCCAAGCAATTCCCATTTTATCCATAGATCAAGTAATTGTGGAACGAGTCAAAACCACATCACCCGCAGAATTGGAAGATGCCATTGAGGGAATTGTTAGAAATGAATTACAAGCAATTGTGAGTTTAGGCGGTATTTTGGGCTTTTTTGTCGGTTTGTTCCAAGTAGGATTTGTATTTTTTACTCAATAGATGGTAGGTGATGATTGACTGTTGACTGTTGTACGGGCGAACGGCCGTTCGCCTGCCTCCTGTCTTCTAGATCAAAGGTTTACCCTTCAGATTGTTGTTTACCCTTGGAGTCACATTCTTTTTTCCAGCAGCGTTCTAAAAGTTGAATTCGCCAGAGAATGGCAAAGCGTTGGGGATGCCAGATCATTTGATTGTCACGGCTAAATAATGGCTGATTTAAATATTGCCAAAGGGGAAATTTAATTTTTGTGTGTTTGGGAGTCATAGGAGGAACAAGATACTATATAATCATTTAGGCTTTGGTTGGCAGTTTACTTGATAAATCTCAACTATTAATACCTTCATTATTTAAGCGTAAACTACTATATAACAATTGTCTGTGTGGGAATTGCAGAATTTAAGAAAATTTTACTTTTACAAGTTTTAAAAAGATGCCACCAAATCCTAAATTTCTCGGTAGTAAGAACTTTGGACAGGGGGAAGACTAAATTAATTATGTAGCAGGAGATTTAATAAAATCAAAATCAATTTTTATTAAATGCGTTATTTTATATTCATAAAATCTTTGTATAATAAAATTTTCAGCTATTATTTTTTATTAAATTATCATACCTACTCTGGGAGAGCCAAAATAATTTTCTAAAAAAGTATTTGGGAGATTTAAAATACAAGAACCCCACCCCGCAAGGGAGGAGGGGGCTATAATGTATACTTAATAATATGAGCCTGTTTTGCGGTGGTGAACGGCGGTAATAGAATCGGGTTTAAGTAATTTACCGTTGTCTACAGTTGCATATATGACCCAATGATCCCCACATTCTAGACGCTGTTGCACTAAACATTCTAAATATGCACAGGCATCTGTTAACACAGTGCAACCGTTATCTGCTTCGGCGGTGGGGAAATTAGCAAATCTGTTTTCTCCGGGTTGGAAGGTTTTGCGGAAATGTTTCATGTATTCTATATGAATACCTTCTGGAAGGATATTGAGGACAAATTTACCACCAGGATATAATAGAGATTCAACGGCGCGATCTTTGGCGATCGCCACTGTAATTCCCGGTGGATTAAATGTAGCTTGAGATACCCAAGCACCCATCATCCCTGTTGAAAATTCTCCCTGCTTGGCACTAATCACACAAACAGAACCAATAATCCGTCCAACAGCTTGCTCTGTAGGGGTTGCAGCTTGTTGAGGAACACGGACTTTTTTAGCTTTTCGCAAACTTTGAGCAAAGTCTGTACCCACTTCTTCGCAATATTTAAGGGTAACTTCATCAGGTTTAAACTTAACTTTCAAGGTATCAAAACCAAAACGATATCCAGCATCTCGGAGTTTACCTTCTACCAAGTCTAAAGCTTCTCCACTCCAACCGTAAGAACCAAATACTCCCGCAGGTTTGGTATTATCCCCTGTAGAGAGGACTATACCCAAAGCGGTGTGAATAGGCGTAGGTGCGTGACCACCAATAGTAGGAGTCCCAAGGATGAAAGCATCAGCTTGTTCTAAGGTGGTGCGAATTTCATCAGCAGATGTAAATTCACAGTTAACGGATTTAACCGCAACCCCACCTTTGGTTAATCCCAATGCCATGGCCTGCGCTAAAGTGGCAGTGTTACCATAGGCGGAAGCATAAAGGAGAGCGACGGATATTTCTCTATCTTTTTGGGCGCGACTCCACTCTTGATAGGATTTGGTTAATTCAATTAAGCTGGTGCGTACCAAGGGACCATGACCAACACCATACATTCTCACTTGCAAATCAGAAATTTTTTCTAAAGCTGCTTCCATGTATGTAGCATGGGGAGCCATGAGACAATTAAAGTAATAGCGTTGATCTTCTTTAAAAGTTTCCCAATGATCATCAAATACTTCTTCACCACAGATATGAGTGCCAAATAGCTTATCTGTAAACAAAATTTGGGTTTGTTGGTCGTAGGTACAAAGTGCTTCAGGCCAGCGAGGACTAGGAGTAGGTAAGAATTTTAAAACATGACCTTTACCTAAATCTAGGGTTTCTTTCCCCCGCATGACTAAAACCTGAATATCTTGGTCGGTAAAAGCAGCACGTAAATTATTCGCAGCAGGAAGAGAACAAACAAAAGTAATTTGTGGTGCAGTTCCTAAGATTGCTTTTAAAGTAGGAATACGATTCGGGTTAAAATGTCCTAAAATCACATAATCCAATTTTTGGAGATTGATTGTTTTCTGCAATGCTTCCAGATAAATTTCTGTAAAACTCTCTGCCGGTGGATCTGTAATTGCAGTTTTATCAGCTTCTATGAGATAACTATTAGAAGTAGTTCCCCGTTCTAGTGCATATTCAATTTCAAACCGTAAACGTGATTTACTCCGCGCTCTAAGAACTTTGGTATTAGTAGCAATAGGTAAAATTTGTACATCTCGTGGTCTAGCATCGTTCATTACTACTTGTTGCGGAGAAAAAACTTGAGAAACCCAATTTTTAGCGGATTCAACGGCGTTAGAAAATGAATCTGGAAATGTCATATAAATTATGAAAGAGGTTAGTTAATAATTCAAAATTAGGTAATGGGTAATTGGTAATGGGTAAAGAAGGCGATCATCACCAATTACCTATTACCTATTAATAGTAATTCCCAACTTTGCGATGACGAACTGCGGTAAGGCTATCTGGTTTGGAAACTTTGCCGTCTTCAACTATGCAGTATAAAATCCAGTGATCACTACATTCCATACTATTAACAACTTCACATTCCATATATGCTACTGCTTCAGTAAGAATGGGTGAACCATTTTTTGCTGTTTGGGTTTTTACGTCGGCAAATCTATCTGCACTAGGGAGTAACCGCTTGAGAAAATGTTTTTTCAGGTCTTGATAGTTGCCTTCTTCTAAGACATTGAGAATAAAACAATCACCTACTTGCAATAAATTATCTAAAGCCCGATCTTTAGCCACAGCAATGGTAAATCCTAAAGGCTGTAAACTAGCTTGTGCTACCCAAGAAGCGATCATGGCTCCGCTAATTTCACCTTTTTTAGCAGTAACAATATACAAACCATTGCTAATTCTGCCCAACGCTTTTTCCATGTTCACGTCGAGAGCTTTGATTTGTTTAATATTGCGTTCTCTAATTAATAATTGACCTAAACCTACTCCAGCTTCTCCACATAAGTTATAGGTTGCTTCTGTGGGGATATCTTTAATGCGAATTGCGGGAAAAGCTTCTTTAATTCCTAAGTCAATAAATTTACGTCTGAGTGTATCAATAGGGTCATCATCCCCACCATAGGATTCAAATAAACCAACAACTTGTTTATTTTTAGCAACTGCTAATAAAGAACTAATTGCCCCTTGGGCAGGAATTGCGCTAGTAGGGGGCATCCCAATAATTAAACCAGATGCGCGACCGGCTAATTCTTGAATGTCTTGAATTTCTGCACTATTGAGATCCAATATTTCTACACCCACACCGGCTTTTTGCAAACCATCAGCAATGGCGTGTCCTAATCTATCACTATATCCATAACCATAGACAAAAAACAAACCTACAGTAGTTTCTGTTTTCGCTTGTTTTTGACTCCAATTGTGATAACATTCTCTGAGAATATCGAGATTATGATACAATAATGGGCCATGTCCATTGGCAATAATTTTAATTTCACCAAGTTCACCCATTCTTTTCATTGCATTCAGCAAAGAACGAGCATTTGGACCCATTAAACAATCATAATAAAAGCGAAAATCAGCTTCAATTGCGTCTAAATCTTCGTCAAAAGTGCGATCATCACAGTAGTGCATCCCAAAGGCATCACAAGTGTAGAGAATTTGGGTTTTGCGATCAAAACTAAAAATAGTATCTGGCCAGTGTAAATTGGGCGCACTGACAAATTCCATTTCATGATCTAGACCGATTTTGATGCGATCGCCACTTTTAACAATTCGTTTAGAAAAAGGTTCATGTACCAAACCTTCCAAAAATTGCAAAGCCACTTTAGAAGCTAAAACAGTGGCTCTTGGCGCTAACTGTAAAACATCTTCTACCAAGCCACTATGATCAGGTTCAGTATGGCTAACAATTATATAATCAATAGTTTTAGGATTAACTAAACCCTTGAGAGTCTGCAAATACAATTCCCGGAACTTCTGGTGAGAAGTATCAATTAAAACTGTTTGTTCACCCCTAATTAAATATGAATTATAGGTTGTACCATTTTGTAAACCAAATTCAATATCAAAGCGATCCCGATCCCAATCTAGGGAACGAATAGCGGTCGTATTAGGGGCAATTTCTACAGTTTGTATAGTTAATCGGTTCTGTATGTTCTCGGAAATAGCTACCATTATTTCACCGGAGCAAATAAACAATCATTTCTTCTGCCCCCATTCTCGCTATTATTTTTTTGTAAAGCTGTAATGAAAGGTATATTTCGGAAAAATCAAGTTGTAATAATAAATACATTTTTTACTTGAAATTAGATTAAATAGGACTACGAAATCACAAACCACAGCAATCATCAACACCCCGACTTTTGTAAGTATTATTTATACTTATTTCCTATTGATAGAGTATACAGGCTGCACCCGTATTAATTATAAAACTAAGTTTACTTTTAAATCTTCATAATTTATGTTTAAACTTTACTATTACTTGATATTTATTTTGTAACTTTCTTCTACGATGTTGTAAGGACATTATTGATGTCACTATAAGAGCATTTTATACGAAGGGTGCAAATGCAAGCAAATGGATAAGAAACCTCCGTGTAACAATATCATAAGAAATTAGTTAAATGACTAAAATGATAGAAGATTCTGCCGAAAAGAGACTTCATCTTCCTTATTTAGATGGATTGAGAGGATTATCGTCGCTATATATTGTACTTGTACATATTGAACCATCAATTGGAGGACAATTGCCCATACTGTGGTCATTATTTGGAGAAATCATGAAATATGGTGCATTTAGTGTTGTAATTTTCATTGTTCTTTCTGGTTATGTTTTGATGTTGCCAGTAGCGCGTTCTAAAAATGGTCATTTATCAGGAAGTTTAATAAATTATATAAAAAGGCGATCACAGCGAATTTTACCACCCTACTATGTGACACTGTTTATCTGTTTGCTATTAACAGCAATTATCTTTGTTTTAGAAAAACTTACTGATTTTCAATGGAATGCGGAAGCAGGACTAGGAGCATTTTCTCCCAGATTTTCTTTTAGAGATGTGTTGCTGAAACTATTCATAATTCATAATCTTGACAGTAGCTCATATTTGACTATTAACCCTCCCATGTGGACTGTCGCTACAGAATGGCAAATATACTTTTTATTTCCACTATTTTTGTTACCTATATGGCGACGTTTGGGATTATTTGGGGTTGTCATTATTACCTTTTTTATTGGTTTAATTCCTATATATTTGTTGAATGGATTATTTGAATCGGCCAATCCTTGGTTTTTAGTTATATTCTGTTTCGGAATGGCAGCAGCAGATATTGGGTTTTCTCAAAAACCCAAGTTAGTAGCCATCAGAAATTATTTACCTTGGGGTTGGTTGTCTGTTATCTTTACCTGTCTTGCTGTCATCACCGAATGGCGACGATTACAATTGCATATATGGATTAATCAAACTTTTGCCGGTCTAGCATTTGCTTGTCTCTTTATTTTCTTAACCAAGTCAATCATCGAGGGAAAAAAACCATCTTTGATACTACGGATATCACAACATCCTTGGGCGATCGCACTGGGTACATTTTCCTATAGTCTCTATCTCACTCATGGACCAGTTTTAGTTTTTGTGCGTTACTTTCTATTTTACCTACCAATCTCACCAGATATGTTTGCAGCAGCATCTTATTTACTAGGTACAGCAATGTCACTCATTATTGCCTACTGTTTTTACTTATTTTTTGAGCGGCCATTTATGTCTAGTTTTTTGAAAAGGCGAAAAGTTAAGGAGTCCGTAATTTAACAAAATTCTTAGAAAACCGCCGCATCAAAAATACAGCAGTAGTCGCTAGTAAAACCCTTTTGGTGCATCTAAAATATCTAATTCAGAAGAGTTTGGCTTTAAGGCTTACTTGTTTCATATTAATACTTATAAATAAAACATTCTCCAACAGAGAAATTAATAATCACCAATTACTAAACCAGTCCACTTTAACGGTAAACTCATATATTGCAACAACAGACGTTTACCCTCATGACTGGAGAACTAAGACCTTGGGCATAGAACTACGCAGTTTCGTATTTCTAGACAACCTGCAACCTCAACACGCCGCATACATGGGAACAATAGCCCAGGGGTTCTTGCCATTACCGGGGGACACATCCCTATGGATTGAAATTTCCCCTGGTATCGAAATTAACAAAGTTACGGATATAGCCCTTAAATCTGCTTCTGTTCGTCCTGGAGTGCAAATAGTAGAACGTTTATATGGACTTTTGGAAGTACATTCTAGCTCTCAAGGGGAAACGCGAGCCGCTGGAGATGCAATTTTAGCGTTTATAGGCGTGAAAAAGGATGACTGTATCAAACCTCGTGTAATTTCTAGCCAAATTATCCGTAACATTGACGCTTATCAAACCCAATTAATTAACCGTAGCCGTCGCGGACAAATGCTCTTAGCAGGAGAAACTTTATATGTATTAGAAGTTGAACCAGCCGCTTATGCTGCTTTGGCAGCCAATGAAGCGGAAAAAGCCGCCCAAATTAATATTCTGGAAGTTCAAGCTGTCGGTAGTTTTGGCAGACTTTATTTAGGTGGTTCAGAACAGGATATTTTAGCAGGAGCGGCGGGTGCTTTAGCAGCAATTGAAAATTCACCAGGAAGGGAAAATCCTCAAGGGAAGCGGAAAGAGTAAAGGAGTAGGAGTCAAAAATGGCAAATCAACAACATCTTAATTTATTACGATCAGGTGCAGTTAATTGGATAGAATGGAGACAGGAAAACCCACAAATTGAAATTGATCTTAGTAGTGCCAATTTATTAGGAGAAAACCTCCGAGGGGCAAATCTCCAAGGGGTAAATTTGAATAAAGTAAATTTAGCTCACGCTTTATTAGTGCGAACTAATTTTAGTCATGCTAATCTCAGTAATGCTATTTTGTACCAAGCAAAATTAATTGAAGCTAACTTGAGTCAAGCTAACTTGAGTATTGCTAATTTGAGTGGGGCGGTTTTAACACAGGCAGATTTAAGTTATGGAAATTTTATTGGTGCTGATTTGAGTACAGCAAATTTACAAAATTCTATTATTACTGATGCTAATTTAATTGGTACAGATTTACAAAATGCTAATTTACAAGATGCTGATTTAGCATCAGCCCAACTTATTCGCAGTAATTTAAGTTTTGCAAATTTGATTGCAGTTAATTTAATTACCGCTAATTTAAGTGAGGCGAATTTATATGAAGCCGAATTAATGACTGCTCACCTTTATCAAGCTAATTTACATAAAGCTAATTTAATTAAGGCTCATTTAGGAAACGCATTTTTATATAAAGCAAATTTGAGTGAAGCTAATTTAACGGATACTGATTTAAGTTGGGCAAATTTGAAACGTGCAAATTTAGCCGGGGCAAATTTACAAGGTGCGAATCTTAGGGGAGCAAATCTTCAGGGAGCAAATCTCAAAGGGACAATTTTAGAGGATAAATTAGAATCTTCAATTTACTAAGCTGTTATGCAGCTAAATTGTATAGTCATAAATTCTTGAACTCTTGTGGCACAGGCATCTTGCCTGTCTCATTTATACAAATTAAATGCACAACAGCTTATTGATACACTGAAACTTAATGTTCAACGATTGAAGAAATTATTGTCTTGGTTAGCCATAGCGAAGCACTCCGTAGGAATTGCTTCCTTCTGCCTCTAATCATGCCCTAAGTCAGAAATGGCGGAATTGGAAAGGGTTTAGGGGTTAATATTTTTGTGGACATTAATTTAGCAAGTGGTCATTTAATTTGACAAGCAACACTATAATCAGCCTGACAGTGATATTGTGATAACTCTGTCCAGTTGAGTACAGCTTCTAATAAGTCCTGATAACCGAGAGTGTTGGGGTGTAGTCCGTCCTTGGTCATGCGATCGCTTCTCCAACCTTGACTACGTTGCATCCATTGATCAAAAATATCTAAATAGGGAATTTGTCTTTGTTCACAAGCTTGTCGTGTTGCTTCTTTATAGCGGTATTGGTCGGCATGATTGTAGAATAGACAATCAAGGAAAGGCATTTTGGCCTCATCTACGGGAACCATCCCCACAAACAGAAGCGGACAAAGTTGTTGTGCTTGATCTAGTAATGTGGCGATTTCCGATTCAAACTTGCTAAAGTCGGTGTAGTTTCTACCCATTGTGCTTCTTAATCTGGGTGTATCGTTGACACCGACAGATAAAATAATCAAATCAGGAACACGATTGCGGATTTCGCCCCGATGACGAAATTCTACTTCTAATCGTTGGGAAATTTGCTGCGTGCGATCGCCCCTTACTCCCAAATTATAAAGCACATGACCCACGCTATCCGGTAACATCCACCACCGTCGTAATTGTTCCACCCAACCGCCTTTCTCTGGGTCGCCGTATCCATATACTAAGCTATCTCCCAAGGCGACAATCTTTAAAGGCTGACCGAGTTTTGGCGATACAGATAATTGCATGGGGGTAGAAGTCTGAAAACTTGGCATTTTAAACAGCAATGTAATGGATATTTGGAGAAGATTCTATATATTTTTACACTATTATATGGTATATTTATGATGTTTTGACAGAATACCGACCAATTTATTGATTCAGGAGTGAGAAGCAAAACAGTTTTAGCATCTTGATTTTTATTCTCATTATCATTTACTAAAAAAATCAGAACAGGCACTATTTTTGATCAAATCCGTATAAAGATATCAATTCTGTATGAAGATGGACAACAGTTTACCCCCCTGTAGTCCCCCTTGCAACTCCGGGGGGTAATAAATATATGCAGCAGGGGCAAGCGCATCTTATTTTTAGAATGCTTAATCGGCATGGATTATAGAATTTAGATGCGTTTGCCCTGATATATGCAGCTTCACATAAAATTGGTATTAGTCAACTTCATTAAAATATCATCAAGTTAACATGAATTGCAATTTCCCTAAGTTGGTTTCCCAGCAATTAATTAAACGGCTATTTCTGCCTTTGTTTTTAATTTCCTTATTCATAGTTTTTTGGGGAAATAGCTTCACACCTGTTAACGCCCAAGTACCACGTCAAGAAATTCGTGGGGTGTGGATGACAAATAATGATCTCAATGTTCTTAAAGATAGAACTAAAGTTCAAGAAGCTGTCACAAAATTACGACAACTCAATTTTAATACTATCTATCCTGTCGTTTGGAATTCTGGATATGTTATGTATCCTAGTAAGGTAGCTAAACGGTTAGAAATTCAGCCATTTGTCTTTCAAGGCTTAGATGGCCATGATATTCTGGAGGATTTAATTGATAAAGCGCACGATCAAAATTTACTCGTCATTCCTTGGTTTGAGTTTGGATTTATGGCACCTCCCACTTCAGAATTAGCCATGAATAAACCAGAATGGTTTACACGCAAACAGGATGGTAGTCAAACATCTGTTAGTGCTGCGGGTGAAGTTAAATGGTTAAATCCATTTCATCCCGAAGTACAACAATTTATTAGTGATTTATTGGTAGAACTGACTAATAAATATGAACTTGATGGGATTCAATTTGATGATCATACCAGTTTACCCTATGAATTTGGCTACGATAAATATACAGTTGCCTTGTATAAAAAAGAAACTAAAAAAAATCCACCAACAGATCCCCAAGATCCAGCATGGATAAATTGGCGGGCAAATAAAATTACAGAATTCATGGTCAGACTGAACCAAACAGTTAAGCAAATAAAACCCAAATTAATTTTCTCTGTCTCTCCTAATTACTATGATTTCTCTTACAAATTTCAACTCCAAGATTGGTTGAATTGGGTAAGACTGAATATAGTAGATGAGTTAATTGTCCAAGTTTACCGAGACAATTTAGATAATTTTACTGCTAAACTTTCCCGTCCAGAAATGGAAGAAGTTAAACAAATAATTCCTACTGGAATTGGCATTATGGCAGGTTTAAGAACTAAACGTGTTTCCATGCAACAGATTCAAACTCAAGTTCGTGCAGCCCAGCAGAGGGATCTTGGTGTGGCTTTTTTCTACTATGAAAGTCTTTGGAATTTTGCCCCAGAACCATTACAAGAAAGGTTATCTGGCTTTCAAAATTTATTCCCATATCCGGCATTAAGAACGGCATTACAATAGACGAATGTAAGGAGAGGACAATTCATGAATTGTCCCTACAAGGGTTTCAATATTTACTCACACCTTGAGGGGAAAGTTTAAAACCTATTCTTTATAAGGGAAATGCCGAAAACCCTTGAAGATGTAGCTTCCTAAGTCAGCTACATCTGTGCTTTAGACAAGGGATGAAGGCTAGTTGCAGGATAAATCCTGCATTGACATTAATCGCGTTGCTGC
>JACCDP011102902.1_pt1 | contig 44509 bp, 44 predicted proteins | sample 7445841 | NCBI WGS metagenome assembly JACCDP01 (sample SAMN15323441, study PRJNA562643) | freshwater metagenome | isolation source: river surface water | place: USA:Blue River Watershed | collected 2017-08-17
AGAAGTAGCAGCTGGGGCAGTATAAAGAGTCTGCGCCGATGAGTTGCTTACATTCTGTAGTGATGCGTTCTTAAACGTTTCTGCCATATTATCCTAGAGCGATTGATAAAGCAATCGCCGTTCCTTTACGTGCTAGTTGATTATTAAGTGTAGAATCTAGTTTAGCCTCTGTCACTGCTCCATTATTAAGCTTTGCAGTTGTTACTGCTGAGTTGGCAATCTTAGTCGTAGTGACTTGTCCTTCTTCAATCGTTGGTGCACCAGTGTTACCTAGTAACACACCAAAGAAAGACATGCCGGACGTAGGTGCTGAAGCAAAGGTGATCTGTGTTCCACCGTTCGCTAAAGTAAAAGCTACACCAGGTTCTTGAATAACACCGTTAAGGGAGATAAAGAGCTGAGTTGGATCGCCAGCGATGATGTTGGCGCCTCCAGAGTTCAATGTGAACGTAGTAGTAGAACCGTTAAACGTGAATGCGTCTAACTTTCTAAAGACTCCGTATTGTGGACTATTACCTACGTATGATGACATTGAGTTCCCTATCCCTCAATAGTATTATTCTATTTATTAAGCTTGTTCTTGAGCTGCTTGTGCTGCCATCTCAGCTTCAACGCGAGCTTGACGCTCTGCAGCTGATTCAATATCTGCAGCGTTAACGATGTCTTCTTTAGAGCCAGAGATTGATTCACCAGCCGCAAGTTTACGTTGCACTTCTGCATTAACAATCTCATCGATTGCAATACGGCAACGTTCATGAACTGCGTTATCAATCCAATCTTGCTGTGATAATGCTACCACACCAAGTGCTTTATTTTCAGCATCGCTAAGAGTAATTGTATATGTTACTGACATTTTATTTCCTTTTTAAAAATTAACTTACTAAGTAACCACAGAACCAATTTTCTAATTGGTTGAAATCATATGTAGATTTATTTCCAACATTTCGTACGTACACATAATCGCCTGCATTTAACTGCGCCAATACAAACAACTTTGAATCTTGATATTGAGAACCATTTGATGATGAACTACCCTGATGATAATCTGTACCGTTAATTACAAGCCTTATCATTAAGCGCGCGTCAGTTGCGTCACCCATTGTATTTGCGTAAAATGCATATCTTGCAGTTATTGGCGCTGTAAATCTTCCAGTTGAAGTTGAATAGTGATTACCAATATTAAAACGTGTAGCAGTATAAACAAAATCAGTACCAGCAGCATACCCTGCTCTACCATCAGTGCCTACTGCCATAAACGCAGGTTGATATGGCACTGTAACTCTACCAGCAACATCAACTATCAACTTTTGCGATCCTGCAGTTGCTAAAGCTAATGATTGGTCTGAACCTTGATTAACAATACCTGCACGTTGTACATCACCAGATGTAGTGCCATGTCCAAAAAAGATCCAACGGTTGTCAGTAGCATTAGTAGATTGAATTCCTAATCCGCCACCGTTTTGTACTTTAACTGCATGATCAATAAATCCTGGAAGTGTTGAGGGATCAATACCACCTAAACCAACGCCTCCATCAGTGTTAGTTACAATATTGTCAACAGAAGAACTGTCGTGTTTAATTTTTCTTAATGATAGTGTTGACATATATTAACCTAAAAGATAACCACCAAAGTATGTACTAGGATGTCCACCATCACTATGTGCTGTACCTGATTGTCTAACAACTGTTACGTAATCGTTAATGCCTAAATCCAATATTGCAATTGCAGTAGGTCCATCGTACGTAGTACCAGTACCATTGAAGTTAACTCTTTGGTTTCCATTGATACCTATGTAACCTTCAAGTCTTCCAGTTCCAGATTCAACTAATATACCGCACATAAACAAATACGTTCCTGCAACTGGAGCAGTAAAACGCCCAGTAGTAGAATTATAATGGCCACCGCGATTTAAATTATATTGTGTACCAGTGCCTTTTAAATAACCAACTGAATTATATCCACTTAAACTAACTTGCATAAATGCTGGTTGATATGCCATTTTAACATATGATGCTGGAGTAATCTCTAAAGCACCACGTGAGTTAGTGTGATCATAGATTGCAAATGCACCAGCAGTGTTACCATATCTATTAATAAGATCCCAGCGTGTTCCACTTGTTCCACTGTCTGTAATTTGAACAAATCTATTATCTAAGCTACCATCTTTAGCAACAATAATATTTCCAGTAAATGTTCCACCAGACGTTGTCATTAAAGTAGCGTTTGCATCTGGCAAAGTAATAGTTCTGTCTGTATTAGTTGCAGGTGCAGCAACAGTGAATATACCTGTTCCTGATGAGTTACCTTGAATCTTTACTTTACTCATGCATTACTCCAAGGTAATTGTTGCTCAATTACATAATCTTCTATAACGTTTAATTCAGTGATTGCACGATTAACTACAAACGCAGCTTTTTCTTTCATTTCTTCAATGTTTTCACTAATCCAAGAAATAATTTGTTCTTTAGTTAATTCATTATACTCTGTGAAATTAGTAAAATCTGGTAGTGACACTTGTATAATATCACTATAACTATTTTCCTGATTTCCTAATTTTGCAAAAACTGTAGCGCAAACATTAACTACTACGTTTGGAGTATCATCTATAGTTTTAGTATGAAGACTATCAATCTCTATTCTGTATTCCATATTAATAATCTCCAAAATACATAATATTTAACATCCATCCGCCAATGCTACTCACAGCAAATCCTAAACTAACGTAGTTACCATTGATTCCCAAAGTTACAGTACCATAACCATTACCTTGAGTTGTTTGTGTAGACTGAGCTATTGACCAACTATTGTTAGTTTGAGCATATACTAAATGCCATGTACCAAATGAAACGTTTCTATACGCGTTTTCATTTCCAAAAGCATAAACGATTGCAGATCTTTTTGTTGTATCTAATGGAGCAGCTGTACTTGTTGATCCACCACCAGAGTATGAATGTGCTAATCTTAATGTTCCATTGCCATTAATTGTAAATCGTGTAGAACCAGCTGTGTTTAAGTTGATAGGCGCCGTGTTGTAATTAACAATATTTAAATCATTTGCGCCAGTTCCACAATAAATTTCTGCTTTGTCTGTGCCTGCTGCGTTTTTATATTTTAATGCTGGATAACCATCATAAGCAATTGATAGATTACCAGTAAACGTTTCTCCGGCTTTACTAGCAGGAGTATAACCTAACTTATCTGTAACTGCTGTAGTGTGTAAATCTGTTGCGGTAACACTGCCATCAGCAATATTTGCACTAACAATCCCAGTTGATCCACTAAGTACTAAAGGCATTATACAATCGTCCAAGTTGAGCCATCAGGAATAGTTACATTCACTCCGTCGGCGATAGTTACAGGGCCTGCAGTCATGGCGTTCTTTCCGCTTGTAATTGAATAGTTAACCGTTACTGTTTGATCGTTCTCATAGAAAACTGGGTTGTTTGCACCACCAGTTGCTCCACCACCAACAGCACCCCATGCAGTTCCATTATAACCCTCAAACTGATTAGTGCTACTATTGAATCTAAAGTAACCTGCGCCAGGTGTACTATCACGCTGCGCGGTAGAACCCACAGGAATATTTGCAGATCCAGTGCTAGATGTTCTACCTACTTTACCAGCTAATGATGTAGTGACTGTAGAAGCAAAGTTAGCGTCATCGTTTAAAGCGTCGGATAACTCACCAAGAGTATCTAGAGCAGCGCCTGCTGTTCCAATAACGTTAGTGATTCTTTGATCAACCTCAGACTTGTTATACATGTCTGAGGTATAGAAACTTGGCGCTGTGACGACTTCAAGAATATCACCAACCGCTGCGCTTGTTAATAAGTGTATCTGATCTACGTAAGGTGTGTAATCAGTCGTATCAAGTAGAACACCGTTTAAGAACACCTTTGTATTCTTAAGGTCATTAACCATTGTGATACCGTTTGTATCAGCGCCAATGAAGATTGACTGACCTGCAGTCGCAACGTAGCGATAACTAGTTTGTCTAGCCTGTAAAATTATGTCAGGACTGTTACCTACGTATGAAGCCATTTATTAGCTTTGCTCCATGATTGATAGCATACTATCTAATGAGTTTGCGATCGTTGATTTAACTCTGATGTAATCACCAGTTTCTAAAACGTACTTATTACCAGTCATAAGTTCAAGAGAACCACCTGTTGGAATAGGTACCGCTTTAGCTACATAAACATCGTCACCAGCGGATTTAACAACCTCAACATCAATTGATATTAATGAGTTGCTAATGTTAGCAAGGTTTAATCCAATTACAATAGCTGTTGTAGCGGATGGAACTGTGTAGACGGTCATCGCGGTATTGGCCGCTGTTGACGCTCCAGTGAATGTTTTACTTTTAAATACGTTTGCCATGTTCTATTTATTCCTTATCCTAAAGCGATAGCTAAAGCAACTGCGTCGTCTTCAGGATTAAACGCTAATTTAGCCTTAGTAATTGTTCCATTTAAAATGTCCGCTGCGATCACTGTACCATCAGCGATCTTATCTGATGTAATGGACCCATCAGCGATTAAAGCTGTTGTGATTGCGCTGTTGGCAATCTTAGCTGTAGTAACCGCTGCAGCTGCAAGCTTGGCTGTGGTAACTGCACCGTCTTGAATCTTAATCGTAGAAACTGAGTTATCTGAAGGTACACCAACTGTTCCGCCAACAAAGAATCGTGCAATAATTGGTGCACCGTTTGCAGGAGCTGAAGCAAATGTTAATGTAGTTCCAGAGATTGTGTATGCAGTTTCTGGAGTCTGTAAAACTGAAGCTACTGAGACTAAAACATGCTTGGCTGATAGTGCAGTTTGACTTAGTGTGAATACTGTCTGAGATCCTGTGCCAGTGAACGTATCGTAGTTGAATACTGATGACGCCATCTTTTGGAACGAAACAGTTCCATCAGAAGGTACACCTGTTACATTAACTGGTCCATATACAACTACTACTTCAGTTGCGTTTGGAATCGCTTCTGTAAACGTAATTGTTTGTGGTGTTGCTAATACGTTGATGTTGTATCCACTAATTGGATCTTGAAGGATACCACCAACGAATACGAACGGAGCTAACTCTGTACCTACATCACCTGTTAAGTTGAACGTAGTTAAGCTACCATTACCAGTGAATACATCTCGTGTATATGCTGAAGCTGCAAGCTTCTTAGCTGTAACAGTTCCATCACCTGGCGTGATCTCTGAAGTAACCGGTGTTAAGCCAAATACTTCAATGCGAGCATCTAATACTGGAGCACCTAGGAACGTTAATGTAGTTCCACTTAGTGTAAAGTTTGCGCCCGGATATTGAATAACACCATCAATAAACACAAGGATAGAGTTTTGTCCACCGTAAGTGTTTAGTAGTGTGAATGTTGTTTGTGATCCATTACCTGTGAATGAGTCTCTTGATTGAGAACCTAATACAACGTCACCAAATTGCCATGCTGTTCCAGCTTGGTTTGCTTGAAGAACTCGACCAGCGCCGGCTGAAGGATCAACCGCGATTAATTGATAGTAAGTAGAACCATCATTAGTGAATTCCCACTTATCACTTGTCTCATTCCAACGAATTTGTGTGTTTGTAGAAGTACCACGCTCAACTTCAATTCCAGCGTTGGATGAAGGAGCACCAGTTACTTCCGCGTTTAATGTGATAATATTATCTTGTACTTGAAGTACGTCTGTAGATAATATCGTTTGTGTACCCTGAACTGTTAAGTTACCAGTGATGGTTACATCACCACCAACCGATAGATCATCACCAATGCTTACATCATTAAATGTCTGTGTACCACCGAATGTGTGTTCAGCAGAGATAGTTCTTGGTTGTGAGATATGAACATACTGTAGGTGATCATCGTCTGATAAGCCTGATAAGTTTCCATGATCTGTAGCGTTGTAAGCAGAAACTGTAGTTGCCGCTATATTACGTAGATCCCAGATGGAAACTAATGAAGCTTTTGGAGTATTTGTGTATGATGAAGAACAGCGATAGACTAACTTGTATAGAGGTCTAAACTCTACGACTGGGAAACCAGTTAACAGTAAGTCGGCCCATGCGATCGCTTCAGCTTCACCTTGTGTATCTCTCGCTTGTTGACCAATAATACCAACGATAGGATACGCGATATTATTAGTTGCGATGATAAACGTTACACCGTACTTATTCTCAGCGATGTCTGTAGTAGACCAAGTGCCAGCGGTGTTAAGGTTATACTGTGGACGAGCAGTGCCTTGCTTTAATGCATAGTCTGTAGGTGTATCTAACTTCCACTCAGCTGGACCGTCCAAATAGAACATTGGAATGCGAGCAGGTCCTTGTAGATCTTGCTCCCAAATTGCAGTAGGTGAATTGCTATGCGTAATGTCAATTCTTAGATCTTCGTCGTAGAATGTACCACCTGCAAGATCCAACTGCATATGTGAATCTAGTGTACCATTACCACCAATAACGTAGTTAGAAGCTGAAAAGCCTGAGGCGATAACTGCACCACGAGTTCTATGAAGATACTCATGTGTTCTCCAATCCATGACAACGCCGTGGCGCTCATCAGCCACCAAAGATGCAACTGAGTTAGTTGCATTCCAATAGATGTAAGCTACTGGGGTCTGTGTCTCTAGGTTAAAGAAAGATGATTGCTGTTGAAGTACACCGCTATCATTGAAGTAAACATAGTAAAGACCAGATGTGTTTGGAATTACTACGGTTTCAGAAGTTGTCTTTACACGCTTTGTGCCTTTAGTCCATACTTCATATGAAGTAGTAGTTGGAGCAATCGTAAATGTACGTGTGGAGTTATTGAATGAAATAGTGGAATCTGCACGTGCGACAAAACCCATCGGCTCGCCCATTGCGGCACTGATAGGATTTAATTGGAATGTTAGATTGCCAGTACCGTCTGTAGTAAGAATGTGTCCGGCTTGTCCATCAGTAGTTGGGTATGTTAACCCACTGATGACCGCACCTTCTTCTACGACAAGGCCATTCTTGACGCGAAAGTCTTTTTGATTTGCCACTACTTCGTTTCCCTATCCACGAAAGTGTTATTGAATTGTTTTACTTATTTATTTATATTGGTTTATTAGGCCAAATAACATCATTAAGTGATGTATAATTTTCAGTGATATCCCTTAACGCTTGTCTATACGTTAACCATTGTTGAGAAATTGGTTGACCAGTTTCAATCGATTTAGTTACTATCCAATCTGTTTCTAATAATTTTATATTCCTAGCTTCACGTAACTTACGAAGTGGCACTGCGTTTAATAACTCTGTTCTTTTTTGTTCTATTTCAGCGCGAGAAGGTACTACTGCTGTTTGTCCTTCATCTACTTTAAAGGTATTCCAATCAACTTGAGCGACGTCATCGCTTTTAGCTGAAATGACAAATTTAAGATTAGGCGATAATTCTCTTATCGCTGCTATAGTTGCTCCAAAAATATCATCCATTGTTATTACCTGTCATTTCCATGATGATAATACTTGATCTACTAGTATTTGAGTTGAAACCATTATCCCATCCAGTAGGCCTATTCATATAGACACCAGTACTATTTTCAGCCATCACACGCACTCTATATCCAAGTGTGCCTGCTGTAGATGAAGGCGAATGCAGCATTGTTGCCGTGAATTGTAATATCTGTTTATCTTCAGTGGCTCTTGTAATAGAGAAGTCACCAAAGGAACCATTTGCGTATCCATTTCCTGTATTACCTTGTCCAATTAATGCTTCGGGTACTACCCAATTGCTACCATCATAAAACTCTAATCGTGCATGAGCATCATCACCAGCTGCTCCAGCTACAGTAGCAAAGATTAAAAACTTAGAATTGCTTGAAGGATTTATTCTTGCAAAAGTAGTTTCAAGCGTCGTGAATCCATCATTCGAATTTGCAAATACATGTGCATTTGTAGTATTATGCCAAATGCCCTTTATGCCAGAAGATAAAGCTACCCAAGGATGCCAACCAGCTTGTCCTTGTTTTACTCTATAAAACATTCCGGACGCAGGTGTATCACCGAAATAAAACTGAGCAGCTCGTTCATCAGTTGAATTATCATTTGTTCCACCAAGACCATATGATGACAAATACATTCCAACACCGTTATTAGAATGTGGAGCATTTATAGCATTTAAAGAATAGAATACACTGTTTCTTAAAGATTGATCGTTTAGGTTGACTGCGCTTGAAGCGTCTCCATATAACCTAATCGGCATTTGAGGAACGCTATTAATTTGTAAAGTTGGAACATTTAAAGTTCCAGTCATTGTATCACCAGCTTTATTTACTGGCGTATATCCTAAAGAAGCTTGTTTTCCAGACAACGCATTAGTTATAGTTGTAGCAAAATTGGCATCATTACCTAAAGCTGCTGCTAATTCATTTAAAGTATCTAAAGCTGCTGGAGCGCTATTAACTAGTGCTGAGATTTGTGTAGCTACTGTTGTAGCGCTTGCTGGAACATAACCAAGTTTATCTGAGATAGCAGTAGTATGTAACTTAGCAGCTGTAATCTCATTATCAGGAATATTAGCTATTGTTACAGCGTCTGATCTAAGCGCAGTTGATTTTAATTTACGTGGCATTTTTTACCATTTTCCTATTGGACAATGTGAAGATTCAATTCTCCATTTAAATTCTAATAAACAATGACAAATATCACATCGCTTTAAAACACTGTCTTTACTTTTTATAAAATCACATGAATTACATTGTTCTTTTCTAAATTCTATTGGCTTGACTTCAAGTTTTTGCAATTCTTCATTACTTAAAGATTTTGGAAATTTAGATCTTTCTTCTAAATAGGCAAAGTGTTTAAAAATATTTTCAGCGCATGAAACCGAAAACATTTCTGCTTGGCTCTCATTAACACCTTCTGTAACTAGTTGTGTTTTAATACTATTTTTCATAGTAAAAGCTACAGTTTCTACTGACTTACCATTCTTTACTTCATCTTCAGCTAATTTAATATAGTCCATAATTATCCTTTAATCCAAATTTCAACAGTACTATTACCAGAGTGATTATCAAAACGAACAATGTCAGTTGAACTACAGTTACCAGCAGCATCCATGTGTTCAGTACATCCATTACTTTCGCACCAACATGCACCAACACTGCTACTACCATTATAGCTATTATAATTTACACCAACCATTGTGTTACTAGGATATCCGCTTGATGTTGTGTGAATAAATGATGTTTGCCAAAACGTACCAGACGTGGCTTCAGTTACATAATAACCTGTTGTTGTATCATTATAACAAACATAACTATTTGAGTTAGCTGTATTTAACCAACCTCGGCCGCCAACGCTTGGATTTACCCAAAAACCAGTTTGTGATCTTGTACCAAATGTTGTCGTGTTAATTGCGTTTAAATAACCATATGTGTTATAGTCTGGATAATTGTATGAGTTAAAACGCGAAATTAAAGCCCAAGCACTTTGTCCAGAAATAGATCCACCATTAAATGTATCAAATACACAATACACTTGTTGTATGCCCAAAGCTCCAGTATTAATATAATACAATCCAGAAGTTGTTATGCCGTAACTTCTAATTTGTGATGGGTTGCTTGCCGCTCGAGCGCTACTGCTTCCATCCATAGAAGGATTAATAATAATATTAAACGTTCTTGCTATAGTTTGTGAATTAGAGCTAGCATTTACTGAAAATGTATATGTTGTAGCGTTAGTTACATCTTCTGGATCTCCAGATATTTGCCCATTCGAAGTATTTAATGAGACATTATTGGGAAGACTTCCAGAAGCTAGTCCATATGTTATAGCGCTTCCATCAGGATCACTAGCAGATAAAGTAACTATTGGTGAATATGAACCATGTCTATCATTTATTGTAGCGATGTTGCCTGCGCCAGTTGACCACACTGGATCTCTATCGATAGTACCTGCCGGAGATAAAGAAGATGATAAGCCAGAAGGATTTACTACTTTGATATTAAACGATTCTCCGCCAACGTAATTCACAGAAGTTGCATTAGTTAAAGCAGTTAATTGCGAAGATCCAACAAATGTAGTTGTTAAAGATCTTGAAATATTATTAACGCCATTGCCTTCTATATAAACTACGCATCCGCTTTTAAAGTTAGATCCATTAATAGTTATTGTGCTATTAGTGTCAGCATTAATAGTTCCAGAATATGATGTTACAACTGGTGGTGCATCAATGCCTTGCCAACCAGAGCTATTATATTGCTCAACTAATCCAATATCAGTATTATAGCGTAGCATCCCATTTGATGGTGTTGCTGGTCTTTGTGCTGTAGTTCCAGCAGGAATTGTAATTGTTTGTCCAGTAAATGTTGGATTTACTAATGCGCTATTAATTTGCGAATTAACTGTGCTTTCATTAGCAGGTGTATAGCCTAATTTATCTTGGATAGCTGTAGTGTGTAATTTAGAATGTGTAATTGCGCCTTCTGCAACTTTTGCAGTAGTAACACTTCCATCACTAACTACGTTTAATGGTACTGAAACACCAAAACCGCGAACAATAATTTCTGCATTATTTGCTGGAGCACTGGTGAACGTAAGTGTAGTTCCATTAATACCAAAGTCTACACCAGGAACCTGTGCAACATCATCTACAAAGACAAAACATTCATTTTGAAATTGAGCTTGAGATAATGTGTACGTAGTTGTACTACCATTACCTGTAAAAGTTTGGAGCGTTGCCGCTCCTGAAAATGATCTACGTGGGAATTGATTTAATGACATGCTTATACCAATGTATCAAAGCGCGCTGTTCGCACTGTAGTGTTTGCGGTTGCTGGTGTGATTAATAACCTAACGTATCCACCAGAGATGTCTGAGTCTACTGTGATAAGTGGAGATGCGCCAGTATAAATCGTAGCGTACTCAGTCATATAAACAGTTGTGCCATCATGAACCATAATGACTTCCGTTGTGTGGTATGAACTACCTTGAGTTGCTTGAATTAAGTACTTAACGCTGCGTACTTTTAATACGCTGTATGTATCAACTATCTGATCGGTTGCAGTTGTGCTTAGAACATTCTCTGTTCTTGTCCAATCAGAAACAGGAACTACGGTGTTGTCAGTTTTCTTAAGAAATAATTTACCATCAGCGGAGTTAATCGCTAATTCGCCTTCGGCTAACGCGCCGGACGCCGGAACCGCACCTGTGGTTGTGGATCTTTTAAACTGTACAACAGTAGCCATTTATTTTACTCTTCTATTTCTGTTTTTTGTATAGTTGCAGATTGAAATTCATCTGCTGGCTTTTGTTCTTCTTCTTTAGGTGTTAAATCAGCAATCATCTTCTGAGCCAACACTAATTGAGTCTCCAACATAACAATCTTATTCGTCAAATCAGCAATCGCTCTTTGTTGACGCTCAATGTATGCATTAACGAATTCTTGTGAATCAACTTTCATAATATCCTCTTAATAAAATAGACCTACCATTATTTATGGTAGGTCTTCAAGCCATTAATACGTGCCGCAGTCGATGTGTCCGAATGAAGGAACACCTGAGCCATTCATCTGAAGAACTTGGCCACCTACACCAAATACACTTGCTGAATCTTCATTAACGAATGTTACTGCACCTGAACCGTTAGTTGCAAGAACTGATGTTGTTGTGTAGTTACCACTAGTAAATGTTAAGCTGTCTAATAAAGCGTTACCAAACTTAACGTTAGAAGCTGAGCCAGAGATTACTTCAGAAGCGTTTGTCGCATCAGCGATGAATGTGAATCTTGCGTCTGATGAGTCGTAACCAAAGAAACCTTGCTTAGCCGCTGTACCATTATGCCATTGGAATAAGATACCTTTGTCCATTCCATCAGGTGCACCTAATGAAGTGTCACCACCAAGAATAAAGATTGGATCATCAACTGTTACAACTGTAGAGTTAACAGTTGTTGTTGTACCATTAACAGTTAAGTTACCTTCAATAACAACTGAACCAGCTGAGCCAGTTGGATTTGGATCAAGATACATTACACCACCAGTTGTAGTGCTGATTGTATCGTCAAGGATTTTAATCTTACCAACTTGTAATGGAATTGTTGTGTCTGTAAAGACCATTCCATTTTCATCAAGGTTTACACGTTTAACGCCGTTTGTGTAGAACTCAAGGTCGTTGTTGTTTGCGCCTGGAGTTGTTTCAGCGATGATGTATGTGTTTTGGTCAACGTCAACGACACCACCAAGACCTTGCCATACACCTGAAGAATAACCTTCAAAGCGAGAATCTGTTGAGTTGTAGCGAATCATACCAGCAGCAGGAGAAGCTGGACGTGATGCTGTGTTGCCGTATGGAATCTTAATAGCTGAAGCTGAGTTGATCAGTGTTAAGCCATTACCATTTGGAGTAAACTCAATGTTTCCATTTGAGTTTGTTGATGAGATTGTGTTACCATTAACGTTAAGGTTATCTACATCTAAAGAACCAGTAATGTCTTGGTCACCAGTCAAGACTAAATTACCAGTTGATGTATTGAATGTAAAGTTTGCAGAGTCAACTAACTCACCGTTTGTACCTGCGAATGTTACACGACCTGATGTAAGATCTTCAACGTTTAAGCTTGCTAGTGTTGACTGAGCATCAACATTTAATTTACCAATAAGTTGTAGTTGTGATGTAGAACCTGTGCCAGTAAACACCATGTCTGCTGAGTCTACTAACTCTCCACCAGTACCAACATAAACAACACGTGTTGCTGTTAGGTCTTCAACGTTAACAGAAGCTAGTGTTGACTGACCGTCGATGTTTAATGTACCAGTTGCATGGATATTACCTGTAGCTTCAATGTTACCTGTGTGATTTAGCAATCCATTGATAGTTAGGTTAGCACCTGTAATAGCTACGTCACCAAGTGTTGTAATATTAACATCACCTGTTCCGTTTGGCGATACGTTGATATCACCATTAGCGTTTGTTGATGAGATTGTGTTACCATCTAAACGTAAGTTATCTACGTTGAAAATATCGATCTTACTATTAGCGTCTACGATTAACGCAGAGCTTGCAGTTAAAGTACCTTCAGTATGATCTAGGCGAGAAGTAAAATACTTACCACCAATAACTTCGATATTCGATGACGCACCAGTCAGAGGATCTTCAGAACCCGTACCGATGTATAAGCGATCTCCACCATTTGATAATGTGCCCGATAGGTATGAGTAAGCTAACTCACCAGTGGCAAGCGCGGATGGTGAGCCGGCTACGCCCGAGTTTTTGATTTTAATAATTGTTGACATTAATACTTGCCTCCGATGATTTTAGTTCTGCTGCGTGGGTGGTCTACTTCTGGTTTAAGAACAAACTTAGCAATCTGTTCGTCATAGACCATCATTGCTCCATCTGCTAGTTGTGATGAATCTACGTCTGTTAAATCTAATAGACTCATCGATGTAATACCCAAAGCCATTGTTTTGACTTTAAGAGTTTTGTCCTGATTAATTTTGACCTTGATGTCTGCCATAGTTACCTCGTTACTCGTGGAGTTACGGTAACCTGACCTTCGACTACTCGAATTACAGGTGTGCCGGTTGTATGAACAATTTCTACGTCATAAACATAACGACCTGCTTTCATGGTACCGGTTTGAGTAGGACTCAATTGAATCTTAATTTTTCCAGGACCTTGAGAAGTCAACTTACTGCATGTGAAAGGATAAGAGGTAGAAGAAGTGTAAGTCTTTCTAACTTGTCCTCTTACTGTATAGTTTGTAAGATCCAAAGCGTTACCGACCGTATCTTCTACAGTGATAGTGGAATTAAAATCGGAGCCTTGATCGATTACTAGATTTGCGACAATAGCCATGTAATATAATCTTTACAAAAGTGGGTTTGTTCTGACTTATTTATATAAATCTCGCTTCGAATCACGACAGGATAATATAAATAGTTCCAGGAGAAAAACTTATGCCAACAATAGAGCGTACGTCAACTGGTATGATCGACCCTAGTAGTTCAGAGATTGAAACTACTATCGCTGATCTTCGCGGTAAACTTGTAGCTGGTAGAATCATTTATGCTTCAGAGATTAATCAACTAATTAATCTGTGGAATAGATTTAATGATCACTATCATAGAGCCGATGACTTATACGGTATCGATAACTACGGTAACGTAGGTTCATACGGCGGCAGTGGTGCTTATGACACACAGAATGAAGCAACATACAGACTTCAAGATAGTGGAGTAGGTAACGCTGGAGACATGGGTACAGTAGGTACTAACGACGTGTTTACAGCGGGTAAACATAATGAAATGGCTGATAAGTTTAATTCAGCTAATGGACACAAACACTACTTTGATGATAGGACAGGATAATTATGGGCGTTGAAGATACAAGTACAGTTAACTCTGGCACTTCAGCCGGATCACAATCGGGTGGTAACCTTATCACTCCAACTAATATGCAACAAATGCTAGACATTCTAGAAAATTTAACAGATCACACACACGTTGTCTATGATGACTACTCTACTGCTTGTAATTGTAATTGCGCGTGTGCATGCGGAAGGGGAGGATTATAATGAAGCAAGTATTCATCAAGGTTCAATCAAGCGTAGGTCAATCTTGGGCAGACGCTATTGAAAGCATTAACGCTTACTCTGTAGGATTATCAGATGATCCAGTTCAGAGTTTAAAGAACGAAAGAAACTATGATCAGAAGGCTAACGTCTACACGCAGATCGCTAACTTAATTAAGTTAAGCCCAACTGGAGACGGGAACTTTACTGTTCAAATAGCTGTACCACGCGGAGAAGACGGTATTAAGACGATTAACATGTCTGAGGCATTTACTGCTTTAACTCCAAGTAATGGTTCTTACGAATCTGTACAGTATGGCTACATCTTTGAAAAAGAAGGTAAAGTTAAAGATGTTGAAGTTATTGAAAACTCAAAGTTCTTTGCACGAGATCCTGATAGTAAAAGATTTGTAGACGCCATCACAGGTGAAGAGTTATCAGATTCAGACACCGTTGAGATGGCTGTATGGTTGACAATGTATCGAGTTAGTGGAACTCACATCTATTATATGATTGTAAATCCAAACTTACTAGCAGTCTCTGAGGACTTATCCGGCAAGTTTGAAGACGCAAGATATTATCACTTAAATACAAGGGATGGAACATTTAGAAACAAAGTGTTTGCTCCTACGATCAAAGGTGGTTCTTTAGTTGGAGACAACATCATCGTTGCAACTGAAGACACCGTTGAGATCGATACATTTGGTTTATCAATGCTTCACTATGATTCAGGTGATATTCTACCAGAAAACATTCCACCAAAGATTGAAATGGTAGTCAACTCATCTCTACCAGTTTCAAGAGAATCTTCTGTGATCACAGTCGATGTTTCAGATAAAAACATTGGAACATTAACTTACCAGTGGATTACTCGCTCATACCTAGATAGTTCATTAACGGGCAATGAATCATTGAAGTACTCTTTTGTAATAATTAAAGAGTAATAAAAATATTTTGAGATAGCCCTGTACTGCAGGGCTATTTTTTGTTATAATAAATCTACCACCCCCGGCGGGATACAATATAGTATGATTGAACAACCTATAACATTTATTAAGAGAAACACTAATCCCGATCATCAAGCTACTGTCTCAAGAGATGGATTTAAATTCTACTCTGAAGACATCATCACGCCTAAAGGCCTTAAGAAAGAAAATACGCTTATCTCAGTTCTTCCCAATGAAGACGAGAAAGTTATTCCCTTCTCTGAGGTACCTCATCTATTCTCTGAGATAGGTCATATGAACGTCATTCTTACGAATGCGTGTAACCTATCATGCTCATACTGTTACGAACAACACAATAAAGACTTTGGTAGATTCACAGAGGAGTCTTTACTTCAAGCGTATGAGTGGTTAAGATCCAACTCCAAAGCACCTAATAAGCGTTTCCAATTCTTTGGTGGAGAACCTCTTATTCATAAGGATCTTATTCTTAGTTTTCTTAACAAAAATCAACAGCATCTCGCTAAATGCTTTTTTAATGGAGAGCAAGCAGTTAGTCTAATCACTAACGGTATTCTACTCTCAAAACAATTTTGTAAAGAGTACTTTGAGTATGATTTTACTTATATGATGATCTCGATCGATACTTTACGCGTTGAGCTTGATCACAGGGAATTAAAGCAAGAAGACATTGACCATATAATCAACACAGTATCGGAGCTTCCTAAACATGCTAAAGACAGAATCTTTTTCCGTTGCACTCTTGCCCAAGAGAGTGCTCCATATTTTAATGAGTACATGGAGCGACTTTATAGCGTCGGTGTACGTAACGTTATTGTGCATCCGTTGGTGCATAACTCCAGCACTGGTTTTATTAGTTGGAGCATGGATATTTGGAACACTCTTCACTCTGATATCGTAGGCTTACTCGATAAGTACGCCGACTTAGAGATCTCATTCTCAGAAGGAGTTGGCCAAAAGGTTGAGAACAATTGCTTAGTTGGCTCAGATATGATCGCCATCGACGCGTCTGGCGACTTTACTGGTTGCTATTTCTTTACTAACATGAAGACGGAAGAGGCTATTAAGCCAACAGTCCTTGGAAACATATTTGACGATCGAGTACACATTGATCGCTATACTAATTTCCAAAAAGCGTACAATAGTATGCATGAACAAGAAGAGCAGTGCAAGTCCTGCGACTATAAGAACTACTGTTACCAATGTCCAGCCGGAAACATATCAACGGGTACTCCAATGTTTAGACCGGATGATATGTGCCAAAAGATCGTTAAGCTATACTTAGATCTTCAAGAGGATGTGGCTCGTAAGTCAACCGCAAGAAAATATAAAAGATTGTCAATGTCATTATGAAAAATGTTAATACGGTTGCAGTTTACTTAGGTAACGGTTGCAACTTTAACTGCGTATACTGTGATAGAGAATACATCGCCAAGGATATTGGTGGACAGAACTTCTCTAGGCATCACCTTAAGCTTCTTAAGAACTTCTTTACTCAGATCTATAAAGATCCTGATTGTAAGATTGATAGGATCGCTTTACACGGTGGAGAGCCATTCCTCTTCGTTAAGAAGATGGATCAAATCTTAGAGGAGTTGAAGGACGACTACTTGGATAAGCATGGTTTGTTCGTATCGATCACAACCAACGCGTCTTTGATACTAGAACATACGTGGTTCTTGGAGAAGTGGCGTAGGTATTTAAGGTTTACTTTCTCATACGACTTCATCTATCAAAAAGTAAACAGAGAAGAGTTTGACGTTTATAAAACCATTGAGTTGTGTAACCTATACAATATTCCAATTCATTGGCAGTTCGTTATGCCTATCGATGATCCAAAGGTTTTTAGCTTGGATTGCTTAAAGGACGTGTTGGACAAAGTCTCTAAGTGTAGAACTAGATCCATCAACTTAATTCCATTAAGACATCATAGAGGTGAGCGTAAGTTTAAAACGTTTGTAGAGAACTTAGATCTGTCTCAGTTTGCAGACGCATTCATGCGATACGTCAATATGCTCTACAACTTTAACATCATGGTCTACATCGATGGTAACTATGGAGTGACTGATAAGAACTACTTTGGCGATCACTATAAAATGATCTTATCTCCTGATGGTTACATCTATCCTGAGTACGACTTCTGTGAGTATAAGTCTGAAGCTTATAGGATTGGAAGATGGACTGATGGATTATCGCCTAACTTCGTTCCAATCATTGATCGTAAAGGTGTAGAGAACGACAACATTCCAGAGAAGTGCAAGACATGTAGCTCTAGACCACTTTGCGGATTAAAGTATTTGCATTTCATATTTAATGAACCTCCTGGCGAGAAGTGTGTTAAGTTCTATCAGATTATCGACGCTATGGTAAGATACACCACACACCTTCACAGTGAGAAAAGCTTTTATCATCATCTATGCAAACACGTAACCAACTAATCACCAAGGATACAAACTTTAAAGAATACTTTCTGCAAGAAGATAATTGCAGAAGTCTTCAGAATGAAGTTATCTTTTCAATTGTGCGTAGGTACAATTGCTTTGCTGGTTGTAAGGTTTGTTACGTAGACAAATACTTTGAAAAGAATAAAACAAAGTTTGAAAGGTTTATCCCTCAAGAAGTCGACTCAATGACTGATAAGTGGATCGATGTTTTTAAACACTATAGATTTGTAACTACTACAGATGATCTATATTGGATGAAGCATGAGCAACCTCATCTCTTTAATTGGTATAAAGACCATGCAGGGATGTTTCACTTTGGTGCCATGACTGATAATAACTTTATTCGTGCATGGGAGATTCTTAAGAATGAGATTGCTCAGCCTAAAGGAATCTATGAGTTTACATTTTCAGATGTATGGTTAACTAAAGTAAGAATCAATGAGATCATAGAACGATTGGTGTTAATCGACTCTAAGATGCCGATTCACCAGATTAAACTTATTCAAACCAACGTCGATTCTTTAGAGTGGGAACCAGTTAAAAAGATTATTGACTTTGCAAAGCATAGAGAATTAAACCTTATTGTTCATGCAGACGCTAAGACATTTGACACAGTTCAGTTAGGAACTGAAAACCAGCAAGTATCTTTTGCAACTTATGATGGTGATCTATACACAGTTTTAGGTGAAGCGGATTACCTTCAATATGATTCTTTCTTTCATACGTTGATTGACGCGATTGATCCTTTATGTGAACCATACGATGTTATAGAAGATAAGTTCGACGCCTCTAAACATTTAGTTAATCACGTAAAAGGAAAGATAGATGTTTATAAAAGGTATGTAGAGAAGTTAAGATTTGCAAAAGGTGATACTCTAGACTATAGAAACTATTTTGAATGGGTTTCTAATAATCTAGTTGTGAATGAAGACTATAACTATATTCCTAGCTTGTGCTTTAAACCGTTCCATACATATTATAATGAGTTACTAAAAGACTGGACTTTTACAAAGTTTGGATTACTTAAACCAGCACCTACAATTAAACCACTATTTGAATTTAAATCATGAGCCATACGTATAATATTAGTTTGTCATCCCTTAAAAACTCTTTAAAGGTTAAACCTGATCGTTTGCCTATGATTACGCAAACGGAGGGAAGCTTTAGTAAGTTTAAAGTAGTAAACACAGATCAAGTATTCTATTATTCAAACTATGATAATGGTTTATACAATGAAAATAAAGAACTACTAATAGCTAAAGCAGACACTGCAAACTACGATGTGGTTATATCAGAGACTCGTTCTCGTGTAAAATCAAATAAACCGTATTGGATTCGTATTCTTTTAGGGCACGCATGTAACTACTCATGTGAGTACTGTATGCAAAAAGATATTGGCAACCCTGATGAACGTGAAAAGATTACTACAACCGAGTACTTCATTGAGCAACTTGGTAAGTTAGATTGGTCGCGAGTGCAGAAGGTAGATCTTTGGGGTGGTGAAACACTTCTTTATTGGAAGACTATCGTAGAGATTATTGACGCCTTTGACAGAAAAGGAATGGAATGGTATTTCCCTACCAATGGTACTCCACTTCAAATGAAACATGTTGAGTACTTTAGAACTCTTAAAGGTAAAGTCGCTATTGGTATCTCGCATGACGGACCTGGACACGTCCGCCTGCGCGGAGAGGAGTTTCTACATAAGAAGGTTGAAGTTTTAAAAGCTTTACAAGAGTCGCCAAACGTTCAATTTAGTTTTAATCCAGTGTTGTCTCATACTAACTGCGATCTATTTGATATTAATAACTTCTTTTATAGATTCTGTAGAGATAACGGTTTAGACATAAGTAAGATTGGAATATCTTGGACGCTTGGGCATAACCATGATTATGAGAACACTGAGAACTCCGCTTTACACGTTATTCATGGCGATCAACTCGAGATCTTTAAGTATCAACTAAAGAACTATCTAAGAATGTGTTCTGAACAAAAGTTTGAAGGCAAAGATTATTGCTTAATGAATAACTCTTTATACGACGGTGGAATAGGCGTATTACCATACGCTAAGACTTTAAGACAACAAATACTTCCTACGATTATGACGTCATGCGGCGTAGATGATGAAGGTGTACTATCTGTTGACATGAAAGGTAACGTTAGAACATGTCCTCATACAGATGAGTCTTTTATTGGTGGTCACCTTGAGCAATTAGATCAAGTTAAATTAAAGCGTGTAGATTTGGATCGATATGAGAAGCATTGCGGAACATGCCCAGTGTTTAGACTATGTAAATCTAATTGTCCTATTGAAGTTCCAGATGAAGTGTTCTATACTAACTGTGCTGTAGAAAAGGTTTACCACCGAGCCGTGCAACATGAAGCTTTTAAATTATTGTTTAAGAGTGAAGTTATACTTGTAGAATAGTATCTTCCATAAGCATACTATCTCCCCAGTATTTGCACATTGAAATACACTGCATCATTTTTTCTTTAAAAGGTTTGTCTTCTTTCATTGGCGATTTAATATTCTCATGAATGTGTTGGCAAATCTTTAAAAGCATATCATCGTTATACTTAGAGTATAACCATTCTCCCATGTAAGTAAAGAACTTACTTGAGTCAATTAAGATTAAAAACTTTAAAACACTGTAGTGACTAAAGTATGGTAATCTATCACCTAAGTCGGCGTATAATAAATCTATAGGCTGATCACTTTTTAAATCTGCAATAAACTTATCATAGCAACCTTTAATGGTTGGAATAGTAAGTAAGAATTGAAACAATGATTTATTAAAGTCAGCCATATCAACACCTTTATCTCTTAAGTATCTTTGAATAGGACCAATCACACCGGTCTTATTTAAGAATGTAAAGTAGTGTTTATATAACTCCATCTGTGCCCAGTCTTCTTCACTATAAGAATATGTAGACACAACAACTTCATATGGTTCTAACCACTTATGATCTTGTAGTAAATGTCTTTCGCCTTCTAGATTAGTTTTCACAGAGTATTGATTACGTGATATCATATGCATATCATACGTATCGTTATTATATCTTACTCTCTTTGTTTTAATCTTCATCTCATTGATATAATCTGGATTAGCAGCAGGCGCTGATGGTAGCATCATCCACTCATGCATCATAGGCGATAATAACTTAGACTTTGTCATATCATCAGTTAACTTATAGAATGTATCTAAAGTTTCACCAGGAAGACCAATCATAGTTTCCATACGTAATGCAACATTATATTTGGTGCAGAATTCACCATACATTTCGAGTTGCTCATCATATGGAATATCAATCCGTTTAATATTCTTAAGAATAGTAGGATCGGTGTGTTGAATCGATATTTTTATAGCGTCACTAATACCTTCTTTAGCTAATAACTCATAGATGGCTTTTAAGTTTGCTTTATTAGTTTTGCTTGGGCCGTATAAATTAACTACCTTTAAGCACTTATACTTTTGATTAAGCTCTACTATCTTTTCAGCTACTTTTACATCATCTTTTGAAATACCAAAGTTAGCATTAATAACATCAATGTACGCTGGCTTAAGAATATCAAACACCAACTCTAATTCTTTATTAACTTCTTCTAAAGATTTAAATACTACTTTAGTAGAAGTGCCACCACCCCATTCACAGAACGTACATGAGTATGGGCATCCACGAGAAGTGTCTAATATAATTTTTACGTTTTCATAGTTAAATCGATTTAAGTAATCAACGTTATCTAAGTATGGCAATGGATACTTAAAAGATCTACGCTCAAATGTTCCATTAGATTTAGTCCAGAAAGCGCGTCTTAAGTTAGGATATACAGCAAATGGAATACTCTTAACGTCTACTCCATCTAAGTAATCCGTAATGAATACTTCTCCATAACCAGCGTACTCACACACTGCATCGATGTACCAATGAGATACAAACCAAGATGTGTTATGTTCATAGTATAATGCAGGTCCACCAGCAATAATCTTTACGTTAGGTAATCTTCTTTTAACTTCTTCAACAACGCTAAGAGTTAACTTATCATTCCACATATAACAAGAAATACCAATTACATCTGGAGATTGATCTGTAATTTGTTTGATGAGTGTTTCTTCGTTATCAGCGTAGGAAGAGTGAATAGGATCAAGCCAATGCCAAGCATTAGGATCCCTTGAGTTTCTTTGGAAGTATGATTTGAGAGTTAACCAAAGATATGGTATCTCAGTTGACGACGTGTTAGGCGTCGTATAGTTGATCAATAAAAACTTTTTCATAATATAATTTATAAAGGCTCCCGGAGGAGCCTTTGTTTAGATGATTGCTACTTCAACAAGTTTTTCTTTTAATTCCAAATTAGTTTCTAAGGCACAACCAATTGGATTAAGTTGTCCATAAATTGCTGTACCATTAGCTGTTGCAACTAATGGTTGACCTTTCATAATTGCACCAATCACACGAACTGGAACACGTCCTTTAAGCGCAATTGCTTGTCCTTTAGATTCTGAATTCATTAAGTACGCTGGTTTTTCAGAGATAACACCTAATGCCAATTGACAAGGTTGGAAAGAAGCAGTACATTCAGACTCTGTGCTATGTGATACAACCATAACTGTACCTACTGGATACTCTTTATCTGTTGTATATTTTTCAGCTAAGTCAGCAAAACGTGCTGATGTTGCAGTACCATTATAAACACCATCTGTACTGATGTATGAAGCAATTGTACCACCACGCTTAAAGTCTACAATACGTGATGAGTTAGAACCAGCTTTTAACATCCAACGTGAAGATGAGTACTCAATACGTCCTTCGTCTGTGCCAGCGTCTGATGCTTCTGCACCGACGTCTGTTTGAACGATCTGAGATGATGCAGCTGTTAAGAATAAGTTACCTGCAACTCGTGAGTTAACTACAAAGATATCACCATTTGAATCACGAGCAACTACTTTACTTGCACTAGCAGTTGTAGTAGCATCTACGTTTAATGTTACGTTTGCTGTTAATGCTCCACCGCCAGTTAAGTATGAACCAGCAAGAACTGAGCGTGAGCAGTTTGTAACAGTTCCAGTAATAGTACCAGTAACACCTAGTGTACTATTGATTTGCGTAGCGCCATCAATGTTTACAGTATTGTCTAAATCAACGGCACCTGTAACTTTAAATGTATTGTTAATCTGTGTAGCACCGTCAACATCAAGAATTCCACCTACGTCTAAGCGTCCACCGAACGAACCAAATCCACCAGCAGTAAAATTACCAGTTGCGTTAACGTTACTTGCTAAGTCAATAGCACCAGTATCAATAATGGCGATACGACGAATACCATTTAAGTCTACATTATATGATGTACCAGTAACGTTAATATTACCAACGTTACCACCTTTTAATTCGTTAATAGCCGCTACAATAGATCCATTGGCTGCTGTTTGTAACAAAGCAAGATCACCAACTTGAGTGGCAATACTATTAGTCTTTGTTTTCCAATCGCCAAAGGTATCAAAATCTGTTACGGAAATGATTGACATTATTTCTCCAATGCTTTAAGCAATAGTTGCTTTATTTCTTCTAGTGTTTGTTCTTGACGCTCAACTTTTTCTTCAAGTCTAGCTAATTTTTGTTTTTCTTCATAAGCTTTACGTGCAATTTGTTGAGCTTTAGTCAAACCTTCGCTATCAGTGTTAATGATAGCTCCGGTTATCACATCTCTTACTAAATTTTGTCTATCTTCAACTTGCAAGTATTGCATAATTATGTACCAAGTGCGATTGCTCTGAAGTCACGAATACGTGGAACTTTTGCACTGTTAGTAGATTTAAATACAACTTTAATCATAAACACTGTATAGTTACCAATGTCGTTTACAGTGTATGTATAGTCTTTAAACTCTCTTACGTTTTCAGATGTAGTTACTAAAGAGTCAGGAGTCATTTGTAACCATGCTTTATCTTCAATACGTGTGTCTGAACCAGTAACAGCAGTCTTATAGTACACTTCGATTAGTGCACCGTCTGGACGATTAGCACCAAATACAACCTGTAAAGAGCTAGCAGCAGAGCCTAAAGTAATCTTCTTAGTGATGTATTTACTTAATGATGAACCACCTGATGGTGAAAGTTCACTAACATAGTTATCAACTTGATTTTTAGAAGTATCTGTACCACCACGAACTTGTGGGTTGTCAATACGGTTAGAGATCGTAAACGCTGTTACACGCTCAAGATCAATTACTGGAGAAACGTTCTCTTGAGAAGAAGTTAATGCAGCAACTAACTCGAATGATTTTGCACCTGTCATCTTCTGTGTTTCATTAACCTGAGATGCAATCATATATGGACGATCAACTATGTAGTTTTGGTTAGCAATAACTTGACGATAGTTAACGTCTTTAATGTAAGCTGACTCATTACCTGCTAATGATTTACCAGTTGTAAGCTTCATTGTAAATGCACATGAAGTTTCTGGTAGAACGATATGGTTAATAGTTGGTTGAATAACTGTGATTGATTTATTCTCAGTTGCAAACACTGCAGTGCCACCAGCGTTACCAGTTAATGTAGCTGCAGCGCCCATAGTAATCTTATACCAATCTTGCTCAACGTCATAGATCTGATGTTGGCCATTAACGCTTGCAACTGGGATTCCGTTAACATCTGTTCCAGAAGCACCACTAATAATTACGTAAGAAGTATCAGTCATACCGTGGTTAGGATGGTAAACTCTAACAACCGCTGAACCATTCGTTGTGTAGATTGGATTGTTCTGTAGTCTACGTAATGGAACTTCAGCGTTCTCAAATAATGCTCCACCGGTCACAGCTGTATTAAAGCTTGCGCGATACATGATGAACTTCATGTCTGATAATTGATCAGCAGTCCATGTTGAACCGTTCTGAGACTTAAATAAAGAACCCATGTAAGGTTGTTGAGAGATACGGTTACCACTTGCTACGTCAAACTCGCCAAGTGTAGCAGTCCATAAGTTATAATTCTGTGTGTCTGCTAATACTACTAAAGCGTACTCAACGTTTTGGCGTAAGTATACTAATGATGGGAATGTAAATGTTGTTACAGCGCTTCCATCATTTGAAGTTTGCACAGCTGATGGAAGTTTAGTCACTTGAGCAAATGGCATAATAATAGAAGTTGGATAACCATTCTCAACCGTACGAATTTGAACAGTAACTGGAAGAGTTGTATCTTTAGTGCGGAATGCAAGATCAACTTTACTAATAAATGCACCACCAGGTGTATCAACCGTAAACGTTTGCGCTAATGGATCTACAACTCGTGAAGCAATGATTGTACTTGTAGAAACTGTACGAATATCTGCAACGTCTGTACGGATAAAGTTAGGCTCACGAAGAGCAACTTCTTGACGAGTTTCTAATAAACCAGAAGCTGTGTAGTTACGCTCTGTTGATGTAGTAATTTCAATAGCGTTTGCAGTCGCTGAATCACATAGACGGAATGTTCTTGTACCTGTACGGAAACGTAAAGTTTCTGTGTTAGGAATATAGAACTCTCCCTCAATAGTACCATTAGCGTCTGTAATTAAAGCGTTTGTTCCAGATGTAATATCACCTGCAGTTAGGTCTGGGTGACGAACTGCTTCTGGATTTGGTTCTACGTCTACAGCGTCATCAACTACTGAAGTGAATCCGCGTGGCTTACAGAAGTTGCCAACGTTAACACCATCAAAGAATGGCCAAACGCGTGTATTTGGTTTTAATGCAACTGCTTTGAAACGTACTCGACGTGCACGAATGAATGGAACCATTCGAATATCAATGATACGTTCGCCAAGAGATGTTTGAATTGTATCAGGAGCTACAGAGGTACGAATACCTGAACGCGCCTGAGCTGATTGAATAGTTTCAATCGTATTAACTGTTCTACCTACTTGAGCTTCGCTAACTGTTCTACCAGTCCACTGTGTTTGCCACTCATTCCAAACAGTTCCTAAAACACCTGCAGGATCTACTAAGTTTTCAACAACTGTGAATAACCCTTGGTTATCAACAATAAGATCTGGACGAGTTTCTGTATCTTTCCAATCGTCGCCCGATGGAGAAAGAATTAAGTCACCAAACCAAGTGAATACTAAGTATGGGTTAACGTTAACAGTCTCAGAAGCATATGGCTGATTAATTAAAGTAGTGTGAGTATATGGAAGAGTTACTAAATCACCAGTACGTTGTACGTTTACACCAGCGCCGTTATACTCTAAGCGAATAGCGTCCTCATAGAACTGTGGGCGGCATTCTCCGTTTTCAGCGTCGATTGAAACGTGGTAATCTGCATTTCCAGAGTCACCGATATTGTGACCATAGAATGGATCAACTACGAAACCGTTCTTATAACGATCAACGTTAGTTACTGGGTTAAGAATCTGTAAGTCAGCTGTTTCTTTCTCTAATAATGATAGAGATGTGTAGTACTCAAGGTTCTTAATGCGTGACTCTAACTTACCGATATCACGCATTGTGTAGCGCTTATTATCGATGATAGTTGGAATTACATCGCTTGGTCCAAATGTGTATGGGTTTAAGTATAACTTATAAAGAACCATAGCATCGTCTGGATCACGAGGTGTAGTTGGCTCTAATGCAGAAACCCCTCTAACAACACCAAAGTTACCTTTAAAGTCGATGTAAACTTTATCGATACGAGCTAAGTAATATTGTAAGTCTGCTCTTACTGCATCACCGACTTTAACTATCTCTGATAGAGAAGCACCTGTACCATTTGTAGTACCAGCGTCGTTAACATATGAAGTACCATCATCACGTACGCGTGGACGGAAGTCTAAACAATCACGTAATTGATAGACTGTATCTTTAGATGTAAATGATGGAATGTTATCATATGGAATCTGACCAGTGTATGAGTCAGCTGAGAAGTAATCGCCAGCACCATGTGAGAAGTACTTAAATTGTACTAATAGACGACCAGTTGGTGCAGACTTTCCTGGCTTAAGTGTAATACGACCTAAATCGTAGAAGTTATCTCTTTGTCCGTTGTCTAAAGCGTAACGATCTGTAACGTCTGTGTGTGATGTAGTTGCAGCAGTGCTTAAGTCAGGTGACATATAAACTTTAGTAAGTTCATAGATGTCTGACTTGTATAATAGATCGCTGTTTCCAGGAGTTGTGTTTGGAACTGAAACCGCAACAGATGTAGTTGTTAATGTCTTTGATTTTTCTTGAGCTGAAGACTTATAAACTGTAGCGATGATTGTAAAAGCTTGAGTTGTTAAGCCTAAGTCATTAACACGAACTAATAAGTTCTTACCAGTTGGTGTACCACCAATAGTAACACGAGGTGTACCATCTGAATGTAATGAGTTTAAGTTAATCACTGCACCAGTTGAATCAATAGCCATCGAGTAGTCAACTGCAGAGTATGGATTTAAGAACTGCTCGTTAACACCGGCAGTTAATGAAGCTTGACCCGATGATAATGTACCTTTGTAAACACGACGTACATAGTAGTTAGTATCAATTGAGCTATCAGCAGAACGGATAGTCTTAATTGTCTCATAAGGCATTTGCACAATTAAAGAATTAGTAGATGCATCTTTAAGTTGAGCAATATATGTCGTAGAGCCTGAAACAATATCAACAACGCCATCTAAGACAACGTCTGCAGTGAACACTGGTGTTTCACCACTGTATAATGATTTAACGTCTTTAAAATCTTGACCAGTATTCATCTTAATATCGAATAGGAAGATTTTATATTTTGTAGTTCCTCTACCAGAAACTATTTCACCAACAGTTCCAGAGTAGTACTCAATAACACGAACTCTAGCTGTACCAATCTCAGCGCCAACAGAGTTACCGCGACTTGTGTTTGTTGCAACTGTTCGTAATGAAACTTTAATGAAAGAAGAAACGTTTGGCAGATTATAAATGTTATCTGCAATGATGTATGAGCCAAGAGAGAATGGAACAGCAACGTTGTTTACTTGAGCTGCGTCTCTCGCTTTATCAACTGGGACATAGTTTGTTGTAAGTGTTTCTAACTCGAAACCACGAACATATGCTTTGCCTGGTTCTAATCCAACAGCAACTTTAGACTCAAGACCACCTTGAGCTACTGAGTAAACACCACGGTTTGTGCCAGTGTTTAAATGCTCACGTACGTTAATGCGGAATGGACGAACAACATAATTACCAGACTCATCGTATGTACGACGAGCTAGTGTTTCTTCCAAGATGTTGTAGTTAGTATTTAGTGATAACTTTGTAACTGAACCATATTCAACTTGCATAAGTTGAACAAAGTTTGTAAGCGCTGTATCAGTTAAAGTACGCTGAGATAGTCTTAACTCAATGTAGTAACGATGCGCGCCTGGTGCAGTATAGTTAGGTGTACCAGCTGAGTTATCAAGAATGTTTGGGCGAGTAAGTGGATCAGGGAAAACGGTGTTAATGTTTTGTGGAGTAACTTTCTCTTCGTAAACATCAAAACCAACTTTACAGTTAGCTTGTTGATCATACTTAGAGATAATTAATCGCTGAGTTTCTACTTTACAGAATGTTTTATTAACATAGTAGATACCAGAGTCAACTGTTACAGATGTTCCATAACCTGTCGCTGTAGTTGTATTTTCAACTAATGCTGTGTAACCTTCAGCGCCAGAGAACGTAAGAGTCTCTGCCTGCGCAGCTGTTTTAGAGATGTTATCTGTAGCAGCTTTGTTATACTTTACATAGATCGTTAATGGATCAGTGACTGTTCTAGCAGTAGTAGCTACAACAGTACCAGTGATACCTGAAGTACCACCAGTAAATGTTTTACCAACTAGGTTTGCTCTGAAAGTTTCAACGCTTGTTCCGCCAGAGTTGTTGTCTTGTAGTTTGATGAATGAAAACTTATCATCATATGTTAAGTGTCCAGGAATAACCATCGCACCTTCTTCAAAAAGGTGTTCACCTAATCTACCAACTTGGTTTTGAAGAATTGTTTGTAGCTGTGTTAATTCACGAGCTTGAACAGCTACGCCAGGACGAAAAAGAACACGATAAAATTTATTCTTTTCATCAAAGTCGTCATAGTATGGACCGACGTTAAAATTCAGAGCCATTTAATATTTCCTTAAAATTCTACTACTAACTTAATATCTTCTGTTTGATCTACAGCTCTTGATACTGGTGATCTATTTTCTAAGTATAAGATCTTACCGCTGAATAATGCAACTTCTGGATTCCCTAAAGCTGAAATAGTAGCAGAAACCGCACCAGCAGTAATTGTACCACCAACTGTAAATGCTTTGTAACCAGTAGATTCATTTTGGTGATAACGAATAATACCGTTAGTACTATCTACTGAATCTACAACTGCACTTGCTCCAGTAGATGATTGAGTAATAATAGCGTCAGGAGTAAGTGAGCCTCCTGTTAAACCTGTGTAGGTAATTGTACGAGCTACGTACTTTGTAGTAGCAGTTGCAATTGTTGTTGTTCCATAATCATATGGGTCGATAATCAAACCAATTTGGCGATAATCATTATCAACGTTGAAGTCACCTGTACCATCAGCACCTGTTAAACGTACGTTAAGCATTGTGTAAACGCCATTTAACTCTGCAACTGGGTCAGAGCCATGTCCATTTCCTGGTGCTACAACTGCTCGAGCCGTTGCTGTAGTTGTAGCACCGCCTCCGCTAATTGTAATCTTTGCGTAACTATAGTTTGCACCAATGGATGTTAAGTAGATAGATGTTACAACACCACCAGAAACAACCGCTGTTGCAGCTGCTCCAGCACCGTTACCATCAATAGTAACTGTTGGTACTGATGTGTAACCAGCACCACCGTTAATAATCTTAATACGATAGATTGCGCCTTTAACTGAAGCTTGTTGTACGTTCCATTGAACAGTACCGTCGTCAGATAATAGAGTACGAACTGGTAAGAATGTAGACGTTAAAAAACGAGTAACGTCGTTACCAGTCAATGTGTACATAAACTTCCATAAGTATCCATCAGTCTCTTCATCGCCGCCGTTAGCCGCTGGGCGAGGATCTAATGTAAGAGCTTGACCAGTTGGTTTAACAACGGAAGGGCCAGAGCCAGCTTTTAGACACTTATAAACGTTGAATTCGTCAGTGATAACGTAGTAACGCTTAGTAGTTAATGCATCATCTTGATCATCATATTCAGCGTATGTTTGACCAGAAACCCAGCTGTAACGAGGTACAGTTGGTGTAGTATCTGATAAACCAATCTTCTTCATTGCAGACATTTTCTGCCATGCATCAGTAAGATCTGAGTGTCTATCCTTAGGAGTAGGGATAGCAGTATCATCATTTAAACCGGTTGTTGAGTTAACCCAAGGTTCAGATCTACCAACAAACATATAAAGACTTCTTGTACTTACATCAGACAAGAAGTTCTTTGCATTATCTAAACGAAAATTAGAGGTAATAATTGCGGCCATTTTTTAGTTCCACTTAAAGTTAGTGTTGTTCCTGTTATTTATTCGATTATTAAGAAGGATTTGTGTTATCTGGTGCTTCAACTTTTGCAGGGAATACGAAGTTAGTATCCTCTCCCTTGATAGCATCTCCAACCTTAATATCGTAGTAGTTGTAAATCGATGATTCGTTTGTAGACTCGGTCTGATCTAAGTGTTTCAGAGTAGGACCAGCCTTGATTGCGTTCAATGCTGAAATTTCTTTCACCACATCTACTGTTATTGCACTTAATGGTACCTTAGCAATACTTGTTGTAATAACAAATGGAGGTGTATCAGCAGTACCAGCGTTTCTTGGTATTAAATTCATTGTTCCTCTAGCAGAACTTTGAATAAGAATCTCTCCAAAGAAACGGAACCCAGCTGGGTGAAGAATCTTTTTAACGTAGTCTCTCCAAACTGCTAGGCCTTGACCAGTCTTAATAACATAAGAAAAAGACTGATAGTAATATGAATCTTGAAGATATTTAGTATCACTTAAAAAGCCATCGTTAGTTAACCACTTCTGAGTTGCTGGATTCCATTTACCATCAGATGGTTTAAGAATGTCAACACGTGGATAGTACAATTCAATCTGTTCATCAAATAATAAACTAAATCCTGAAACGAAAGAAGGAATAGATCCACGAGATCTGTAAAGATCAATGATGTGTTTGTATAATTTACGTCTATCAGCTTTTAAAGTCTTTGGTACGTTTTGCGCAAATTCTTTTTGTAAGTAATCAATGAATTCATTGGAGATAGCATCGATATCACGCAAGTAAAGTAGTTGCTCAATTGCGTATGAAGGCCCATCGGTTTCTTCCATGTATTGATAGTAACGCTTAAGAAACGCCACCAATTGAGGATTAGCGTCTACTAAGTGACCAGGAAGAGATGAAATTACTTTATATGACATATTAGTGACGTGGAGTTACGTTGTATCCAATACCAGCAACAGTACCACCAGTTGCGATTGTATCGATCTCAGGTGTTACTTCTACTTGATTCATATTAATAATAACTAATTGATTACGCTTAGGAGCGATGTCAAATGAGTTAGGTTTTGCGTAGATTGAAATTCTTCCTTTTGTAGTATCATAGTTTGTAATGTTAATACCGTCAAAAACTACAATACCATTTGCAACGTCAATGTATCCAATGTCTGGATTTACAATGACTTCACTTTCTCCAAGCATTTTATATGATTTTAGTTTATAGAATCCATCTACATAAGCATCGGTGTAGTTATTGATCTTTACTGCTTCACCATCGATATAAAATTCGTCTGTATCAATAATTGCTGTATTAGTATGTTCTGCATATAATGGTGCAGAGAACTGAACTTCATATCGCGCAATTGAGTTTAAAATTGGAGAGAATGTTTTCTCCATGTCTGATCGCATAACAGTGTTTAGAATAGAAGCGTCGCATGAGTCAATTAAGCGTGTTAATTTTGAGTAACGGAAAACACCGTCAAACTTTTTTAGGTCATTATTGTTATAACTATTGATGACACCAATTACTAAGTCTTTTAATTCACCTGCTGTTTTATCAGTTAAGTTTGGATCATACTTAAAGTACACTTTTAACGTTACGTATGTATATGTAGGATCAACGATTTCAGGTGTAATAGAAACAACGTTCTTTGTTCTAAGAATAGAGTCAATAATAAATTGTTTTTGAACTGCAGTTAAAGTTTCTGCGTCTTTAGGTTTAATGGAAATATAAACTTTACCATACTCAGGCGGTTCATTCTCTTCACCACCCCAAGCAGTGATTGTTTCAACGTTGGAGTAGTTATTAAGAATAGTAGCTTTATAATCGTCGGCTGTAACAACTCGGTTTTGAGATAAGAATGTAAGTGGTGCGTTGTATTTGATAGAGTCAATTGATTCTCTATCACCACCACCACCAGCTGAGTTAGCATTCGCTCCAGTTGAATCAACTGACGTAATACTTACAGAGGTGTTCCCTTGAATTGTATCGCTTAATGAGAACGCTGAAGCGCCGTTAGCTAAATCAGCGTCAGTTACTAGATACTCTATCTCAACAACGTTTCCTGGAACTAATCTTTTACCAAAGATGTTATCACCAAAGTAAACTTCATATTTTCCATCTAAACCTTCTTGAATAAAGTAAACTTTAGATGCGCCATCAATGTTTGTAACGTTATTGTTTCTTGTATAAACATCATATGTGTTTGAGTCAAAAGTTTCTTTAACTTTTACTAATATTGAAGATGTATCAATGTTTTCCTCTAAGACTCTAAACGTTTGTCTATCGTCAGAGCTGTCAACGATATATGTTGCTGACTTTAAAACACCTTGGTTAACCTTAACTGCATTGAATTGATAAACACCACTAACTGGAGTAATTGTAACAGCTTCAAGATTTACGAATTGGTAAAGTGTCCCATCAACCAATGAAGTGAATCTTGTTCCACGGTCCATCGTTAATGATGATGGGTTACCTGATGGAGAAGCAACGTTGATGTTTAAGTATGTAAATGCAGAAGTCTTTGAACGTGGTACATAACCAAGCATCTTAGCATGTGATACTACGTTATTTCTTAGTTGAGCTGTATCAAGGAAGACTTCGTTAATAACTGCGTTAGCTGTAAATGCGTTATAGAATGTATTGTATGCTAGAACGTCAAGAACAGACGAAAGGATAGATCCTTCAAAATCATAGTCTGTGAAGTTAGGATCAGCTTTTAAATATGATTTAAGGTTATCTTTGATTTGATCAAAGTCTAACTCTGTAATGTTTAGCCTTCTTTTATTGGCCATGTTATCTTACCCTCTCGAGCGCGGTTGTTACGTCTGCTAATTGTCCTGTAGATAGCATCTTAAACTGAATTGTAATTGATAATCTATTTAAATCTGAATCAGATTCATTAACATAAACACCAATCACTTGAGCTCGAGGTTCATAGATATCGATGATGTTAGCGATGACTGAATGGATTGTGTCTATTGTGTTATCATCTAAGTTTTCAAACAAATATTGCCTAATGTTTCCGCCAAAACGTGGTTGAAATGGTCTTTCAAAATTTCCTGTCAAGATGATATTGATTATTGAGTTTTTAACAGCCTCGATGTCCTTCTTTAAGTAGATATCGCTTGTAAAAGGATTTCTTTTAAAGCTTGGATCTAGGTCAGAAAAAAGAAACTTCTTTGCAACTACGTTAAGTGAAGTAGTTGTTAGATCTGATAGTTGTTGTGTTCTCATAGTTACTATTTATTATACTTATCTGGCAGATTCGTAAGTAAATGGCTGTTTAGTTTTTCTTCCAATACGACCGATGCGTACTTTATCACCGTTATAGGAGTTTGTTCCAATAGGGACAAACCTTGCACCAACGTGCCACACGATCTGTTCAATCTTATCGCCAGGATCTTCTTCTCTTAATAACTGAAAGTATCCAATTCGTGCTGTTCCAGGACCAACTCTTAAATTTCTAACTCTATTTAGAACCCAAGCCATTGGGTTATCAGTACTGCTCTTATAGTATTTAGCAGGTATAATAAAGTCAAATGCGCAACCGTATGAGTGCCATGAAACAGCGTTTGAATCTTTGTTTTGGTTACGCGCAACTGCTGTTAATGGTCTCCAACCACTCGTAAACGTAATATCTGGATAAGCTTCCTTTAAAGGAGCAGCAATGTAATATCCGATTGCGTCTAAATTAATTTCAATATATTTGCGAAGAGTAACACTGTCAATCCCTAGTTTTGAAGAAAGTGCAGCTGATGATTTACTCCAGTCTCTGCTGATCTTATAACCAGAAGAAAATCCAGTATCAGCGAAATACTTAAATCCATAAGGTGAACTTTTAGCAACTTCTAAAGTTCCTTCAATTGGAGATTTTGTTCCAGCTGGAGAGTTAGGAGGAGCAGGAGCAACGGTGCTATTTGGTGCAGTCGTAGTTACTGGTGGAACAACTTGTACAGTAGCTGGTTCAGGATTCGGTCTTTGCGGAGGTGTTGGAAGAATGATTGGTGTTCTAATATTACCAACTTCTAGCATAACTACGTTTGGTAATTTTTGACACGTAGTATCAAAACTAATCGTCAAAGGTTTAGAGATCTTATCAATTAAAGCAGAAGAAGACGCAGAAAGTTTTGCCTTTGCATCACCTAGCACTTGGTCAATATTCTCACCATTCTTAAGACGGGTAATTACTTCACCTGGATTAAAACCAAGTTTAGCTAAGTCTAATTCTAAAACTTGAATATCAAGAACAGTTAAGTCTTGAAGATCTTGAAGAATACCACTTAAATTAGATACTACATCGCCAAAATCTTTTTGAATCTCTTCAACAGCCTTTTGAACAGCAACAATATATTCGTATCCAGTCTTTGCAATGCTGTAAGCTTCTTGAATTTTTTGATAAAGGCTTGTAGCTTTTACTGCATTACCAATCTTACTAAAAAACTCAGCAAATGGAATATTAATCGTAATCATCGCTGTTGTAGCAGGAATGTATGTGGCTATAGCGTTAGCGACTATAGAGTACTTACGTAAAATAGCACGAATGTTATCGATCCTATCAAGTATCGAGTTAATTCCGCAACCTAAACTTGCCATAATTATACCTTAGTTAAGATTAATAGCTGAAGCAACTGCTGTGATAGTTCCACCAGCTCCAATTGCAATAGCTAAACCAGCGCCAATACCAATTGCGCCAGCAGTTGTAATACCAATAGTTGCGCCAACAATGTTAGTGATTGTTGTAGGATCACCAATAGTAGTAATTGCAGATTTAATACCAATACCTGTTGTAGCAATACTATCAATCTGTCCAGTCGATGTAAATTGAATTAAACCCAGTCCCGGTATTGTTCCAGCTTGAACTGAGAACGAAGGTACTAATCCACCAACAGTAATATCATAATCGCCGCTTACAGTTTGGCGAATACCACCAGCTGCAACATCTTTTATTTTACCATTTACAGTTAATTGTTTATCCGCATTAATAACAGTGGCTTCATAACCAAACACTTCTTTTAAATCATTTCCGCTTATCTTTGTTTTCTTTGATCCATGTACTTTAACTGTGTAGTCTTTATAAACTTCAAGATTATAATTACCAACTACTAATTGACGAAGATCGCCTTCAACAGTTAAGTTTGCATTGCCTTTAATTAAGATATTGTTTCCACCAAATACAACTTCATAGTTATTTCCAACTACCTTAGCAACTCTATTTCCGCCTGGAAGAAATTCTTGATACGTACCATCACCATGATACCAAAGTAAACGTGCATTCTCTGGACTATCATCAACTTCAATCACATGACCAGCAGTGCTTTCATATGTTCTAGTGTTTGGAAAATCACCGATGGTTGAACCATTTCTTCCTTCTGGTTGAGACCACTTTGGTTGTTCAAAATATTGATCAGGAAAACCAGTTCCATCTACTTTATCTAAATTTGGAATTGAAGCACAATTTACATTAGTAACTCTAGAAGCTGCCATGCTTCTTACCATTGGATGAATCGTCTCAATATCTTTACTAGTTGCAAGTACTCCTAAGTCTAATTCACCTGCAATAAAGTTTTCAGTCTGAGCTGGATTAGCATATGAAGAATCTGGATTAGGCGCTTTGCTTGGAGCTTTACCAGCGATTGAGCCAATCACTAACGGAGACTGTGCAGATTCACCGTCTAGAAAAAAACCAACAACTGTTGAACCAACAGCTAACCCATGCACTTCACTTCTTAATCCACGTAAGTTTGCGTGAGTTGTAGGCGACATCACAGTAGCCCAAGGTAAATCATCGGTTGGGCATTTAACTTGATCTAATGGATGTATTCCATAGCAACGTACTTTTACTCTTCCAATCTCTTCTGGGTCAGAGCAATTTTCAACCACTCCAACAAACCATTTAAAAGAAGAATTCATATGATCGTTAAACATTATTTTTTCTTACTCGCAATCGTGTCTTTAGCTAATTGTATAAATGTCATATGTTTTTGAGATGTAAATATATGACGCACTGACGCGGTGATATAATCACCAGAGTACATTAAATCATTTAATTTTTCTGCACTCTTAAATGTGTTTTGAGATGATGGAACTACAATAGTTATTTTTGATCCAGGAAACACGTTAATGTTACCTTGTACAACAATTGTCATCATAAAATTTTCAAGTTGTAAAAGCTTTGAATTTAAATACGGGATTTTATACTCGGCGTTTGTATGATAGTCTCCAATTAAATCATTTACTCCAGTAAGATCAGGTTTATTTGTATTGGATCCATCTGATGAAGTAATAATGTTATACACCTTAGCGTCTGGTAGATCATAAACTGTTTTACCTTTGACAGTTAAACCAGAATCTGGAAGTGCATTATTTAATGTAGTACTATTTTTTTCGTATTTAGTTAATGCAAATTTTTCTTCAGATATTTGCTTTGTTGTAATATCAAATGCGTAGACTGTAGAAGCAAACATTCCTTCACTTATGTTTTTATAACCTTGACCAAAGTTATCAATCTGCATATCAATGATGCTATAATATGTAGTTAATGGATCAGTTGATACGCTATCTCTTCTTACATATTTAAATGGCGCTGGACGAGAATACATCTTACCAAGAGAATTAAAAGCCATGCTTCCATCTAAATGTTCAAACACAAAGCATGGTGTTAACGTTTCGCTCTGTGCTCTTCTAGTAATCCACATTAAAGCGTCTGCAATCTTTAATCCCGGAACTACAACTTTAATATTATCAGATGTGTCTTCAATATCTAGTTGATTATCACTTAATCCTAAGTTATCCTTTAATATTGATTGTACAATCTCTGAGCTTTTACCTTTATACGATTGATTAATTCTAACGTTAGAGTTATGTAAAAAATGCGCAGATCCAAATGTTAAAGCGTATACGTTAGTATCTTTTTGTTTTTCTAATCTTTCAATCGATGTAGTTAAAAATGAAACAGTTTTATATTCATCTTTACCACCAGTTGACCTAATGCCAATTGTAACTGTAATCTGCTCATTGCCAAGAAGCATTATGTTATCAAGCAAAGACACGGCGTCAACTATTAAAAGTTTACCTGTAATGAATGGAACTTGAATAGACTGATAGATACTTAACTCCGTAACCAAGTCACTTACTTCAATTCCAGTGTCTGAAGTAAAAGCGTTCTTAATAGTTACAGATTTAATATAACCAGCGTTAATGCTGTTTTGTGAAGGTGCCATAATTACTGTGTGATTGTACTAATGAATTTCTCTGCAACAACTTGAATAAGTTCTGGTCTTATAACTTTAATTCTTGTGTGCTTTTCGTTTTGTTCAATTTCATGTTCATAGTTTGTTACTTGCTGAGCGCCAACTTTAAATCTATCTACGATAGTGCCATCACCTAAAGCGTAATGATGCGGCGCGTTGTATTGTTTTCTTTCACCTTGAATAGTTAAAAAGTTATTACTTGTTTGACCAAGCGCTAACTCACCTGAGATGAATGTATTGCTGTTTGTTTTATCGATAACTATATAACCAAGGTTTGGATCTTTACTTAAGATCGTTCCTCTAGCGTTTGAAGCAAGACCTTGTACAACTTCACCGATTCTATAGTTATTTGATAGGTTTCTATCGCTTATCATGATAACGTCTTTTGGATACTTTTCATAAACATAATCTTGAAGCTCTATAGTATTCATAGGCCAATCGTTGCGAATCTCAAGTAGAGTTGGATTTAATAATCCAAACGTCCAATGGTAATCAATTCTGCCATATAATTTATATGACACCGTGTCAGGTCTTTCACCATTCCTAATAGTGTAGTATGTATAGAAGGTAATATCGTCTAAGAATCTAGGATCAATTCTAGCTTTTCTAAACACATCAGTTATTTGACGCGTCTTACCATCGCCTAACATATCGTAGTCGATAGTTGAAAAATTTCTAAAGTACTTCATTAGTACATAGCCCTTTCAGATTTACCATTAGCATCGTACATCATATTACCAGATCCATGAATATCCATTGCACTATTAGTCTCTGTTTCTTGGAATGTTAACGTTAAGTTTGTTTCAATAGGAGATCCATCTTTAAAGAACGCTGGAACTCCTGATCCATTATAAGTTGTAGTTACTTGAGTTAAATAACAACGTTTGAATTGGATCATATATGGATTAGCGTTTCCGTCTTTATTTTTAAACGCAAACTTAATATTAAATAGCGCTGGTACGTTATATAAAGCGTTAAAAGATGAGTAGTCAATTGTTGGATACGCAGCTTGACGAAACACTGAGATGATCTTTGTAATCTCAGCTGCTTCTTTTTGTGATGCTGGTACTAATCTAAAGTCTAATTGTAGTTGACGTAAAGATGGAGCTCTAAACAATAGTTTAGTTGCGGGGTTTGCTACTTTACCAGAAGCAATTAAGGCGTTAGCCGCGATGCCTGATAAGAATCCACCAGTACGAGAATATTTTGTCAACATATGTTGAGCAATAAGATTTGGTGCAGCACCATTTATAAACGCAGATGTTGTATCACCTGCGCTTTGTGCAGTTGCAAACTGAGCAAATATCTCAGAAACACCTTTAGTGTCAATTGTATCATATGCCATTGAATCATTGATCTGAATCGCTGGAGGCATGTATAAAGATATAGTGTTTCCAGTTTCTCTAGTTACAAGTCTAGCACTTGCTAGAGCTTTACCAGCTGAGTATAAATCACTACCTAGTTCCTTAACGTTAGTTAACGCGCTTTCCCACTTACCATCTTTAATATCTTTAGCAGTCGTTAAAATTGAATTACCCGTCTGAGTAAGAGTATTTTGAAGAGTAGTGTTTTGATCAACTTCAAGAACATTGAACTTGACGTAAGCAGGAGACACTGATTCAGATCTGCTAAATAGATTGAGTGGATATTTTAAGTTAGCTTCGGATCTACGTCCTGTCACTAACAGACTTCCATCTTCGAAGGATACAACCGATGATCCGTCGTCGTTCGTTTGTGCGCTTTTAATAGCCATAGATAACCTTAAGGTTGAGGAATTTTATTTAAGTATTTATATGGCAACTTACAGTGGTTTCTTTAAACCTAAAAACCCAGCGAAATATTCTGGAGACTATAAAAATATAGTTTATCGATCACTTTGGGAACGAAATGTTTTCAGGTGGTGTGACGACAATCCTCAGGTACTCAAATGGGTAAGCGAGGAGATAGTTGTTCCTTATTACTACCCTCTCGATAAGAAGTATCACCGTTACTTTGTAGATTTAAAGTTTACGACAGCACAAGGCACGTTCTTAATAGAGATCAAACCAAAATCACAGACATTACCTCCAAAAAAGCCATCACGACAAACCCCAAAGTATCTTGCTGAAGCTGCAACCTACGTAAAGAATCAATGTAAGTGGAAAGCTGCTCAAGAATACGCAAAAGATCGTGGTTGGCAGTTTTCTATATGGACTGAAGACACAATTAGGTCTATGGGCATCAAAATTCTCTAATAAATAGAGGTATGGCTACAACATCCGTATTTACAAAGTATCAAGATAAGCTAACTCAACAAAATATTGAGCAGCGTACACGCGAGTCTATGAATTGGTTCATGACTAACCTAAAGAACGTTAGGGTTGAACCAAATAAGATTCTAAAAGATGCAACTGTTATTCCAAAAGCTAGACCAGCGATTGGAAGAATGTATCAGTTCGTGTATGACGCCAAGTTTAAAGATGAGTTACCTTACTACGACAGATTTCCGTTAAGCTTAATGGTTGGTCCTGCACCTGGTGGATTCTATGGTTTGAATCTTCACTACTTACAACCAACATTAAGACTTAAGTTATTTGAAAAGCTTTTACAATACGCTAACAACGATAAGTACGATGAAACAACTAAGATTCGAATTAGTTATAACATCCTTAACTCTGTTAGAACGCTAAAAGAATTTCAACCTTGTTTTAAACACTATCTAACTACACATGTAGAGTCTAGGTTAATGATGATTCCTTCAGAGAATTGGGAGATTGCAATATTCCTTCCAACGGAAAGATTTAAGAACGCTGATAAGAAGAAAGTGTGGAGAGACTCTAAGAGGAGCATCAAGTAATGTTACCAGTATCAATAGACGACTTAAAATCGACGATATCTAAGCGCGATGGCGTAGCAAGATCGAATCGATTTTCTGTTTACATGAACATTCCAATTATTAGCATTAGTCTTACAAACATTGTGACTAATTTACTTAAAGGTAATAACGCTTTAGCTGGAACAGTTAACAATCCAAGAGACATCAGCGTCTTGTGTGAAACTACTGGTATGCCAGGATTTGATGTCAACACTTTTGAAACATCTTATGGTATTAAACGTAGAAAAATGCCACAAGCCTTTGATCAACAAGATATTCAGTTTACATTTATGGTGACTAATGATTATTTCTCAAGAAACTTCTTAGACACTTGGTGCAATTCAGTTATTAATAAGCTAGATGGTACTATTAACTATAAGTCAGACTACGCTTCCGACATCGTTATTCAACAATTGGATGTAAAGAACTTTCCAATCGGTGGCGTTAAGCTTTATAACGCTTATCCAGTTAGTATACAAGAGATTCCATTAAGCAATAATAACGATAACGATATAACAAAGATTACAGCGACATTTACATACGATTATGCAATGAACACTGATGCGATTGCCTCTTCTTTAGATGCAGGATCAACATTATTAAAATCACTTGGAAACTTTAAAATCGGTTTCTAATAACTATGGAGTAATATTATGGCTTTACCAAAATTAAATACAGTTTTTTATGATTTGCAGCTTCCTTATAGCAAAAAGACAATTCAATATCGTCCATTTGTAGTTGGAGAGCAAAAAAATCTTATGATTGCAATGGAAACTAAAGATGAGAAGCAAATTTTCTCAACTATGAAGCAATCAGTGCAGACTTGTACGAATAATACAGTTGATGTGTCTAAATTACCACTGTTTGAATTAGAATATTTGTTTATGAATATTCGAATGAAGTCAGTTGGTGAAAAATCAAAGATTATTTTAGCGTGTGAGGAATGTTTAGCAGAAAATGAGGTTGAACTTGACCTTCGCAATACATTTTTTGAAGAACCCTCAGAGAAAAAAGATAACGTTGTCTTTTTAACTGATAGTGTTGCTGTTAGAATGAGAATGCCAAGCCTAGATTTAATTCAAAGCTTAACTAACTCAACAAAGGAAGAAGACACTGACACTAAAATGGCTTTTGAAGCAGCACTCGAGTGTATTGAAGCAATTTTAGATAAAGAAAATGAGTATTTGATTGATGATTCAAACAAAGATGAGTTACGTGAGTTCATCGACAGTTTAACATCAGATCAGTTTATGAAAATTCAAGAGTTTTTGAATAACATTCCAACATTAAAGCTTAAGTTAGAGCACAAATGTGAAAAATGTTCAGCAGATATGTCAAGAGATCTGCAAGGAATCGCAAATTTTTTCTAATTTGCCTCTCTCATGAAAGTTTAGTCAATTATTATAAGACAAATTTCGCATTAATGCAACATCATAAGTATAGTTTATCTGAGTTAGAAGAAATGTTGCCGTGGGAGAGGGAAATTTACGTTACATTATTAACTGAGTGGATCAAAGAAGAGAACGAAAAGATACAACAACAGCAATCACGCTACAATAGGTAACATAAATGGCTACAAAAACGGACGATTCAAAAAGAAGTGGCATCATTAATCTCGCTGAAGAGATTAGAAAGTCTAAGACTCAGGCAAAAGACTCATCTTCAGCTAAAGATATTGAGGAGTTAACTTCTTTAATTGAAACTTTAAAGAAACAACGCTCTGAGAATACGGCTACGGCTAAGTACATGGCCAAGTTGTCTCAGAAATTAGATAAGGCGAGCAACCCAACGACTTATCTAAGAGCTGTGATGCCTAAATTCTTCCAAACGTTCCATGAAAACTTAGATACCTATGATAAAGAGCGTAAAGCAAGGCTTGAGATTGAGAAAATCCAAGCTGAGAATCGTAAAAAAGAGATCGCAGCTTTAAATAGTTCTTTAGACGAGTTGGTAAAAGGATCCGAAGCTCTAAGCGAAATATCTAAACGCTTTGGAAGAGACGCAGCGAAGAGAGAAGCTCTAATTCGTGAAGAAGAAAAGGCTCTTAAAGCCGCTGATACTAACTATATGAAGAATATGGATACCATTAGCGAACGTCTAAAGAGCATTAGTGAAGACGCTAAGGCTCAGTACTTTAAAGATAAAGGTATTCAGTTAGTTAAGGTCGTTGAAGACGAGCCTTCAAAGGAAGCTCTCGATAAAATTAAGAATAAGTTATCAGAGCAGATTGAAGCCGACGCCAATAGGTATGAGACTGAGAAGATACAAGCTAAGACTAAAGCCACTGAGGAGCGTCGCTACAAAGAAAACATGATTCGCGAACAATCTTTATTTAGAAGACTGTTCGGAGGAAAGAAAGACGAGAAGAAAGAAGGCGGCGGCTTAATGAGTTTCTTTGGAGATTTGATCTCAAGGTTCTCAGCCGACACTTTGATTCCAGCCTTGATTAAAGCTGGTGTACTTACAGCTGTTATCGCAGCCGTAAGAGAGTACTTTACTAATCCAGAGTTTAAGAAGATCGTAGACGAGTTTGGAAAATCTATCTACGACAACTACCTTGTTCCAATCTGGCAAGGAATTAAAACCGAGTGGGAAAAGAACTGGCCAGAGTTAAAAGAGTGGATGTTTGAAAAGCTAAAAGAAAACTGGGGATTAGTTCTAGGAGCTTTAGCGCTGGCGTTTCCAGGTACAACACTTACACTGATTGGTCTAGCGCTAAAGGGATTATGGAAAGCTTTAGCTTGGGCTGCAGCGGCGATTTATCGTACGATTGCTAGCACGACTGGCGCACCAACTCCTGACGTTCCTGACGGACCAGATCGTACAGACAAAGGCGATAAGAAAGATAAGGGCGGAGGTAAGGGTAAGGGTAGACACACTACGAGAGATCCTAAGACCGGTCGATTCGCCAAGAGGATTGAAGGCGTAGGTAAGGGAAGCAAGTTCTTTGATAAGATCAAAGGTGGTAAGATGGCTGGGCTTGGAAGATTGCTTGGCTACGGATCCATAGCTACACTAGCACTTACACCAAGCAGCACACAGACTCCAGCCGACGAGGGAATGTCTGTTATTCAGAACTTTATCGATGAGTTGCCGGAGGATATAGAGTTAACGGACGCTGAGTTTGATGAGGCTCTAGCCGCAGGTGAGGGTGGATTCGGTTCGGCTCAACGATGGGTCGGGGACTTTATGGATAAGAAAAACCTGATGATAGATTACTCAACAGGTGCACCGGAGCTTATTACGAAGGAAGAGGGACGTAAGCGTGGATTAGAAATTCCAGAGGCTAAGAAGAAACCAGCGGCTGCCGCTCCTAGAGCTGCGGCGCCTAGTGTAGCTCAATCCAGCGCGAACCTAAGTAATCCATACGCTCAACCGTTTGCGGTTAATCCGGCTTTCGCGAAGTCTTTAGGTATGAATCCTATGATCGTGGCGCCAAGCACTACAAATAATAACAGTCAAACGTCGGTGTTGTTCCAGAAGCAAGCCGTGGATCCAAGCAGATCCATTATGTTCCAGAATAAGCCCTAACGACTAGCCACTAAAGCATCTCAGCGAGATGCCCACGGACTGTGCTTCTTGTACTCAGGAAAGGTGATCTCTTTAATGGTCACCTTTTTTGTCATGCTTAAAGACTTCTCAAACTCAATCCACGACTTAAGGTTATACCCACGAGCAGGGACCTTAAACTTAAAACCGCTATCTAACTCTACGGTCAGCAGGAAGCAGGCATCAGTCTTAACCTTATTCTCAGGATAGCCAATCAGCTGCATCGCTCACCGATCTTCCTACAAGCTTCCATATAAAGCGCCGGGCTAATAACACTTAAGACAGCCAGGAGGCTAGAAGCCAGAAGCAACACGATACGAATATAGATTGCATCAGTTAGTTCATTGAATATTCTCATTGTATTACTCCTTGAGTCTCAATATAAACAACGGGTAGATCGCTAGATTGCGATACCCAGATATAATCAAAGTTACCAACGAGATCGGAATC
>JACCDP011445921.1_pt1 | contig 44444 bp, 33 predicted proteins | sample 7445841 | NCBI WGS metagenome assembly JACCDP01 (sample SAMN15323441, study PRJNA562643) | freshwater metagenome | isolation source: river surface water | place: USA:Blue River Watershed | collected 2017-08-17
CCCAGCGGGATCACGTAAAAGCGAGCAAATGCTCGCTTTTTTATTTGCTGGGATTCTGCTTGCGCTCTGTCTCGCTCAAATGTCCACTGGACAGAAGATTAGTTTCTCCACGGCTAAACGATTCTCCTTGACATCAAAACTAACTGCTATTATTATGAAGGACTGCACCGAAAAAGGCTACTACAAAATGAAGTTCGAGATTTTTAAACGGAACTGTATAGAAATGATTGAACTTTTTGGGCCAACATCTTAAAAGAAATAGAATTATAAGTTTAGTAATACACTCATTTGCTATTTAGCCATAGCCCTCATTTTATGACCATAATTAAGGTGTCACCTTTTAAAAACCGGGTAAGTCTTAGAAGAGAATAATTAAAGTAGAAAGTAAAGGTTATGTATTCCGTACTTTATATGTTGCAGGAATCAAAAAACTCTATAAAGCTTTTTAGCCCTACTAAAATAACACCTTTGCTCTGCGCGTTCAGCTTTATGAGTACAGGCTGGGTGTTAAACCTTAATAATATCGCAGCCCACAGGGATTTAGATTTAACATTTTCCAAGTCGTTTGCGTAGATATTCGAAACTTCTTTTGGATTAGCTTCGCCTTCGGCATATTTCAACATTTGAATATGCCTCAATTGAATCTTTTCAAAATCTGCTTTCGTTATTTTTTTAGTTGGAATTTCTTTCTTAGCCTTATAATACCCCCAAATAAGAAAGTAGATTTTCATAATTTCATTGAATTCCTGAGGCATAACGTCAAGCTGGTAGCCAAACAGCGTGGATAAGAAATAGGGTTGACATTGAAACATTTCGTCTGATAACGCAAGCCCATAATCCATATTCAAATTGTCTATGTTCTTTAAAAGTTCCGCTAATTCTGTTGTTTCCTTCGGGTCTGTGGGTGCAATTTTCATTTTTTAAATTGTTATTTTATGCGTTTTTTATTGTCCTAAGCCCAAAAACTGGACTGATTTTTCTAATGAGTATGCAAGTAAATTATATTTCTCCAACTCCCCCATGAGGCAAAGATAGGCTGTTTCGTTGAACTTGTCAAGGCACTCCACCCAGCAACATTCGCTGTTCTGCATTGACAAGCTCACCAAATCCGACTCAAAATCTTGCATAACAGTTAAAGGATTGCTTAAAACAAGTGTGAAACAAGCTCTTCCACTTTACCAAAAATTTGTTGCTTAAAGAGTTTTAAAGTACACCAACAATCATTCTTCCATTAACACAAATTTTTTCCTGAAAACCGCTGGAAAAGATATGTTTTTTGCAGACTTTTGCGTTTACTTAAAGAACATACTCATGCCTAACAAAGAACTGCAAACATTTCCATACCAAAACATGAAAACTACTTCCCTCAAAAAGGAAATCTGGAAAGAAATTCCTGGATTTGAAGGTTCTTATCACATCTCTAATTTTGGAAGAGTAAAATCATTAGCCAGAATAATAACCGGCAGATGGGGCGAGTACCCTATTGACGAGAAAATATTGAAGCTAAAACTGGATATTAAAAAAACCAAAGGAAAAAACCTTAAACTCTATTCTCTTTTAGTTGGTCTGAACACTGAGGGCAATTCACATGCTATTTCAATTGGCAGAATGGTTTATTATGTGTTTGTGGAAAAATTTAATTTGAAAGACCGGCGTGTTTTAATTGGCTATAAAGATAAAGATGGAAGAAACTGCCATGTAAGTAATCTTAAAAAAACAAATTCAAGAGAGCTGCGGCTCGAATCCCTAAAACTAAAGAGATTAGCCGATCCTGATTCCCTGGTGCCGGTTACCTGCTTTGATCAAGAGGGTAAGCCTTACAAAAAATTTAAAAGCATTAGTGAAGCTGCGAAAAAAATGAAAATTTTAGCCAGTAATATAGGAGCCGTCATACATGGTGACTACCTCATGTATAAAGGGTACTTCTGGAAAAAAGGCCTTCATGACACGCCTTTAAATTTGGATAAGTTATTGAGTCAGGACAAAAGTAAATCATTTATCAATGAGAACCTGAAGGCCCGGCTGGGTATTAAAAAAATCAATCCACTAAATCCACCCCCATTCCTGAATCTCTCCACACAAACCATGCCCGGTGAAAAATGGAAAGATTTTCCGGGTTACGAAGGCTTGTATATGGTTTCTAATTTGGGGCGCGTGAAGACACTGAAAAAAATCACTTCCGGCAAACAACAGAAATGGAAACCGGAACGTATTATCAGCATTGTCGTAGATTTCCGGAAAGATGAAAAAGGAAAGGAAATAGCGGGCAATACCCTGGTCACACTATCTAAAGACAACAAAAAGAAAACTTATTCAATTGCACGCTACGTGTATTATTTATTTGTGAAGAAGTTTGATTTGAATAACCTGGCACTGAGAATTTATTACAAAGACGGAGTTACTGTACATAATGATGCTAAAAACCTCATGCTCAAGAAAGCCCTCTGGTCGTTTCATGAGTAATGGCCAGTAAGCATCCTCAGGCGCGCTTACAGCTTTATTCCGCTGCATTGACCTACAATTATTATAGAAGCAGGCGGGCGCTAACCAGCTCATCGGAGGTTGTGCTCGCTTGCCCGGCTTTTGACTATTAGCAGCCAATCCCTGTTTATCCGTACTTTTCTTCTAATTCTAATTTTTTTATTCTCGACGAGATGGCACCAGTGCTTCTGCCGAAATGTTTTGAAATATCCTTAGTACTCATTCCCATACAATACATTTCGGTTAATTCCTCATCTAAAGCATCTGTCCAGGGAGCATAAGCTTCTTTATGCTTTTCCCGCATTTTCTCCACTGAGTAGGCAGGTTCGGGCTTAACTATCTTTTTTTCCTGAACCGGTTTAACTGCATCTTCAGGCTCTTCCAGGGATTTAGTGTTGTCTATATATATATGCGGTGAATGTGGGAAGTCCTTTGGCAAAAGATCTCTATGAAGATGTATACTGTTTTTAGTTCTGGTTATGGCTACATATAATAAATTAATTTCTTCATTTATTTTCGCTGTATTAAAACTTTGACTCCTTCCATCAGCCTTCGTCTTTTCAATTTTTTCCTCAGAAATAAAATCATTGACAAGTTGGATGGCATCATATTCCATTCCTTTACAGCGGTGAACAGTAGAAAATATTATTTCTGCTTTTTCTTTATCATCAGAGTCAATATGCTTTTCTTTAATAGCCTTTATTATGTCTGGAATTTCATCTCCATACTCTTTTACTATTTCTACCATCATCGCCAGTTGAACATCTTCCGTTTTCTTAATATAATCCTCTAACTCTCCCATGTTCTTCATCAGTTTAATCAGCTTATCTCTTATCAGGTTACGTTTGCCATTATATAAATTTAAAACATCATACAGTGAGGCTCCTTCATCGGCATAAGTATATGAACTTATGTTACCTTCAAAGTATATATGTTTTATTTTTTTCTTTTCGGTTACATATTCAATTGCCTTTAACAATAAACCTAAATTTGTTCTGCCAATTATTGCTTTTGATTGGTAGGTTTTGGTGGTTCCCAAACCCTTAATCACAAAAGGTTCATGCTCGCTAATATGATTTTTCCAATTTAAAATTTCGGCTGCAAGATTGGCTATGTCCTGACTAAACCTAAAGCTGGTAGAAAGCGAATAGGTTTTATACTCTACTTTCTCTAATGAATTTACAGCGTGCCGCCAACCATATATTTGCTGGTGTGTATCTCCCACAATTACTTTAACAGCATTCTGCTTTAAGAAAACATCAAGCATAGCCGCCGATGCATCCTGACCTTCATCGAAAAGAATATAATCAAAGTCTAATTTTGGCTCCGACAACTGAAATTTTTTGAGGTAGAAATCATGGATGACTTCTATCTCTCCCTTATTCATTTTACTTAACAATAACCTGGTTTGAGTTTCGATATATGCATAATGTTTTAACACAAATTCCTTAGCCCTCTCATCTTTAATGGTATCTGCATAATTTAATTCCTGTATTTTCGATTTATCGCTATTGCAAAAATAAGTGATGAATTTATTGATGTGATTGGCAACAATGAATTCAGCGTGTTGCTCGCCATTTCCTTGCAAGTGAAGTAGCTCAGCAATTTCTGGTGTTCTGTATCCCTGATTTTTTACTTTATAGTTAAACGCCGGCACAACTTGCCGATAGGCCAGGGAATGGGCTGTTTCAACTTTTACGTTTTGTAATCCGCAATTTTCAAATTTTCTTTTAGCCTCTATTTTAACGGCCCGGTTAAATGCCAGATACAAAATACGTGCATTCGCCGAACGGGATCTGGCATATTCAATCATGGTGGTTGTTTTACCAGATCCGGCAACTGCATTTATTTTAATGTTACCTGTTGAATTTAATATTTCTATTTGCTCCTGAGTTAGCTCCATTTAATCACTAAAAATCATGCTAAATTACAAAATGTATTAACACATTTTTACAATCACTGGCATGAACCCCAGGGTAAGCCCTGTACCCTAATTCCGCCTCAAAAGGAGGGCCATTCAAACTTTTAATTGTTTTTTCCTTATACTATAAATATGACTATTTACCATTCATACAACTCATTACTTATTTCACTAAAATCTTATACCTTTGGGCTCAAAAATACCTTACAGGATCATGTATTCTTATCATAACCGGATTAAACAGCGGATAAAAAACAGAGAACTCATTTCTTATGAATATGTAGATAATTACAAAGACATAAGTCCTTGCCTCCTGCTTTATTTTGATACAGAACCAAAGCTGAGACCTATCCGGAAACACCGCTTTAAAGAATACGAAGAACTTCTGAATCAACCTCTTTAATTTCAGCGATCACTTTTTATTTTTCAACAAAACCAGGCTTTCCAAACGCTGCCTTTATTTTATATTTTAGAATTTTAAAAATTGTTGCTGCTATTTGGAACCTGGGTTTTATGCGCACTTTCCTTACTAACATTTATCCGATAATGCGAGCAATGCTTATATTTGTTAGTGGATAAAATGGGCAAATGAAATTCCTGATAAGTTCCTAAAACTAAATTTCACATGAAAAGATACCGATATCCGGTGAACATGGCCCTCTTCCTCTCCTTCTTTATACCAGCCCTTTATCTTATCTATTCTTTCTTTCTACATACTGCCGCACCGGAAGTAAGGAGTATACTTGGTTTCTTTTCACTGCTTTGTTTATCCTTTGCACTTTTTAAAAACAAAAACACCTTTACCCTTTTGCTCGGATTAAGCTTGTTAGCCGGAAATTTTAACGGCATTACTGTATTTGAGAATTTCCCCGCTTACCATTTTTTCATTCATATTGGTTCAGTCTCCATCCCATTGTATTGGGGTGTACCATTCTTTTCCCTCCTATTATTTATTTATATCCTGTTTAATAAGGGCTTTTACACGGGTATTGTTTCAAAAAATTACTGGACTAACTTTTTAAGCCGCACCAGCGACATAGAAACTGTTTATACCCTTGTTTCACCAGTAGAAGATCAACATAAAGACCCTGATATTCCAGCAGACACTAAGTAAAACTACCCTCACTCATTACCCAAATCCCAACATTCATCAGCCATCAACAACATGAGCTTCACCTGCCTTAAGCCCGGCTAATTACCATCTACCTTCTTGTTCCGGAATTTGTTGATAGGTCTCTTGTCTGCTACAACTCCTGCTCTGAATTTATTTCCTGGCAATACGTTTTAAAATAGGTTTATACGATTCAGAAACGGTTATGTATTTATTTGCTATACGCAACTGATCTTTTTCTATAGCCTCAATTTTATTCACTGCAACCATAAAAGATTTATGAACCCTGCAAATGATATGGGGCGGAAACAATTTCTCCAATTCATAAAAGGTCTGAAGCGTCATCACCCGCTTATCTTTACAATAAATGCAGCGGTAATCTCCCATGCCTTCGATATATAGTATATCATCGAATTTTATTCGTTCAAGGTGTGTCCCGGTTTTAATAAATAGATGATCCGGTGCATTACTCTTTTTATTATAAATAGTTGTTCTTGCCCGTTCAATGGCCAGCGTAAATCTTTCAAACGTATAGGGCTTTAACAGGTAGTCGGTAATATTAATTTCGTAGCCCTTTAATGCATATTCATGATAAGCCGTGGTAAATATTACTTCTGCACTGGTATTAACCAACTCCAGCAGCCTGATTCCATCAATGGTTCCAATGTTTATATCCAGCAGAATTAAATCAATGTCAGTGGTTTTAAGAAAGCTTATTGCATCCGCTCCTTTGTCAAATACCCCTTTTAATTCTATCCAGGCAAATTTACCCACATAATCTCTGGCTCTGTCTGCAGCTAAAGGTTCATCTTCAACAATTATGCAACTAATGATCATGAAGAATAATTTTTAATTTAACTGTGTACTTAAACTGCTCTTTTATTATTGCTAAGTTATGTTTATTAGGATAAAGTAATACTATTCGCTTTTGAGTTAATTCGTTTCCCTTTCCACCTGTTGAATCCTTCATCAGGCTTTCTTCCTCCATTGTATTGCTGCATTCAAAAGATATAACCTCGTCTGTTATGTCAAATGTTACGATAATATTTCCGTTTGACTTAATTTTTTCCGAATGTTTAAAGGCATTTTCAATATATGGAATAAATAACATAGGAGCTATAACTTTCCCGGATGGGTTTCCCTGAACAAAATACTTTACATACTCCGGATTGGAGGTTCTGATTTTCTGCAGGTCTATGTATTTCTCTATATATTCCAGTTCCTTATGAAGCGGAATACTTATTCCTTCTGCTTCGTAAAGGGAAAAGCGGAGCATTTCGGATAACTTATTCAGGTACTCTGATGCCAGGGGAGGGTTTTTCTGAATTAACACATCAATATTGCTGATGGTATTGAATAAAAAATGTGGATTAATCTGAGATTTTATTAAAGCTAATTCAGTATTAAGATTTTTTCTTCCTAATTCTTCTTTTAAAAGAATATCGGAATACCCTGTAATAAAACCCCGGATAACCAAAGCAATAGTACCATGAAACTGGGCAATAACAAATAAGACCAGTAGTATACCCAGAAAAGATCTGAATTCTTCATTAAACAGCGTCCTGCCCCCGAAGATCAGACTCATTAATATGCCGCAAAAAAAAGCGGTTAGCACTGAGTATAAAACAGAAAATGAAATTAACTTCAGTATTTTACGTTTCAGGTAATAGTTGAAAAATAATAGGGAATAGTTGATATAAAAACCCAGAATAGCTGATACAAATACTAAAATGGAGAACGAAGAAAAAAAAGTTAGTTTGAAATAATTTCTGACACTAAATTCCTGTTGAAACTTTAACATGAGTATGACTATTAAAGAAACAACACTCAGGTAAAATACCCAATAGATGGTATGGATAAAAATAATTATTCCTTTTTTCACTTTTTAAATGCGATTTTTTTAATCCAGCTTCACTTTGCTAAGAAAAAACTCATTTGAGTTTTTTTTGACTAAAATCCCTTTTACCTTTCCGTTTTCATCCAATTTAAATGCTTTTTCTGAAATTCCCTCATTGTTGATAAAGTTTGTATCATTCAAAAAGTATATTTTCATTTCCTTGTTTCCTATGCAGTAAAACAGGTCATTGTTTTTCCGGATAACCTCCACCAATGTTGTATTTTCCTTGTCATCTTTATAGCAGTAAGTTCCCTGGTATTCTTGTAATGGCAATTTATCCGGATTACTTATATTGACATTTTTCTTAGCATCAAATCCCGGCCAATGATAACTGTCCATAACACTGTTCAGTACCTCTCTTAATATATCACTGTTTTCAGAATTAATGAATATGGCTACACCATAACCTCCTTCCATACTACCATAAAACATCCCACTAAAACCTCTGTTACCTGCATCGTGCCCAAAGTAGGAGTAGCCTCCGCTCTTTTTAATGAAAAACCCTAAAGCAGCTTCTTCATTCATGTACGGTGTAAGCATCATTTTAGTAGTTGTTCGATTGATTATTTTATTGGACTTTCCCCTCAGTGATTGTTGAATTTCAATGACAAATTTACACATATCGATTGGAGTCGTCCAAGCACCGGCTGCCGACTGTTCCGGAAGTATAGGGTACTTTCCTTCCAGTTCATTTCCCAGGCTGCCATAGCCCACTGCTCTGTTTAAAACACTATCCTGCAGGCTGTATTGACTAAAAGAGGTATTATTCATGTTTAAGGGCCCAAATATTTGTTCTTTCATGTATTGGTTATAAGGCATACCGGTAATGTCGGTAAGTAACAATTGAGAAATTAATACACCTCCGCCAGAATACCGCATTTCTTTTCCAGGTTCAGTGAGTGAACGTATGCGCTCGGAATTGGCTGGATGCACCCCCTTTATAATTTGAATAAGGCTGGGAATACTATCCTTGGGTGTATAACCCATAAAACCATGTACATTGGTTCCGGCTGTGTGACTTAACAGGTGAGCCAGGTTGATCATTTTTCCATTCGCTACTTTATCGTAGGGAAATTTCCAGGAAATAAGTTGTTGATTGATGTCGGTAAAAAGATCCATTTTTTTATCCTGAACTAATTTCATAATACCTAAAGCGTTTATTGATTTACTCAATGATCCTGGTATAAACAGGGTATTGGTATCTGCATTGCTCCTTTTTAACTTGTCTGAATACCCATAAGCTTTTGCCCATTCAATGCTATAATTATTGATAACTGCTATGCTCATCCCTGGTACCTGATAAAACTTCATTCTTTCTTCTATTGTCCAATCCTTGTTGTTTAAAATCTTAAATGACCCCCAATTATTTTCAACAGCAGCTATTTTAGCTGTTACACTATCACCAGTCTTTGCAACGGGTTTCTTCTCCGAATCATTAAAGTAGTTCAAAGCCAAGACCGAAGTAATGGAAAACAGTATAACCAATAAGAGCATAATCACTTCTTTTTTTCCATGCCCCTTTTTAATGAGTGGTATTGATAAGTGAGATTTAACTAACAACAATATATAGTTGAGTGCCGAAATTAGTATGAAATAGGCCAGGGCCCATTTCTGAAGATTTACCTCCGGGTTTATTTTATTGTCGGCTTTTAAAAATGAAAGGGAGCTGTACGAATAAGGTAATACATACCCATATTCCCAGTTTACGGCTATTAAAGAGCCAATTAATAGAATAAAAGCAATTGCTATTGGGATAATATAGTTGCGGATATGAAAAGACAACAAAAACTGTATGGCTACTATTGGTAAACAATCTATCAGGTATTCCAGACTTTTTGAAAGATACCCATAGAGTGGAAATTCTTCCTTTGGATAAATGACATCGGAATAAACTATGACAGGAATGAGCCCGGTTAAATAAATACCTAAAGTAAACAACACAAAAAACTGAAGTAAACAATACCCCAAAGAAATATATTTGGCAATAAATATGGTGGATGAATTTATGGGCATGGCCCATAATTGCTTCCAGGTATTATTTCTATACTCCAACTGGTTTAGTAGGCTACAAGCCAGGGCTATTCCCATGGGCAAGAGCAATAAGGACATGTATTGCCAATTTTGATGAAACAGTTTCATCCAAATTCCTTCGGTTGAATTTTGCATAACTGTTTGCTCATGTTTGGTGAGTCTCGCTATTGTCATTACCAATGGAATAAACAAACTCCCTCCTATTATCAACCAATTCAACGAACTCCCCTTCCTTTTTATGGATTCGCTTTTCAAAACATTAATTAAACTCATATGCCTTTATTTAATACTATTCATAAATACCGATTCCAGGTCTTCTCTCACTGGCCTTACTTCATAAATATTCATTTGCTGACCGACCAGAAACCTGATTAAGGCAGCAATATCCTCTTGCCCGGAAACCCTTACCAGCACCTTGCCATTACTTATGGAATCAATTATCCTCTCCGATTTTTTCAGTGTTTCCAGGAGTTGTGTTTGGTCTGACGCAGAAATTTCTACCAGGTGACATTGCTTATGTTGGTTGACAATTTCTTCGAGCCTGCCTTCAAATATTATGCTGCCCTTATGCAGTAAACCAATATGAGTGGCCGTTTTTTCTATTTCTGCAAGGATATGACTGGAGATCACTACTGTAATGCCACATGATTTATTCAAATGAATGAGTAATTCACGCATTTCAACTATTCCACCGGGATCTAATCCATTGCTTGGTTCATCTAAAACAAGTAGTTCCGGGTTGTTTAATAAAGCAATAGCAATGGCCAATCGTTGCTTCATGCCCAGCGAAAAATTTCCTGCCTTTTTATCTCCGGTCTTTTCCAGCCCAACTGTGTGCAAAACCTCATTGATTCTTTCGGGCTTGCAGTTATATAAGCTTTGCCACACCTTTAAATTGTTGTACGCATTTAAATGCGCATAAACAGAGGGTGTTTCTATGAATGTTCCTGTTTTACTCAACATTTCCTTTTTATGATCAGCCAGGTCTTTATCAAAAACCTTTATTTCTCCCTCCTGCATGTTAAGCAGGCCAATCATCAATTTCAGCAAGGTTGTTTTACCAGCGCCGTTTGCGCCAAGCAAGCCATAAATAGATCCCTGTGGAATGCTTATGTTTAAATTTTTGAGCACCTGCTGGTTTCTGGAAAATTTGTAGTTAATATTTGAAGCTGTAATAATATTCATGAAGCAAAAATAGCCAACATCTGCCTACCTAAATGGAGTAATAGGTGTACAGGCACAACTAATCTGTAAAATCCATTGTTTAATCGGTAAAACCCATCGGGGAAGGAAACAAAGAATTAACTATTCAATACAACTGAGCTTATTGCGGTTAAGATGCTTCGTATATGCGTTCATCCTAAACAAAGAAGTCTGCCTAAAAATTAAGCAGACTTCTTTCATATGTAGATAATTTGTTTTTTTTAGTTGTCATATGGAATAACCATGTATCTTCATTTGTGTTTGCGCTCGGCGGAACATGGTTATTTCACATAATTTATTACAGCTTTACCTGTCTAAGTTACCATACTCCAATTTTATGCCCTTTAGCTTAAGTATTAACTTCAGGATTGGAACAAAGAAAGGCACGTACATCATCGCCTCAGCCATCTCATAATGTTTAAGCACTATTACCGCTTTACGTTTCATACGCTCGGATATCAGGTACAAGGCCGGAATGAGGATTAGGGTAATCACCGTTGCAAAGGATAAACCAAATATCATGGTCCAGGATAAAGGCCCCCAGAAGGTAACATTATCACCACCGAAATAAATATTGGGTTCTAATCTGGCAAAAAGGCCTTCGAAATCCATGTTTAATCCAACCGCCAGAGGTATTAAGCCCAGTATAGCTGCTGTAGCTGTGAGCAATACCGGAGTCATACGGGTACGTCCTGCCTCCAGGGTAGCTTCCCATAAATTCATACCTTCTCCTCTGGCCATTTCAGCGAATTCAATTAATAATATTCCATTCCGTACTGCAATGCCACCCAGGGCTATAATACCTACACCGGTCATCACAATACTCATGTCCATTTTAAAGAAGGCCGTTCCTAATATCACGCCTATAATGCTAAAGAATATTTCGGTCATGATAATTACCGGCTTACCCAATGCATTAAACTGCAACACCAAAATCAAAATCATTAATCCAAATGAAATTAATAATGCATTCTTCAAAAAATCGGCGGTTTCTTTCTGTTCTTCGGCCTGCCCTCCAAAAACAATTTGAACATTTCCTTGAGTTCTATACCTCTTGGCGGCTTTTTCCACTTTCGCAGCCACTTCATTTTGGTTAAAGCCTTCCTTCACATCAGATCCCAAAATAATTACCCGCTTAAAATTCTTACGTTTGATGCCTCCGAAAGTGGTTGAGTAATATACATTGCATACCGATGAAAGGGGCACAGAACGCAGAATCCCTCCCAGATTCATATCGCGGAAAGTTATTTTTATATTCCTGATTGTTTCCAGGTCAACGCGCTGATCATATTTGTATCGTAGCTGTACCGGATATTCATCATCCACATCACGGAACTTGGTGGCTTCTACTCCAAACACCGCACCTCTGATTTCCATAGCCAATTGCCAGGTAGACAAGCCCTCCCGGTTGGCACGTTCACGGTCGATGTCAAATACTATTTCGGGCTTATTGTCTTCAATGTCCTTTTTAAGATCCATCACTCCCGGAATCTTTAGCGAGTCAAGATACTTCTTCAGTTCATTGGCATTATAAATAAGTGCCTCCAGGTCATCTCCCCTTACTTCCATGCTAATGGGTTTACCAACAGGCGGTCCTGCCTGTTCCTTGTTGGCTGAAACTTGTGCCCCCGGAATATCCCACTTTAAATTCTGAATATCCGTAAGGTATTTCCCGGTTGATTCTCCGTTTCGCTTTCCAAACTCCACAAAGTTAATTGCAATTTTTCCCCTGTTGGGGTAGTCGTTCTGATCCTGATCCTGAGGATCGGTAACTCCTTTGGTAACGTTGCTGATGATGGATTCAACAATTGGATTGTCTTTTCCAATTATGGAGTCTACCTTTTGTTCAACCAAGCGCATCACTTTATTGGTATAAAGAGGATCGGTGCCTTCCGGCAATTTTACATATACAAAAATGTTATTGGGGTCTCCCTGCGGAAAAAAGACAACTTTAGGTTGTCGGACAGCAAATAATATGATGGAAAAAACAAAGGCCATAAGGGTAAATACAATTGGTCTCCAGGGTTTCTCCAGGTTCCAGCGCAAAAAGCGGGTATAGGAATGTTGGAATGCCGGCCATAATTTATTTTGCCAGGCGGCAATAGCTTTATATAACACCAAACGATGGAACACCATAAACAAACCAAAGAACACCACTAAGTTACCAATGGCCGGGTGGCCCTGCGCGTGGGCTATACTGGCCACCACTGCATATAACACCAGAAGTCTGATTCCTTTTTTGCTGATTTTACCGTACTCCTTTTCTTCCTCCTGGTGAGGCTTCATGAAATCTATCGCAAACACCGGATTAATGATATAGGCCACCAATAATGAAGCCAGTAAACAAATAATAAGGGTGATAGGCAGGAAGAACATAAATTTACCAATGATACCCGACCAGAAAGCAAGAGGAATAAAAGGCGCCAGCGTGGTAAGGGTTCCAGACAATACCGGTAAAAACACTTCCCCTGCAGCCATTTTAGCTGCCTGTTTTATATTTCGTTTCCCGTTGTCGAACAAACGATGGGTGTTCTCTATCACCACCACTGCATCATCTACTACTATACCTAAGGCCAGCAGGAATGCAAACAACACAATCATGTTTAATGTAAACCCTATACTTGGCATTACCATAAAGGCAATAAACATAGAGAGGGGTACTGACAAAGCCACGAATAGGGCATTGGTAACTCCCATAAAAAACATGAGGATAAAGGTTACCAGAATAAAACCAATGATAATGGTGTTGATAAGGTCATGCAGGGTTACTTCCGTTTTATTAGACTGATCGCCTGATATAGTAATATCTAAGCCCTCCGGAAATTCAGACTTTTTCATTTCCTTAATAATGTCTTTTATTTTTTCTGATGCTTCAATCAGGTTTTCGCCGGCACGTTTGGTAACGTTAATGGTGATTACATTTTTTCCCCTGCTGCTCGAAAAGCTTTCCTTCTCCTTAAATCCATCCGTTACCTCAGCAATGTCTTTCACATACATGCGGGCTCCACTCTGTGAATTAATGACAATATTCTCTATTTCTTCCACCGACTTAAATTCCTTTTTTACATTCAGGGTTCTTTTCATGCCGTCCATTGGAAGGTTTCCGAGGGTCACCGACAAGTTCTCTGATCCAATAGCTCTTTGTATATCTCCCAGGTTTAGCTGAGCTGCCTGCATCTTATACATGTCTAAATCAATCTTGATTTCACGGTCTAAGGCTCCAATTAGCTTTGCTTCATTTATTTCTTTCAAGCCTTCTATTTTATCCTGTAAATCTTCTGCGTATTCTTTTAATTTTTTCAGGTCGTATTTCCCGGCTATGTTGATGTACATAATCGGAATATCAGAAAAATTAATTTCCTTAATAATAGGCTCGCGGGTAAGGGTTTGCGGCAGGTTGGCCCGTGCTTCATCCACCGCATCTTTTACCTTTAGCTTTGCTTTTGCCGGATCTACATTAGTATTAAATTCTACTACAATTACCGAAACGTCCTGGAGGGAGGTGGAACTAACTTTTTTAATTCCCGAAACCGATTTAAGTTTTTGTTCAATGGGTTTTGTAATGGTGTTTTCAATATTGGTGGGAGAGTTTCCACCATTTATAGTATTGATATAAATGGTAGGAATGGTAATATCCGGAAAACTCTCTTTGGGCAATTTATTGTATGACCATATACCGACCAAACAGATAAGAACGGTGAGTACATAAACGGTCTTCTTATTATCAATGGCCCAACTGGAAATGATAAATTCTTTATTTTTATTTTCTTTCATGATTTTTTCTTTTTAGGGCAAGCGAGGTGCCCGTACAAAACGAATTATAACTGCATTAACAGGAAAAATTACTTACCGTAACTCACTAAATCCCCTTCATTAATGTTATCATAGCCTTCTGTTATCAACCGGTCTCCTTCTTTTAATCCATCTAATATTTCTATTTTTCCGCTATACTCATGTCCGGTTTTAATCAACTTTTTCACTGCTTTGTCTCCTGCTGCCACAAAAACAAATTTCTCACCGTTCAAATCATTTTGAATTAATTTTACAGGAACGCTGATGACCGGAATAGCTGATTTATAATCATTAATTTTAATTTTTGATACCATATTAGGGTGATAGTCTTTGGTATGAGCCAATAAGGCCTCAATAGAAAAAGTACGGGTAACCGCATTGATGGAGCGGGACGAATAGTTAATCACAGACTCGGTTGAATCGTTGGTATCAGGAAAATAGACTTTTACATGATCTCCCTTTTTCACCCTGCCGATGTAGGATTCAGCCAGGTCGGCCTTTACCTTCAGGTTGCCGAAGTTAACTATTCTCATAGCCGGAAATCCCGGAGCAACGGCCTGTCCCAGTTTAACATCAATAGCATCCACCGTACCATCAATAGGAGAAATAATTTTGGTCATTCTTAATTGCTCCTGCAGGGTGCTTAGTTGTTTTTCCAGACTTTCTTTATTGGCTTTTGCCTGCAGGTATTGCACTTCGGTTCCAACTTTTTGCTCCCATAATGCCTTTTGCTTTTCATAGAGCTGATTTACCAAATCCAGACTGGTTTGCAATGCCGAAATGCTTTGTTGTATGGCTTTGGCATCTGTTTCTGCAAGCACCTGCCCTTTGGTAACATCGTCGCCCACTTTAACAGAAATCTTAATCAGGGTACCCGGCATTTCAGAGGAAATGCTCACGTTCTCATCTGCGTCTACCTTACCCTGAACATCAATATAAGTTAAAAAAGTTTTTGCAGTAATGGGCGCTGCTTGCACCAGGTTAATTTTTTTCTTCGTGCTGTCGCCTCCGTCCTTCTTTATTTCTTCTTCTAATTGCTCTATTTGTTGAGAAAGGCTCTCCTGTTGCTTTTTCAAAGCTTCGAGCTGGGCCTTTTTATCCATTCCGCCACAGGCGGTAATCAAACTCAAAACGGTTAAAATTATAATTGTTTGCTTCATAGTATATAATTTAAAATGGTGTTAGTGTTTGGTTTATTTTACAAGGTTTCCGGTTGCCTTGAGGTAGTCTGTTTTAGCTACCATCAAATCATAAATAGCATTGTAAAAATTTGTTTGCGCTTCTGTTAATGAAGTCTGCGCATTTAAAATTTCTACATTGGAACCCATTCCCTGTTTGTATTTTTTTTCGGCAACATCATAAATCTGCTGGGCAAGAGCCATGTTCTTTTTTTGGGTTTCAATACCCGATAAAGCATTTTGGTAATTAACAGTCGCCATGCTTGCTTCTAACTCAATAACAGAACTGAGGCTTTGGAGACTATTATTACTTTTTAAGAGGTTAATTTTGGCTTGCTGAATTTTATAGTGTTTCTGTAAACCATCAAAAATAGGAACGTTTAAGGTAACACCTATTAATCCAATAGGGAACCAGTCTTTCTTCCTGTCCATAAAATCAAACTCCATTCGTTGTGCATTGTAGTTGAGTGCTCCATAGGCCACCAGCGTAGGCAGGTAAGCCAACCTGTTTCTTCTTAAATCGAGGGTGCTGATATTTTTCTGGGTCTCCAATAAAGCGTACTCTGGTCTTGCAGAGAAGTTAATTTTCTCCCCCTCCTTTATGGTATGTGCATCGCTGCCCTCTTCCTGTAATTTATCACTCAGCTTAATCGGGTCACTAAGCTTATACCCCATCTGGAACTTAAGCATGATTTCACTCATGCCGATAAGCCGTTCTGTTTTTGTTTTTTCTGTTTGCAGGTTATTAAAAGCAACTTCCAGCCTATCCACATCTATTTTTTCTACAAAGCCTTCCTTGTTATAAGCACGGGTGTCTTCCAGTAATTTTTTCAGCTTGCTTAAATTGGCATCTAAAAATTTTGTTCTTTCCTGATTTACCAATACCAGGTAATAGGCCTTGCTCACGTTCTGTACGGTTTCGGCTTTGGTACGCTGCATGTTTTTCTCGGCCAGCACCCTGAATTCTTTTGCCGCCTGAAGACCCAGCAGGTAATCGCTGTTAAATATCAGCTGGCTTGCAGTAAGACCAGCAGTAGCATTATACTTGGTGCCGAATTTAACAGGAATAAATTGTCCTGGAGGTCCTCCGAAAATTTGTGCCGGGAGTAAAGAAGTAGGAATTTCCAGGTAATCTTTCAGGTCAAAGCTTCCGCTAATTTGTGGCAAACCAATTCCTGTAATTTCACCCTGTTTATATTTCGCCTGTAAAATGTCTGCTTCTGCATTAAGGTAATTGCCATTATGCTTTAAGGCGTAGTCAATAGCTGCCTGAAGGCTGAACTCTCCTGATTCTTTAGCTTCCTGTTGTGGAAACAGGTTGAGTGAGAGAAAAAGGGTAATGCAGGTAAATGTATATTTTTTCATAAGCCTGTAATTAAGAAATGTTTGCTTCGTTATAGATTTCTCCTCTTTGGAGGATATTGATGGTGTGGTATATGTTAACTGGGTTGTTTTCATCATGTAAATGCTATTCCTCTTCTTCCTGAATATGTTTGTATTTATTAATTAAGCGGTGTCCCTTTAATGTGGTTATTCCGTGCATAAAATTGTCAAGCATGGCCTCATTTATTTCCGCAATGGAATAAGCCGAATTGGAGAACACATCCGGGCTAAAAGTCAGGTCTACCTGTATAATACGGTATTGAGCCATTAGCTCTATATTGATGTTTTTGCGGTAAAAGCCCTTTTGGATGCCTACTTCTAAGTTATCCTTCAGCATGGTCATTATTTTACTGTTCTTAAAATCATTGAATCTTTTCCAGGCGGAAGGATATAATTTTTGCAGGTCGTAAAAAAATACCGGGTTAATTTTTGAAAAGGTTTCCGTCATGAATTTTGCGGTTTCCAGCATTTCATGAATGGGATCTTTTCTACTTTCCGCAATTTGCCTAAATTTTTCCTCATTTTCCGTTAATGAAACAGCGCACAATGAGTCTACTATTTTATTTTTATCCTCGAAATACTGATAAATAGTTTTTTTTGAAACAGAAAGATGCCTGGCAATATCGTCCATGGTAATTCGCTTTATACCGTAGCGAAAAAAAAGCTCCTGCGCTGCGTACAAAATTTTTAATTCGATTTTATCTGAACTCATGGATATGTTTTATCGCCTTAAGATTTACCTGGAACCAAAATACCCGGGCACTCTACTCTTTATTTTCCTGCGATTTTCTCCTTTAGGGGTTCCTGATTTAAAAAGGCGGGACAAAACTAAGGAAACTTTTTTTGTCTTGCAAGTTTCCTGTCAAAATAATTGTAGCAGAAAGGGAGGCTTATTTAATTAGTTAATTCCTTGTGTGGCTTTGAGAGCTGTTACGGTGAGTGCACCGAACCGCTCAGCCACCGGCTTTTTGGATTTCTCAACCATTTTCAAATTAGCACATTCTCAAATCTTCAAATTTACTTTTTGGATTTTGACTTATTACTTTTGGCTTTTTATTCAAGAGCCTCAGCCACCGGTTTTTCGGATTTCTCAACCATTTTCAAATTAGCACATTCTCAAATCTTCAAATTTACTACCATTCACTGGGGCCTAATTTTTCCTGAACAATGGCAGAACGGGGGAATAAACTCAGTGCTAGTTCACTCCAGTAAACAACAATACCTGCTGAGTATATGGGGGAATTAAATGTTTTTGACAAGAATCGGTTATTCTTTAATACCAGCCGGTAACCTACGTTAGCCTCCAAACCCAGCCATTTCCATATCTTGTATTTTACATTAATGGCTGGTTCATATAAAGCTATAAATCGCCTCGGTTCTTTAATAGCTAAATCATTGTAGCTATACGAAAATTCAGTTCTTCCCAAACCAATTTGCATAGGTATGCTGTATTGCCACCTTTGTGATTTGTAAAAAATATAATCTACATAATAACAGAAGTACCGAAGCTTAAGGTTTCTATAGAGTAGGGTATCTTTCTTCATGTCCTGATCAAAATAAGGAAATTGTTCCTTTATAGGAGATTTAAGCCAGCTATAACCTGCACCTGCGCTTATTCTTCTTCCAAAAGTAACCCCAAGCTTAATACTTTTTATGCCCACAGCCCGATGGTCTACAAATGACCAACGCCCTTCATAACGAAAGTCGAAACTTTTGTTCCCCCTGAAAATCTTGCGCAAGGTATCCATGTACTGAGCATTCCCCTGCAACACCATAAACATAAACCATATATGTAGGCAGTATTTTATTTTCATGGTCTTATTCCCGGTCTAACATTTAAACAGGTACTTAGCAAAGCTACAACACAAAGCCTTTACACCTGTTAAGGCTGTGCATCACTTATGAAAAGTTGCTTGTTGATTATCCTTCGCATCCTGTAGAGTCTTAGCTTTAATTTTTGTACTTTTAGTTCCGAACGCCGAAGGCGTATCCTGACATGGCGGAATTTTTAGACACTCCGGTAGAATACCTGAAGGGCATTGGCCCTCAGCGTGGAGAACTGCTGAAAAAAGAATTAAGCATTTTCAGCTTCCGCGACCTGCTTTGTCTTTTTCCCTTTCGTTATGTTGACCGAACAAAGTTTTACAAAATAGCCGAAATAACTGAAGAACTTCCCTATGTGCAATTAAAAGGATTTATTCAGCGCACCGAAATTGTTGGTCAAAAGGCTGGCAGGAGGTTCATTGCACACTTCAGGGATGAAAGCGGAATAATGGAGTTAGTGTGGTTTCAGGGCATTAAATGGATAGAAGGGCGTTTTAAACCTAATATAGAGTACATCGTATTCGGGAAGCCTGCTGCCTACAAGGGTAGGTTCAATATTGTTCATCCGGAAATTGATCCGGTAACTACAGAGGAATCTAAACAAAACTCCAGTCTTCAGGCTGTTTACCCGTCAACCGAATTGCTTAAACTAAAAGGTTTAGATAGTAAAGGCTTACTAAAGGTACAACAGCTGCTGCACCAGCAAACCCGCTTTAGCATTCCGGAGGTATTAAGTAAACCGCTGCTGCAACAATTTGCCCTGCTTTCCCGTGAAGCGGCTTTCCGCCAGATTCATTTCCCCTCCAATACTGAATTGCTGCAAAAGGCAAGATTTAGATTAAAGTTTGAAGAGCTTTTTCTTATTCAGTTAAAATTGCTCCAGCTCAAAAGCAAAAGACAGCAAAGTGTTCAGGGCATAGTATTTCAAAAAGTGGGAAAATATTTTACCGACTTCTATGAAAAACACCTTCCTTTTCCGCTCACCGGGGCTCAGAAAAGGGTAATTCGTGAAATAAGAAGCGATTGTGGTTCGGGAAAACAAATGAACAGGCTGGTGCAGGGCGATGTAGGAAGCGGAAAAACCATTGTAGCACTCATGTGCATGCTGCTGGCTTTAGATAATGATTATCAGGCAAGCCTCATGGCTCCTACCGAGATTTTAGCTACACAACACTTTGAGAGTATTTCCAAAATGGTGGAAGGCCTGGGTATTCGTATAGAATTGCTCACCGGGTCTACGAAAACCCGTAAACGTAAGGAGATCATGGAAGGACTGGCCAGTAATGAGGTACAGCTCTTAATAGGAACCCATGCATTGATAGAGGATCAGGTAGTTTTTGCCAAGCTGGGTTTTGTGGTGATCGATGAGCAGCATCGTTTTGGTGTTGCACAACGGGCCAAATTGCGGGATAAAGCCGAACAGCCGCCTCATATTTTAATTATGACAGCCACGCCAATTCCCCGCACCCTGGCTATGACACTATACGGTGATCTCGACACCTCGGTAATAGATGAATTGCCGCCTGGCCGAAAACCTATAAAAACCATTCACCTGGGCGATAATCAGCGGTTACGCATGCTCGGGTTTGTGAAGGAGCAAATTGCATTAGGCAGACAAGTCTACGTAGTATATCCTTTAATTAAAGAGTCGGAAAAACTGGATCTAAAAAACCTGCAGGAAGGTTATGAATCCTTAGAAATAGAATTTCCTTTGCCCGAATACCGCATCAGTATTGTACACGGGAAAATGTCTGCCGATAAAAAAGAGCTTGAAATGAATCGCTTTGTAAAAGGAGAAACACAACTGATGGTAGCAACTACAGTAATTGAGGTAGGCGTGAATGTACCTAATGCGAGCGTTATGGTGATTGAAAGTGCAGAACGTTTTGGTTTATCGCAGCTGCATCAGCTCAGAGGAAGAGTGGGCAGAGGAGCCGAACAGTCTTATTGCATTCTCATGACATCGTTTAAACTTAGTCAGGAAAGCAAACTGAGAATGGAAACCATGTGCCGAACCAATGATGGTTTTGAAATAAGCGAAGTAGATTTACAACTTAGAGGCCCCGGAGACATAGATGGTACACAGCAAAGTGGTGTGCTTGGTTTACAACTGGCAGATCTGGCAAAAGACCAGCAAATTTTACAATTGGCCAGAAATGCGGCTATGCAATTGCTTGATCAGGATCCACAGCTCATGAAACCAGAAAACGCTGAATTACTGCTATACCTTGAACAACAGAAAAAAAACAGGCTCAGCTGGAGTAAAGTTGCCTGACAAATTTCAACAGATCATCTTTTTCTCATTCTTACATAAAAAGCATCTTTTAATACTTCTACCCTGCTCCCTGTACTATTTGTTACTACCGATACAACATCAAAACGGATTTCGTTGGTGTACCCGTTCATCCTTACAAAATGATTGGCTGCCTGTATCAGTTTACCTTGTTTGGCTGGTGTAACTGAAGTGTATGGTTCTCCAAACACCACATTACTTCTTGTTTTTACTTCTATCACACACAGTAAGTCTCCATCCATTGCAATCAAATCTATTTCCAGGTGCCGGCACCTCCAGTTCTGCTCCAGTATTTTATACCCTTCTTGCTCTAAATAATCCCTGGCTATTGATTCTCCTTCCGTTCCTTTTTCAAGATGTGTGGCCATATTCTACAAAACTTGGTGTTAAATACTATTTTTCTGGCCTGCAAATTTATATGTTTTTCCTTATGAACCTAACTGGTCATTTTTGAAGTCTGCCTGCACTTATTCACTCTATTCCAGAAAATTTTTTAAAATGTCTGTAAAATCGGCCTTTTTTTGGGACTTTATTTTATCTTTGATTTTAGTATTTGTTTCAACAGACCTATTATTGCCCAATTTTCAAAATAACTAAAAATTAACTCTTATGATCAAGAAAATAAATTTTGGACTCGTGCTGCTCTTCATTTCTTTGTATACTCAGGCTCAGTTTGAAGGAGTAATTGAATTTAGAATGGAAACCCGGAAAGACACCACTATCAATAGCTACAATGTAAAGAATGATCATGTTCGCTTAGATCAGTTAGGTAAAAAATCGGGTAAAGTAGAAGGCAGCTTTGTTTTCGACCTTACCAAAAACAACATCAAGTTTGTGAACCCCCTGAGAAAAGTCTGGGGAGAACATAAGTCTGAAACCCCTCCGGTAATTAAAGGTAAATGTGAGGTATTAAAAACAAAAAACATTAAAACCCTGCTTGGCCATAAGTGTACAGAATACATTGTAAAAAACAGCGAGGAGAATACCCAGATTTCCTATTGGATCACTACTGATAAGTTTGACTTTTTCATACCCTTGGTTAAGCTCTGGAACAGGAAAGATAAAGCTTCTGTTTATTTTAACCAGTTAAGCGATCTGCCCAAAGGCTCCATGCCTCTATTGTCCATAGAATCAACGCTGGATGGGAAACAGGTAGGGAAACTTGAAGTGATGAAAGTAGATAAAAAAGTTTTAGAGCTGAATCAGGTAACCGTTCCTGCCGACTATAAAAAATTTGAACAGTAAGAGATTAAATATCAGAAGCCCATTTTTAATTTTACCACCTGCTTCTAAACCTGTGTTAATATTAGTTTCTGCGCAGCTTTCACTACTGAATACTGCCTTTTACCCCTATCCATCTATTTAGATTAAAAGGACAAGCTGTCTCTTTTACACAGACTTTTTCTTTCAATCCCTGGGTATTAGTCCCCAAGTTAACTGCAAAATCATTTCGTTTCTTTTTCCCTCCTTTAAAAAGATGTCAAATTTATACAGCTACTCCTTGAAATAAACAAATACAACTAACTGGCAATCAATCAAATAAAAACTAATTAAACTGAACTACTTAGTCATCTAAAAAATTTCTTGTCAAAATAGTTCCAATTTTTTGTAATTAATACAAATAATTGACCTTTCAAAAAACCCGCTAACTATTGTATAACAAGGTATTATCCAATTACAACCTTTTGTACAATTGAATATAGTATGTAATTATTCACGGTTCTTACTTCCTATTTCTGTCTTAGTTAAAATATGTTTGCATCCGCTCTGTACAGTAAAGTGACAAATAATGTGGGTGTATTGAATGAGAATGGTCAGGGAAATTATACCTGCCTAAACACTAAGGATACCCCAGAAAGGCTATGTGGCAGTATAGCCATAACGGAATTAAAATACATGAAAACAAGTAAATCAAATCAATAACAAGTAAACAACCAAAAACAAATCTCTATGAAAGTAAAAAAGTTGTGTTTATTATTCCTCGTTTTCTGTGCAGTTCATTGGAACATGTCTGCCCAAACCAGGGAAATCAGTGGTCAGGTAAATTCCACAGAAGACGGTTCTACCCTTCCCGGAGTTTCCATCTATGTTAAAGACGGTAAAGCCGGAACAACAACAGACATTGACGGAAAGTATAAACTTGCTGTCCCAGATTCTGTAAAAACCCTTGTGTTTTCTTTGGTTGGTATGCAAACCCAGGAAATTAAACTTGGAGCTTCTAATGTGATAGACGTAAGAATGAGTCCCGCAGCCAGCGAACTAAAAGAAGTAGTGGTTGCTGCTCTCGGTATTGAAAAAAAGGCCAGAGGTGTAACTTATGCTTCTCAGGAAATTTCAGGGAAAGAAGTTTCTGAAGTAAAGGAAGTAAACATGATCAACTCCTTAGCCGGTAAATCTGCCGGGGTAGTTATTACCAGAGGATCGGGCGGAGTTGGTAGCTCCTCTAAAGTGGTGCTTCGCGGTAACAAGTCTATTCAGGGAAATAACGAGGTGCTTTACGTTATTGACGGTATTCCTATGAACAATGCAGTAGGTGGGCAACCTGCTTCATTATTTGATGGTTTTGACGGAGGAGATGCCATCTCTAACATCAATCCGGATGATATCGAAAGCTTTAATGTTTTGAAAGGAGCCTCTGCTGCTGCTCTCTATGGAAGCCAGGCCGCTAACGGTGTTATTATCATCACTACCAAAAAAGGTAAGGATGGTAAAGCTAAAGTTAGGGTAAGCAATAATACATCATTTGAAAATGCCATCAGCTTACCTCAGCTACAAAGCACTTATGGGGTAGAAAAAGATTCTGCCAACTTTTGGAGTCCAAGCTGGGGAGCATCTGGTAAAGGCACTGGTGCTAATCGGGTAAAAGACTTTTTCAATACCGGAGTAAACACCATCAACAGTGTTTCCATCAGCAATGGAAATGAAAAAGGATCTTTCTTCGCTTCTTATGCTAATACCAAAGCCTCTGGCATTATGCCCGATAACAAACTGGGTAAACATAACGTTAATTTGCGTGGTTCTACTACCTTAATGAACGATAAACTACAATTAGATGCTTCTGTAAAATATGTTAACCAAACTATTGCTAACCGCCCAAGCGGTGGATATTACCTTAACCCATTAGTTGGACTTTATCTTTTTCCTTCCGGAAAAGATTTTTCACAATACAATGCTTCTTCTTTTGAAACTATGGATGTGAACAACCAACCGGTTAAAAACTGGTTTACCGGTGGTTTTAACGAAAGCGGTGTATCTTTTGAAAGCCCATACTGGGTGGTGAAACGCAACACAAACAGTTTAGTAAGAAACAGAACTATTTCTGCGTTCTCTGCACAATATAGCATACTAGACTGGTTAAAAGTACAAGGGCGTTTGAGTTTAGACCGCACTACTGATAAAACTGAGCAAAAACTTTATGGTGGCAGTGATGATAAATTAGTAACTGCAAACGGAGAATACAGTACCCAAACCGCTAACTCCAATCAGGTATATACTGACTTAATGGTAAGTGCCAACAAAAAAATCAGCGAAGACCTAGCGTTAATTGGTGCACTCGGTACCAGCATGATGACTACCAAAAATAATGGAACCAGACTTAGTTCTTATACTTCCTTAGGAAACATTATTCATAGTGGTTTATTTTATCAGAATAACTTCTCTGCACAAAACCTTAAACCAGGCTTTGATCACCGTGAATATGAAACAACACAAATGAATCAGGCATTTTTTGCTACTGCGCAGGTAGGCTATAAAAACATGTTGTTCGTAGACTTCACGGCTCGTAACGAGTGGGCTTCTACTCTTCCGAACGCAACAAAAAGTCCTTTCTTCTACCCTTCTATTGGTTTATCCTATATACTAACAGAAAGTATTGGTGCCTCAGATGCTTTAACCTTTATGAAGCTGCGTGCTACTTATGCCAAAGTAGGTAATGCACTTCCTTTTGGTGTAGCTAATGCTAACCCTCCTTATCAAATTAAAGTAGACGGAACCATTCTTAACCACAGTGCGCTTCCATTAGGAACATTAGTTCCTGAGATGACCAAATCTACAGAATTAGGATTTGATGCCCGTTTATTTAAAGATCACGTAAGCATTAATTTTACTTACTATAACTCTTTGTCTACCGATCAGTTATTTACCATCACAGCTCCTGCAGGTGCCGGTTCTGAGTTTTATTATGTGAACGGTGGTGACATTCGCAATAAGGGTTTTGAACTGGTTGCTGCTTACAAAACAGGTGATATATCCGGTTTCTCCTGGGAAACCGCTGTAAACATGTCTAAAAATGTGAATAAAGTTGAGAAACTAAGTGATAAATTAGAAACTGATGAAGTGGTGATCTCTTCTTATACACAAACCAAAATTTATCAATTAGTGGTAAAACAAGGTGGCTCCTATGGTGATATGTACGGAACTGTATTCGATACCGATGAAAGTGGAAAAATTAAAAAAGATGCAAATGGAAGACCTCTTCAAAAAGCTGGTTTTGATAACTACTTAGGTAATCCAAATCCTAAACTTTTATTAGGCTGGTCAAATACCTTCGCCTATAACAACCTTTACTTCAAATTTTTAATTGACTGCCGTTTTGGTGGACAAGTAATGTCTTCTACTGAGGCGATGTTAGACTCTTACGGTTTATCTCAACGCTCTGCTGATGCTCGTGCAGCTGGAAAAGTTACTGTAAAAGAAACTGATTTCGATCCTAAAACTTTCTATAGCAATGCTGGCGGTTTAAGTCCGGTTGGTGAACAATATGTTTACGATGCAACCAATGTGCGTATGCGTGAAATGGCTTTAGGCTACAAAATCACTACCATCAAAGGACTTGGAGAACTGAACTTTGCCTTAGTGGGAAGAAACATGTTCTTCCTGATGAAGAAAGCCCCGTTTGATCCGGACGCTTCTCTTTCCGCAGGAAACGGATTACAGGGTTTAAATGCATTTTCTTTACCTACTACCCGTTCTTTAGGGTTTAGCGTAAGTTTATCGTTTTAATTTATTTAACAATTAGTAAAATTCAGTAACTATGAAGGTATTTAACTCCATAATAAAACTAACCGTAGCCACAGCAATAACCAGTGGTATCGTGTTAAGCAGTTCCTGCAAAAAATTAGATGAAACAGGAATCAATGAAGATCAAAAGCAACTTCCATACGGCCCCTATGTGCCAGGTGCCTATTTAACCAGCATGATGCAGTCCATTATTAAAAACTGCCCTGTATGGTGGGCTCAGGTACAACAAAACCTGAATGCCGACATATATAGCGGTTATATGATGTCATCTACAGCATTCGGTGGTAACATACTGAACAACACCACCTACGCCATGAAAGACGGCTGGAATGGTTTTGCCTTTAATACTCCGAACAATGATGTACTTAACCGTTGGCTGGAAGTAAAAGCAGCAACAGAAACAAAAAATCCTGATTTATATGGAATTTCCCTTATTCTGAAAGTATTTGCTGCACACCGAATGGCTGATGCCTTTGGCCCAATAGTTTACACCCAGTACGGACAAGGTAAACAACCGGCAGCCGATAACTTAAAAGATTTGTACAATGCTTTTTTTACAGATCTTACCAAAGCGGCAGAATTGCTAACCAAAGCAGAAGATGCCAACCCTACTGCTGATTTAAAAGTTTTTGCTCCTTATGATGTAAGCACCCTGAAAGGTGATTATAAAAAATGGGTGCAACTGGCTAATGCCCTTCGTTTAAGGCTGGCCATGCGAATCTCTGCGGCAGATCCCAGCACTGCTAAATCTCAGGCTGAGGCAGCTGTAGGACACAAATGGGGAGTTTTAGGTGATACCCGTTTTGCAGTTTCCCCTGGAGATTGCGGAGTTCACTTCCTTTCTGTGGTAAGTAACGGATGGAATGATATTTCCTTAGGAGCTCCAATGGAGTGCTTCCTTAATGGTTATAGCGATCCACGCGGCGCAAAATACGCTTTGCCTGCTTCCGATGCTGACCCTGCTATTAAAGGTAAAATTAAAGGGATCAGAAATGGTGTGGATACTAAAACGTTTAACTACAAAGGTTATTCTTATACCGCTATTGCCGCTACCGAGCTGGTGATGCTGATGAGTGGAGCCGAAAGTCATTTCCTGCGTGCTGAAGGAGCTGTTAAAGGCTGGAATATGGGTGGTGGTAGTGCTAAAAGCTTCTATGAATCCGGGATTACCCAGTCATTCGGTGAAGTAGGCGCTTCTGGTGCAGCAGCTTATATTGCCGACGGAACTTCTAAACCCACTCCTTACGTTGACCCTAAAAATCCTGCTAATAATATACCCACAGGTAGCCCTTACTTAAGTACTATCACTATAAAATGGGATGATGCAGCTTCACAAAACGAAAAACTTGAACGCATCATTACACAAAAATGGCTGGCAGGTTTCCCTGAAGGACAAGAAGCCTGGTCAGAATTCAGAAGAACAGGATACCCTAAATTGTTTCCAGTTGTTGTGGATAATAGCGGCGAAAATATCCTGCAAAGGAGCTTCCCGTTCATCCGCCGGTTGATTTATCCTTCTACATTCTCAACCACAAACTCCACTGGCTACAACTCAGCTGTGAGCTCAATAAGCGGAGGAGACAAGATAGGTTCTGCACTTTGGTGGGATAAAAACTAAAGCATTACAGCAAAGAGCATGTTTAAAGAACAATATAAAAAAGAATAAATGAAAAAACAGCAATTAATGAAAATTAGTTGCTGTTTTTCTTTAATGACAGTCCATAACATTAAATTCAAAATAAATGAGCAACTTAACAGGGATAAAATCAGAAAAGAAAATCGTGAATCTAAAACTCTCTAAAGTAGAACAGGCTTTTCATGACGCCTCTTCTTCAAAAAAAATGACAACTAAAATCCCTTATGTGTTAGTAGACAACTTTCCTAAATTAGGATTATTCACTGCACTAAGATTTCTGGAATGGGTAATTGAAAATCCGGAAGGGGTAGTCAGCCTTCCCACAGGAAAAACACCCGAGTTTTTTATTAAGTGGACACAATACCTGCTCGAAAACTGGAACAATCCTAAAGGTCAGGAAATATTAAATGCACATGGACTAAAGGGTGCCGCTAAACCTGAATTAAGCGGACTTCATTTTGTACAGTTAGATGAGTTTTACCCTATCAGCTCCAAACAACATAACAGCTTTTACAATTACGTACAAAACTTCTACATCAAAGGCTTTGGACTTGATCCGGCAAAGGGACTTTTTATTAATTCAGACGAGATACCGCTACCGAATGGAAAACATTTTACTGAAATATTCCCCAATTATCAGGTAGACTTATCTTTGCGCTACCGCGACTACAAAACATCCATGGAACAACTGCAACAGCAGGCCATTTTTATGATTGATAACTGGTGCAGCGAATTTGAACAAAAAGTAAGGGAAAAAGGTGGTATTGGTTTTTTCTTAGGTGGCATTGGACCCGATGGCCACATTGCCTTTAACACCAGAGGTTCGGATTTTTATTCCACTACCCGTTTAACCTCCACTAATTTTGAAACCCAGGCTGTAGCAGCCAGTGATCTGGGAGGTATTGAAGTATCGTCCAACAGATTAGTGATAACCATCGGTCTTGAAACTATCACCTACAATAAAAACGCAACGGCCATTATCATTGCAGCCGGAGAAGCCAAAGCAGGCATTATCCAGCAAAGTCTGGAAAATCCAACTTCAAACGTTTACCCTGCTTCAGTATTAACCAAATTACCCAATGCCCGTTTCTACTTAACGGAAGGAGCTGCGGTTAGGTTAAAAGACAGAGTGGATACCTGGTTTGAAAATGGGGACTGGAGTCACGAAAAATCAGAAAAAGCAATCATTGACCTGTGTAAAAAAATAAATAAATACGGTAGCAGAATTAGTCTGGAAGACTTAAAAGCCGACAGCTATACCAAACTTATACCCGGTCTTGGAAACACTACAGTAGCTGCTGTTACAGAAAGCATCACCAAAAAACTAACGAAAGGTATGGAGCCGGAAAAAAACCAGGTTTTTCTTCATACCGGCCCCCATCACGACGATATCATGCTGGGTATACTCCCTCATATCGCCAATCATTTCCAGGAACCCAGTAACGAATTTCATTTTGCTGTACTCACTTCTGGTTTCACTGCTGTTACCAACAGTTTTGTTATAAAAACCCTGGAAGAAACAAAATCTCTGTTAGAAAAGGGCAAAATACAAATGGTAAATTACCCTGATTTTTTTGATTCGGGTTACAAATACAAATGGGATAAAGACGTGTATCACTACCTTACTCAGCTGGCCGGCTGGCAGGAAGCTGAAAAAAACAGGGGCTTGTGCCACAGGGTAGTGAGGGCAATAACCGATATCTATAAAGTGAAAAATACGGAAGCCCTGCACAATGCCATCAATGAAATAATGGCTATTCTCAGAAAAAGTTACGATGGCGAAAAAAATCCTCCTAATATTCAACAATTAAAAGGGATGATCAGGGAGTTTGAAGAAGAGTTAGTTTGGGCCCATTATGGTGTACAGGTAAAAAATGTAACCCATAACCGGCTTGGTTTTTATAAGGGGGACATTTTTACTGAACAACCCGATAAAACAAGAGATGTGTTACCTGTATTGGAAATGATGAAGCGGGTGAAGCCAACTGTTTTGAGTTTGACTTTTGATCCCGAAGGAAGTGGCCCCGACACCCATTATAAAGTTCTACAAGCTACAGCTGATGCCCTGCGTGAATGGAAAAAAGAAGCCGATCTTTCTAATCTGAGGATATGGGGCTATAGAAATGTATGGTACAAGTTTTCACCATCTGAAGCTAATGTAATTGTACCTGTTTCTTTAGATGCAATGGCAGCAATGGATGCCCTCTTTACCAATTGCTACCTGAGCCAGGTAGAAGCTTCTTTTCCCAGTTATGAACTAAACGGCAAATTTAGTAAAGTAGCTCAGAAAATTTGGGTAGAACAACTTAAAGACATACAATTTCTTTTAGGTAAGGACTATTTCTACCAGCATTCCGATCCACGGGTAAGAGCCAGTCATGGGCTCATTTTTTACAAAGAAATGAGTGTTGATGAATTTCTGGGACATGCACGCGAACTTAGAAAATCAATGGAAGGTTAATATCCATCCGAATCCGCTCTATACAAATAGCAAAACAACAGTTATACTGTATAGGGCGGGTTATTTCCCTTCACAGAGACTTAATCATTGTTACTTTCATACGAGGCGGATTAAAAAAAATTGCCCATATTCTAATAAATTATAGATCAGAAATACACCTCTTGTGCAAATTTTGAAATACTACATTGCCACAAAATCGTTTAAAATAAGGGGTTTACAGTTGCAATTGAATAAGCATGAATGACTGAATCTTTTCTTATGTGATTTATATATACAACACTCTCAGATCGATTTAGATGGCCATAATTTGTTTAACTTAGGTAATGTCTTTGAATTCACTACATTGCTCAAAATAAAATTCTCGCACAAAATGAAAACACAGATTCAACTAATCTCTGCTGCATTATTTTGCTTCTCAACCATACAAGCTCAGGAAATAAAAAAATTCTGGGCTCCTGTAGAAGAAAAATCAATTCAGCTCACCGGTCAAAGAGAAATAATTCCTAAGAAATACAAAACTTTTGAACTGGAAGCCGACCACCTGAAAACCGCATTATTTGCCGCTCCCAAGGAGTCTGAGGTAAATATTAAACAATCACCTTTAATCATTACCTTACCTATGCCTGATGGCAGCATCCAAAAGTTTAAAGTGGTAGAATCTTCTATCATGGAGGAAGCTTTGGCCAACAAATATCCTCAGATAAAAACCTTTATGGCTCTTGGCATTGATAATCCTTATGCTTCCGGAAGGTTAGATTGGGGAGAATTTGGTTTCCATGGATTAATCAGAAGCCCTGAAGGAGATGTTTATATTGATCCTTACTGCCGTAAGAATATTAAAAATTACATTTCCTATTATGCTGCCGATTTTGAAAAAGATCCTTCTCAAAAACTTCCTGAAATCGGAGTTGAACCCGCTACTGATGTGAAAAAAAAAACAGGAAATGGAAACTCTTTCGACGTAAACGCGGCATGTCAGGGACCAACCCTTAGAAAATACCGCATGGCTGTTGGTTGTACGCATGAATATGCTGCAGCTGCAACCGGAGTGGCTTCTCCAACGGTAGCACAAACTCTTGCTAAAGTTGTTACCTCGGTAAACAGGGTTGATGCCGTTTACGAAACTGAAGTTGCTGTTCGTTTAGTGCTTATTGCCAACAACGACAAAATTCTATTTGTTACTGCTGCCGGCGACCCATACACAGGCAACAATAATGCCAATACGCTAATTAATGAAAGCCAGACAGTAATCGACAACAACATTGGTTCTGCTAACTACGACATTGGACATACCTTTAGTACCGGTGGTGGTGGATTAGCACAATTGGGTTGTGTTTGCGGAAGCAGCAAAGCCCGTGGAATTACTGGTAGTTCTAATCCTGTAGGAGACCCCTATGATATTGATTATGTAGCGCACGAAGTGGGGCATCAGTTTAAAGGGAACCATACCTTTAATGCTACAACCGGATCTTGCTCTGGAAACAGAAATGCTTCTACCGCAAAAGAACCAGGCAGTGGAGTGGCTATAATGGCTTACGCAGGTATATGTACTGCTACGAATGATTTAGCACCCAATAGTATTCCCTATTTCCATGCTATCAGTTACGATGAAATAGTTACGTTCATCGGAGCTGGCGGAAACTCCTGCGCGGTGAGTTCCAATACCGGAAATTCAGCACCTTCTGTTACTGCTAATGCTTCCTATACCGTTCCTAAGTCTACGCCCTTTCAATTAACCGGTTCGGCTACTGATCCTGACAATGACCCGCTTACCTACTCCTGGGAGGAAACTGATTCTGGTCCTGGTTCCGGTGGTAACTGGAACTCCGGATCTGCTCCTTACTTCAGGTCTTTTAATCCTACCACCAGCCCTACCCGCTTGTTTCCAAAACTTAGCACTATACTCGCCGGAGGTACCATGAACACGGTAATTGGTGAATACCTTCCAGCCACAGCTCAAACACTTAATTTCAGGTTAACCGCCCGCGATAACCGTATGGGAGGCGGAGGTGTGTGCTTTAAAGCAACCCAGGTGGTTATTAATTCTTCCGGACCTTTTTTAGTTACTGCGCCAAACACTACTGGTATTAGCTGGCCTGAGGCTACACAACAAACCATTACCTGGTCTGTTAACGGAACCGATGCTGCACCGGTAAGTTGTACCAACGTAAATATTTTAATTTCTTACGACGGCGGACAAACATTTACTACCTTATTGGCCAATACTCCCAATGACGGAACTGAAGCCATTACTGTTCCTGATGTAACCGCCACCGTAACTACCTGCAGAATCAGGGTAGAATGTGCCACTAATATCTTTTTCGATATAAATGACAAAAACTTTACCATCACCAACACCACTGGAATCAATGAACATTCTGTGTCCAACACCAATGCGCTTTCAGTGCTTCCTAATCCCTTTACAGAAACCGTTCAAATTATGGCCTATGGCTTAAACCAACAACTAAAAACACAACTAAACGTGTTTAATCTGCTTGGAGAGGCTGTATTTTCTGATGAAATTAAAGGCATTGAAAACCTGAATAAAACTTATTCTTTAACTAACCTTCAAAGTGGAGTTTACCTGGTTGTATTAAGCAACGGAGAAAAACAATCTTTCGTTCGTTTAATTAAACAGTAAACCATCTAATGTAACGTAAAAGAGCGTGCCCTTGGTATGCTCTTTTTTATTTGAGAAATGCTTCTAAAACAGCATTAGCTAAACCAGTTGATTCTGATCATAAACTAACGCAAAAGCATACAGCTTCTTTAGCATACGCAAGCCCAAGAAGAACAATCAAGGTCACGAAGGTGCGTCGGAAGGCCAACAAGAGAGTGCATTTTTTTACATCCATTTATTCATGTCAACATGAGGGTTCATAGCTGTTATGGGGGCTTGATCAGGGTCTGGGTTCTAAAATTGATTTGACTTTTTCTTTTAGTACGGGTAAGACTTCTGATCCAAACCATTGGTTTTTAGCTTGCCAGACATTATTTCTGGGTGAAGGGTGCGGTAATGGCAGGTATTGTGGGAGGTAATCTTCAAAATGACGAACAGTATCAGTTAAACTACCCCTTGCCCTTGTTCCCAAATAATAGGCTTGTGCATACTGACCAATCAGCAAAATAAGTTTTACTTCCCTCATATAGGTGAGTAGCCTGGAATGCCACAGTGGGGCGCATTCCGCCCTGGGAGCCAGGTCACCGGCATTTCCGGTGCCCGGATAACAGAAACCCATTGGCATTAAGGAAAAATGAACTGAATTATAGAAGGTTGGTTTGTCAATACCCAGCCAGGTTCTTAAATTATCTCCGCTTTTATCATTCCAGGGGATTCCGGTGTTATGTACTATTCTTCCTGGAGCCTGTCCTATCACAATGATCTTGCTCTTTGTGCTGGCAGTAAAGATAGGATTAGCTCCATGAACAAGATATTTTTCACATTCCTTACAATTTTTAATTTGCGTTAATAACTTGTCCATTCTATTATTATCAAGGTTCTGATTCAAACAAAGGTAGTTTTTATAGGATACTCATGCGGATTAAAAACAAACATAGACAAGTCTTATTGTTCTAAGTTAAAAACTGACCATAGCAGCCAGTCTTTTCAGGTGTTGGAGTCTGTTATTCCCATTCAACCCTAACTCAGCAATTATTCAGGGATTTTCGCAAAACAAAAAACCTTGCCAATGCAGAACCGTTTTGATTTTTCCAATCGGGAATTATGCCTGTTTAAACGATTCATCACATCATTGGTTTGCCCAATATAAAACCGTTGATGCTTTTCTGAAAATAGAATATAGGTGTAGAACATAAGTACAACTAAGATTCGAATTAAGCGAAAAAAGCGCCTGTGGCGCTTTTTTGTAATTACTTCAGCGGTGAGGGTGGATTAACTTCGTTGATCCCTCAAACTCCGAGAGTCACAATGCAAAAATCAGTTCGCTTCGCGCCCTTTTTTTTGTTTTTTACCGCGTGTATCAAGACTTCGTTTAATCACTCAATAAAAAACAAAATCCCGGCTGTCGCCGGGTCTTTTGCATTTATCTGCGGTGAGGGTGGGATTCGAACCCACGATACGGTTTCCCGTATACAAACTTTCCAGGCTTGCTCTTTCGACCACTCAGACACCTCACCGGTTGATCTTTATTGGAATTTTACCTGAAAACGAGGAGCAAAAGTACTAAATTATTTTTACTTATTAATTATGGCCTAATGATTAATATTGAGGGTATTTGGCTAAGCCAGGATTCTTTCGCATGTACCACTTTCTTCCAGCCCTCAAAACTAATGGCTATTAAATCTACGCTATCCAGCTCGCTAAAATTATAGCTTTCGGCACTTTTCAGCTCAACTTTATCAGGTAATAAATTATGCATGGAATTAATTTCCTCCCTCAATTCCTTGTTGTTTTGTAAAACATTAGCAAAATCTAGTATGGTAATATGTGAATTATTGTTTCGGATCAGCTGCTTGGCATACAATAGCATGAATGAATCTCCTATACCTAAAACAGGAATAAGCACATGATCACAGGACTTAAAATCTTTTTCAATAAACACCCCAACAGAAACCGGGCATTCATTAACCAGTTCAAGTGATCGTTCATCCAGCACCTTATGCTTCTCCAAGAGCGTTTCCTTACCTGAAAGTTTACTGATGATTTTTTCGGGATTTAAAGCCTTCGCTGTAAAACCAACTATTTTCCCTAACAAGGTGCCTTCAAAAATAGATTGGCCCACACCAATGATCATTAAGTCAAATTGGCCCTCCTGCACGGTTTCAATAATTCCGGAAGTAATGTCATTGGATGCCTTAAAAAGTGTACGCACCGGAAATTGCAATTTGTTGGCCTCCACCTTCAGGGGTTTAAAACTTTCTTTTTCAAATTCAGCAGCCTCATATAAATTAATATCGGAACTGGGACTAATATGCAATGCTGTAACTTCGGTGTTTCTGATGGTTTTTTGAGTAAAAGCATGAACCAGCCTCACCATTTTTTTTCCACTTTGAGGGTTTCCAAACGACATCAGCACTTTATACGGTTTCTCCTGACCCGTGACGGAAGGCTGATCTCCTGTAATTTTTTTATCTCTAAATATCCATTCCAAAGCATCCAGCATGGGCCCGGTCATAAACGTAGTAAGCAGGGCCATAATAACCAGCATGGCAAACATTTCCGCACTTAAAACACCCAGGTCATAACCAATATTCAGCACAATAAGCTCCATTAAACCCCTTGTATTCATTAAGGCTCCGAGCGCAAGGCTTTCTTTCCACGATTGACCCATAAAGCGGGCAGCCAAACTGCTGCCTCCAAATTTTCCGAGAACGGCCACACCAATTACAACAGCACATACCATCCACAGGTGCGCGTTATTAAGCAAGCCAATTTGGGTACGTAAGCCGGTAAATACAAAAAAGAGTGGCAAAAACAAGGCTAATGCCACATACTCTACCTTGTCAATTAAAATTTTACGGAATGAGCTCCCTTGTGGCATTACCACACCAGCCATAAAGGCCCCGAATAAAGCGTGAATGCCTATTATTTCTGTGATAAAGGCGGAAATAAGGAGTGTTCCCAGAATAAGTGCAACAATACCAAGACTCAGCGATTCCTTACTGTAAAACACGTCTCCCAATCGTTTAAGAAAAGGTTGAATTACTTTTAACATCACCACTACATAGCCCAATGCCATAAGAATAGTGAATATCGAACTTACAAAGGAACCGGCTTTCACTATGGCAATAACAGCAGCCAGTATGCACCAGGCAGTAATATCATCGGCTGCAGCACAAGTGATAGCAATTGTCCCAAGGCGGGTTCGTGTTAATCCCCTTTCCTGAATAATTCTGGCCAAGACTGGAAAGGCGGTAATACTCATGGATATGCCTATAAACAAACTAAAGGAAAGAAAGGATACTCCCTTTGGTGCAAATTCATCATAAAGAAAATAAGCCAATAGCACCCCCAGGGTGTAAGGAACTATAATGCTCGAGTGGCTCACCACTATGGCATCCTGGGCTTTGGTCTTGAGTATTTTTAAATCCAGTTCCATGCCTATTACAAACATGAAAAGAATAAGCCCTACCTGACTAAAAAATTGCAGATTGCTCAATGAACTTACCGGAAACAAAAAAGCAGAGTATTCAGGGTAAAGCATACCCAGCAAAGAAGGACCTAATATGATACCGGCAACAATTTCACCAATTACAGTAGGTTGGCCTATTTTATTGAAGATATACCCAAAGGTACGGGCTATAAAAATAACCGTTATTATTTGAAGCAATAATATAGAAAGCGGATGATTGAGGTTGTGGTGCATGGTTTCAAAAAAATGATCCACCACATTTCCTGGTGCTATTTTTTCCATTACCTGGCCTCCGGCATTATTCTGAATTTCAAGGCCTGTTCCCAGTTTTATAACAAAAAACATTAAAAAGCCAAACACAGCTAATGTAATTGTATAAAACAACAGGGTTCGGAGTTTTCCCATAACTTTGAAATGCCTGATGCAAAGATATAAAACTATGTGGGTGGGGTGTTAAATTTTATAGGCTCAGATTGAAGAAAAATTCTTTTATCAGGAAGAACTCCCTAACACGAAAGACACAGGAGCCGGCTGATGGCCTGAAACCCGCTATTAGGTACAAATGGGTTAATAACAATTGCCTGAAAACATGGTGCAGAGAGTTTTGTTTCATCCCCTTACAGAAAGTGCTGCCATGCCTGAATAATACTGAAACAGATAAATTCAGGATGATTAAATAGTTTAAACAGGGGGAATTAGTTTTTAGGATTGTAAAAAAAAGGAATTCGTTCTTGTAGTTTTTTAAAGGTTGCCACACCCATTATGCAGCCAAAGCTGTTGGCAATAAAATCGTACCAATCACCGCTTCGCTCCGAAAAGCAATAACTCTGCATTAATTCAAGTAATCCCCCATAAATGATGCCGGTACTAACAGCAATAATTTTGGAATTATGATATACAACAGGCCAGGTTTCAAGCTGGCAAAAAGCTCTTATCCAAAGTACAACCAGCATAAAAAAAATACCCGCATGCACAAACTTATCAAATGAAAGCATCTCCAGCCAGCTCACATGAGGTATAGCTCTTCCGGGCATACTGCACAACAGGAATATTATTACTGTCCAAAGTATTGCAGGAATGGCTGGTTTTAATTGCATACAGGGATGTAACCAAAAGCCCTGGAATTAAATTAAATTCCAGGGCAGGTAATTTAGAGCTTAATAAGACTAATGGTCTTTATTGACCAATTAATTTTTTATAATCAGCGGCAGAAAGCAGGGCATTGATTTCTGCTGAATTTTCGATTTTTGCTTTAATCATCCAACCTTTTCCATAAGGATCTTTATTCACTAACTCAGGATTAGCATCAATTTCGTTGTTTACTTCTAACACTTTACCAGTAATGGGCATAAACAAATCCGAAACGGTTTTTACAGCTTCTACTGTACCAAATATCTCTTCTTTCGTTACAGATTCACCAATGGTATTCACATCTACATATACGATGTCTCCCAGCTCCTTTTGTGCAAAGTCTGTAATTCCAATGGTAGCGGTGTCTCCTTCCACCAATACCCACTCGTGATCTTTGGTGTATTTTAAATTGTCGGGAAAATTCATAGTCAATATTTTAGTGCGCCAAATATAAACATATTACCGTAATTTTTGAAGGCTGTAAGTAGAATAAATAGTGGCTGTTAAAAGTTTGTACACCAGGCACTCATAAGGCTGACTAAAATTAAATTTTCCTGTAACTAATATCCCGGTCAGGAGCAATAACCGTTTATCATTTTTCTGCTTTAGGCCGTTAGAATTTTATACCTTTGAACGAGCAGTCTTATGAAGGAAATCATTCGTTTACAAAACATATCCCGTACCTATACTATAGGCAGTGAAACAATAAGAGCCCTTGTATCGGTTTCCCTTTCAGTAAACCGTAATGAATATATTGCATTAATGGGGCCATCGGGCTCCGGAAAATCAACGCTGATGAATATTTTGGGTTGTTTAGACAGCCCAAGCAGTGGAGAATACCTGCTAAATAATATTGCTGTTGCCGGAATGAGCGATAATGAATTGGCTGAGGTAAGGAATAAGGAAATTGGATTTGTGTTTCAAACCTTTAACCTGTTACCCCGCTCTACCGCACTGGAAAATGTGATGTTGCCCCTGGTTTATGCAGGGTTTTCAAAAAAGGAAAGGGAAACAAGGGCAAAAGAAGTTTTGGCACAAGTTGGACTCTCTAATCGTATGAGTCATAAACCCAATGAGTTATCGGGTGGACAGCGCCAGCGGGTGGCTATTGCCAGGGCACTGGTGAATAAGCCAGCCATTATTCTGGCCGATGAACCTACAGGTAACCTCGATTCTAAAACATCAGTAGAAATAATGGGCCTGCTGGAAGAAATCCATAATAATGGGAATACTATCATTCTGGTGACCCATGAGGAAGATATTGCCCGGCATGCCCACCGCATCGTTCGCTTAAAAGATGGCTTGATCGAACAGGATCAGGTCAATACCGCAAGTTTAAAAAGCTAATTGCCCCCGGTTCTACAATTGATCCGAAAAGTAGAATTTTATTCTTTTCAAAAAAGCTCTATCTTAGTTTGAACTAACTGATTAGACTTGTATCTATTTATTTTAAATTGAAATTGCCATGAGCCCAAACAAATGCACTTTACAAATCCGATTCCTGATGCTGTTGCTCTTAGTCATTCTTGTTTCCTGCAAAAAGAAAGAAAGCGCAGATAAGGATACCGATACAGCTGCCGCAAGTGAAAATAATTATGCAGAACATGCCATTAATGACCTTTCTATGATTGGTGACCAGGCTGGCTGGAGCAATAATACCAATACTTTAACTACCTATAAAGTAGGAGATGTTCAACAGGTATTTTTATTGAGTTGTGTGCAAAGTATAACCCGCGACACAATAAATAAAGTTATTACAGTTGATTTTGGAGGCACACCAAACCTTTGTCAGGATGGGCGAACCCGTGCAGGAAAAATAGAGTACCAATATTCTGGCGGTGCACGTTACCGCGATTCCGGTGTAGTGATTAAAGTTAATCCAATTAATTATTCAGTTGATGGAAATAAAATCAGCGGAAGCAAATCCATCAAAAACCTCGGACGCATCAATGGTAACTTTACCTGGAGCATTGAAGCGAATATGGAAATTCAGAAAGCTAACAATGGCGGTAAAATTAAATGGAGTTGCAGCAGAACAAAGGTATTATTGAATACACCGGCAGTATACCAGGGTCCCAATGCCCCAATAAAATGGGCGAGTGCCAAAATAGGACTTATGGGCACTGCAAACGGAACTACAGCTGGCAATGATAATTTCACATTAAAAATCACTTCACAGCTAATTCGTGACTTCAGTTGTTCTCCCGATCCTTCTAAGCCACACCGTCATCCTTTTATACAGGGTAACCTGGAATTCACTCCAGGAATTAAAGCTACCCGTTTTGTAAATTTTGGTGCGGGTACCTGTGATTTAGACGCTACTGTTACCATTAATGGCAATGCTTTTAGTATTAAACTGCATTAGAACTATTTCGTCAGCAGAGAATTTTTAAGGCGGGCTGTCACAACAGTCCGTTTGTTTTTAATGGCTTAAGTACTTCACTGAATTGTTTTGTATCTTTGTATTAAACTTTTTGAAATGGCGCTTAAACCTAAATTTTCCCGCGAATCACTTACCATTAATACAGAACATGTGTTGCCCAATGATACCAATCACCTGGGAAATCTTTTTGGAGGCCGGTTACTGGAATGGATGGATGTTTGTGGAGCTATTGCTGCTCACCGACACAGTAAAAGGGTTTGTGTTACAGCTACCGTAAATAACGTTTCATTTGCTGCTCCCATTAAGCAAAACAGCATTGTAACCATGGAAGCCAAGGTTTCACGGGCATTTAATACCAGCATGGAAGTGTTTATTGACGTTTTTGTAGAGGATCCTGTAACGGGAGAGCGCTCTAAATGTAATGAGGCTATTTATACCTTTGTTGCTATTGATCAAAACGGCTCTCCATTACCGGTACCAGGAATAATCCCGGAAACGGAAGAAGAAAAACTAAGGTATGAAGGTGCTTTACGAAGAAGGCAATTGGCTTTGATACTTTCCGGAAGAATGAAGCCCGATGAGGCTACCGAATTAAAATCCCTTTTTATACCGGAAAAGGTTTAGCAACTATCATTCATTTATGATGCTCAAACTTTTGTGCCTTCCGTACAGTTGGTGCAGATATCTATTTCTTTACGGGATCGCAGTATGGCACTTCGGAATTGATGATAGGATGCGCCCTTCCAGATTTGTTTCAAAGACTGTTCCCCAACCTGACCCAATTGATGGCTGGCATCCTTATCAAAACAGCAAGGCACCACTTTCCCATCCCAGGTAATTACACAACTACTCCACATCCTCCAACACTCATTGCTGAATTTATTTTTAAGCGTAAAATTGCCATTATCCAATTGTTGGTATCTGCTGTATTTTTCAATGGTAGGTATTAAAGGATTTCCTTTTTCATATTGATAAACCTGTGCCGTTTTAAACTTTACTTCATTTACACCAAGCTCTTTTGCCAATTGTTTAACCTCCTTGATCTGGTGTTGATTGGGTTTTACTACCAGAAACTGAAAAACCAGGTGTGGTGTGCTGCTGTTTAATTTTTTTTTCCACTCAACAACATTTTTTACCCCTTGCTTCACTTTTTCTAATTGTCCGCCTACCCGGTAATTTTCATAAACCTCCTGTGTAATTCCGTCAATGGAAATGATCAGCCTGTCTAAACCTGATTCAACAGTACTTCTGGCAATATCATTGCTGAGGAAATGCGCATTGGTAGAGGTGGAAGTGTAAATTCTTTTTTTATGGGCCAGGGCAACCATTTTCAAAAAGGAAGGGTGCAGAAAGGGCTCTCCCTGAAAATAAAAAGTAAGCGAAAATACATGGTCTTTTACCTGGTTTATTATTTTTTCGAAATAAACCGGATCCAGCATACCCGTTGGTCGGGTAAAGGACCGGAGACCACTTGGGCATTCGGGGCATCGTAAGTTACAACTCGTGGTGGGTTCTATGGCAATACTCATGGGCAAGCCGGCATGAAAATTTTTACCCGTTAATTTAGACAGGTAATAACTACCCCTTAACAGGAAAAAGTTGGCAACCTTCTGCCAGGAAAGTTTTCTAAGTATAATTTTACTTTCCTTTAAGCTCATGTTTGGTTTAGATAGCAATGAAATACCCCTGTTTGCCAATACACAAATGAAGATAAACTGGGTATTCCATATGACAATTAAAAAAATTATCTACATACGAAACTAAAATCGCCTTCGTCAAAAAGCAATATTCAGCCTACGCAATCCAGACTAAGACCAGCATCCCATACTATGCCAAATGGTGGGTATCTATCTTTCAAGGCATTTTCTGTATTGGTAAGATATTCCCCTACCAGCTCTGCAGGTAACTCTCTTCTGTGCTAATCCAGCTTTTGCCCTATTTTCTCCAAAGAATTATTCCTTTTTTATTACAAAGGTATATTTCCATGTTTTTTTCTGGGTAGCTGAACCACTTTATTCTCCAGCATTTTAAAGGCTTTAATAAGTTTTTCCCTGGTTTGTTCCGGCTTTATTACTTCATCTATAAAGCCTCTTTCAGCAGCTCTATACGGATTGGCAAAGGCGGATAAATATTCGTTTTCTTTTTCCTTCCACTTTTCTTCTTTATTCGGAGCAGCTGCAATTTCGTTTTTAAAAATAATTTCTGCAGCGCCCTTAGCTCCCATCACAGCAATTTCAGCCCCCGGCCAGGCGTAATTCATGTCGGCTCCAATATGCTTACTATTCATAACATCATAAGCTCCACCATAAGCTTTACGGGTAATAACGGTAATACGCGGAACGGTGGCCTCACTAAAGGCATAGAGTAATTTGGCTCCGTTAGTTATAATTGCATTCCATTCCTGATCTGTTCCCGGAAGAAAACCAGGAACATCTTCTAAAACTAATAAAGGGATATTAAAGCTGTCGCAAAAGCGAACAAAGCGAGCCGCTTTAGTGGAAGAGTGGATATCTAACACACCAGCCAGCACAGCAGGCTGATTAGCAACAACGCCAATGCTTTTACCGGCTAAGCGGGCAAAGCCAATAACAATGTTTTCAGCAAAATGTTTATGCACCTCACAAAAGCTTTCAGCATCAATAATACCATGTATTACATCCCGCATATCATAAGGTTGGTTGGCGTTTTCAGGAACAATAGTGTTTAATTCTGTCCTGAGTTCGGTTCCTGTTTGTTCATAAGGTACCGCGGGAGGGTCATCTTCGCAGTTTTGCGGAATGTAAGAAAGCAATTGCTTAAGGGTATTGATACATTCCAGCTCATTGGCACAGGCAAAGTGAGTTACCCCGCTCTTTGTGGCGTGCGTCATAGCTCCGCCAAGCTCTTCACTGGTTACCTCCTCATGTGTAACGGTTTTCACCACATTAGGTCCCGTAACAAACATATAGGAAGTATTTTCCACCATTAAAATAAAATCGGTCATGGCAGGTGAATAAACCGCCCCACCGGCACAAGGCCCCATAATAGCGGAGAGCTGAGGTATTACTCCCGAAGATAATACGTTTCGGTAAAAAATATCAGCGTAGCCCCCCAGTGAAACAACTCCCTCCTGAATACGGGCTCCCCCACTGTCATTCAGCCCAATTACCGGCGCACCATTTTTCATGGCCAGATCCATCACTTTACAAATTTTCTCAGCATGGGTCTCGGAAAGTGATCCCCCAAAAACAGTAAAATCCTGAGAAAATACATAGGTTAAACGACCATTAATGGTTCCATATCCCGTAACCACACCATCTCCCGGATATTTTTCGTTTTCTAATCCAAAATCATTGCTGCGATGGGTTACTAACATGCCAATTTCTTCAAAACTCCCCTCGTCCAGCAAAAAATGTATTCTTTCTCTTGCGGTAAGTTTTCCCTTTTTATGCTGCGCTTCAATTCTTTTCTCTCCGCCTCCAACCATGGCATCCGCAATTTTTTTATCGAGTAGTTTTATTTTTTCACTCATACGTTTAACTTCCTGTTCTTGTATTATTATTTTCACTTCCATTGTTGTTCTGCTTGCACAAATATAACAAAAAACCCTCCCCGGCAAGGGAGGGCTCAATGACTAAAATAGTTCAATCTTTGCTTAGAAAGATACTAAGCGGATACCTACCGTAAAGGGGTACAATTCAGGCCCTTTGTCCTTCTCGAACAGGGTAGTAAGGCTATAGGTACCAAACACCGTGAATTTACCGTAACCAAGCCGTGTGGTAAGGTCTAATTTGAAGGGATTTAAATTATAATCATCCTTTTTTACAACATAGTGTTCAGCACCATCTAAAACATATTCCTGTTTTGTTTTGGAGGTTAATTTATAACCTGCAAGCACACCGGCTGCCAGGTGTATATTTTTACTCCGGGCTTCTGAAGTGTTGAACTCCAGCATCAGAGGCACCTGTATATAACTCATTTTAAGTTTGTTTTTAGAATAACTGATTCCAGCCGGGGGATTGTAAAAATAGGTGTAGGAAGAATCAGGATTTAAAGTTGTTTTATTTCGGAACTGGTAGGTATTAAAGCTAAACCCTATTCCGGTTACTAAGTTGATGTAATTTTTATAGATGTGAATATCTTTTTCAAAGAGGTTCAGGTTGCATACCAGGGATCTTACTCCATAGTCCACACTCATGTAATTACTGCTGGCTGGCAGACTAACATTTTGGTCGGCACCCACATAACCGTTAATCCCGAGGTCAAGGCCTTTCCAGTGTTTTAATTTTTTTCTGTGCTTGGTTACCGATCCAGACCTGGTTCTGGTACTGTCCTTGTCGTCATCATCGTCAATTATGATAAGTTTCTTTTTACCAATTTTAATCCTGGTAGTATCAATATCGTTTAGTTTTATGTCTGCCTCGGCAATATCACTTTGCTTTATTGTACAAGTGCTTCCAGCTGTTATGTTCTTTTTCTCGGGCTCACCAAAATACCTGACGCTGCTTACACCACCGGCATTAATAGTAAGGTTTTTGTTAACATTAATTTTAGCGGATGAGGCTCCTGAGGAATTGATGTCTGAAGAGATGGTAGATAATTTAGCGGCTTTTAAAGAGGAAGCGCCAC
>JACCDP010220792.1_pt1 | contig 44398 bp, 61 predicted proteins | sample 7445841 | NCBI WGS metagenome assembly JACCDP01 (sample SAMN15323441, study PRJNA562643) | freshwater metagenome | isolation source: river surface water | place: USA:Blue River Watershed | collected 2017-08-17
AATCAGCTGCTTTAAGTGCTTCATTAATTGCATCATTATCTAATGATATAATGATATCACTAACGCCACTTATAAAGATTTTTTCAACTAATTGTTTAGAAGGAAATTTACCTAATAATGGAATTGCGTTTCTTTTAATTGCAATCGCATCAAACACACCTTCACACAATATAATTGGTTCATTCCAATTTATTTGAGATTCAAAACAAATTATATTTTTACTAATTGGTGGATTTTTATATTTCATTTTCTCTTCCGAATAATATGAACGAGAAATAAAGTAATTCAATGAACCATCGGAATTATATGATGGGATTATTACTCTGCGAGAATACAATCCTTCTTTACAATAGCCAATATTATGTTTAATAATATCTTTTATATCAATTCCTCTTTGAGTAAGGTAGTGTATAGCATGTTTGTATTCGGGATTAAATCCCTTTGGTTCTTCTGCTAAACTAATAAATTCTTTTGGAAGTTGAATGAATACCTTTGTTTCGGCATCTTCTTGCTGTGGGGTATAATGTGAATCCCCATATATTTCTCTAATAATGGATATAGTTTTTCTGTCTACATCTAATTTACGGAGTAAAGATGTCAATTTCTTACCACCACTATTACAAGTCCAACAATGCCACTTTTGGGTTTCCGTATTTACTTGCAGTTTTGGTTTGTGGTGATTACAAAAAGGACAGTGAAATGCCAATTCATTACCCTTTAGAGTAAGACCGCTACCCAATACATTAGTAAGGGTAGTAATTACCTTATTTTTATCATTGCTACTTAACACAAAACAAATATACGACAAATATTTTAAATTACCAAATTTATGGCTCTAAAAACCAATCTTCAGGTATTTCTTTGTCTGCGTATTTGTATCCGTTTTTTTCACACCACATTCCGTAGGTTGTTTTTGAATTTTTACTGATTTTATTCTTTGAATTTGAAAAAACAAAACGGATATCCAAATCTGGATGTTGTTCTTTTACTAATTGATGTTTTTTGCGGTCTGCCGCAACAAATCTACCTTTGGTTTCTACTATTATACCATTAGGTAACTTAAAATCTGGATTATAAGTATGGTTGGTAGCTGGTACAATGTATGGAATCTTTTCGGATTCATATTGTACTATAATACCTTTATCTTCAATTTGTTTAGAAATAGTTTCTTCTAAGCCTGATTTAAAACCATATTTTCTAGCAACCCATTTGCTAGATTTTTTTGTAACTTTTTTAGCCATTAAACTATTTTTTTGCTGAATCAGAATATTTTGCTGATTTTAATTCTCCACCTCTGCCTGTTTTAAATTTTGCAGCAGTTAATACTTGTTCATCTATTTTTTTCAAATCATCGGTACTATATGGAGTGTTTGCAGCTTTTCCCGCTTCAAATGAAATTTTATCAACACCTAATGCTGATTGTTGTGCTTTGTATAATTCTAAAATTTTTGACATAATGTGTTTTCTTTAATATAAATATAAATTAAGTATCAAAACGAACAATAAAGTTTACGGGTATATCCGGTTGTGATTTAATTGGTTGTGGTAATTTTGCTACTGCTACCAAATCCATATCATCATCATATAGACCAATCGTTGTAATAAATGGTGCTAAGAATGAGCCAGTTGAATCTACCGAACCACTTAAATCGTAATGTTCAAATCCTGCAAAGTGTGTAGAAGAACTAACAGATGAAGTATATCTAAAATCTAAAGTATCTCCATTTTCTAATACGGATTTTTTACGAATATATTTAGTTCCTGCATTAGTTACTGCTTTATAAATTTTACCATTAGAACCTGTTATAAATTGCGTTTGTTTTCCAACTTCTACTATTGCAGATGGATTTTGAGAAACATTAAATTCGTCTTGATTTACTATAAGAAGATATTCATGCTCATATATTGTTTCAGTTGATTTATAATCTAAAGTCCAACTTGATAATAATAATTCATTAACTTTTCTAGTTATTACTATAAGTCCTTGTGTATAAAATACATTACCTATTTTATCAGTTGCTGCGCCTCCTTGTAAAAATGGTATTTCATCAACTACCATAATTCCGGATTCAATATCATAACTTACAATGTTCATATCATAACTATCCCCATTATAAATTATATTAAATGTTTCCGATTCAATATCAAAATCTCCTGTGGCTGTTTGGAATGATGCAGTATATGGTGCATCTAATAAATCAATAAATTGTAATACATTATTTTCTATATCGATTTTACCAAATGTAATTCTATCGGTATCTGCTATTATATTTCCATCGGAATCATCGGTATAAACCTGAGCCCCATCAATAAATAAAACAGAACCTTTTTTTATACCTTCACCAACATATATTTGTGGTATTGATAATACTTTTGCAGAACCACTTAAAAATCTTTCAGACCCGTTTATACTTTTTTCATAGGCATTGGATTTACTTCCAAATCTTAAAAATGGATTATCCTCATTACCATTGTAAAATTGTGCCCTTAACTGGCCGTATATTGAATTTTTAGGATATAAGCCAGATAATTCAGATGAAGATATGTTAGCTTCTAATAAAGTTATTTCCGAAGAGTTTTCATCAAAACTCCAATTCTTATAAGCCTTAAAAGGTCTTATACTAATATCTGATTTTGGTATTCTTTTTAACATATCACATATAAATATCTTATTAATGAAAAACCCAATCCGTTAAGATTGGGCTATCATTCTGTATTATTTGTTTCTCTGATTAGAAATCCAATTTAACCTTTATTGAAATTTCTTTATCAAATGATTTTTCAATTGGTTTAGAAGTTTTTGCTACTGCTAACAATTCGTTTGCATCATTGTATAATCCAACAGTTGTAATATAAACATGTGGGTCTTTTTCAAATGATGATTGTACAAATGCTCCAACCGAACCCGTTACGAATGTTGGGTTGTTTGAGAAGTTGAACTCTCTATTGTTTGCTCTTACGAAATAATGTGATGTAGAAACATTTTCAGTTCTACGAGCTTGGAAATCAGCTCCTTTAACTAATGCATCAAATAATTTTAATGAACCAGATGTTGAGCCCGATTGATGATATTGTGAAGTAGTTGAACCCCCAGCTGCCATCAAATTACCATTAACAGATGCAGATAATGCGGATGGGTTTAATAAAATAACACCCATATCTGGGTAGAATAAACCAAATCCTTGTCCGTTTGAAGCAGTGTAAGTATTAATAGATGCAGTTGCTGCTGTTCCAATATTTAATGAACCACTAGCTAAGTAATAAACTCTACCAGCCGTTGTTACATTTTCATCAGTACCGCCACTATTATCGATTAATGTTACAAATGCTGCGGCACCATTTACTGAACCCGATAGGTTGATTGAAATATTACCTGGGTCCAATCTCTCTTTGTATCTTGCTCTATTTATATTAATTGCGTAAAAAGATGTCATTTCGTTTCCAGCATAATCAGTAAAATATGCATCTGCTGAATCCAATAAAACATTTTTAAATTGATTATATACTGCTTTAGTTGGAAGGGTAGATGCATCATCTTGTGTAAAGGTAGGTGCACCATATCCATTAGCATCTCCATAAGCAATTGAGAATTGAACCTCTGCGGAATCCGATGATGTTACATCATTATATACATCTAAATAGTATTTTCCAGTTGTACCATTGAGTTGTACGGCTGAAGTATAAAATGCATTTAACGAACCCGTATCACCACTCCAAATTCCTGAAGTTACAATTTCTGTTCTATTTGTTACTTTGTCAATAGCACCAAATTTTTTATAGATACCATTACTAATTGTATTGATATCCGAACTTATTTGTTCACCACTTCCTAAAAATTGGTTTAAAATTCTTACCAATTCGTTTGTATCAACAGGAGTACCAGCGGTATTTGCAGCTGATGCTAAATACTGCGAAATATTGCTTGCTAAAAGTGCTCCTCTATTATCTCTTATTACTGCCATAGTTTATATTATTGAACGTATGTTACGGTTACTGGAATAGTTTGTGAACCACCCGTTTCGTTACCATAAACAGTTATAGTTGTTTTGATAGTCGAAGTTAATGATGGATTTGGAATAAATTTAAAAGTTAATCCTTTAGCGATTGCTGCTGTTGCAGATACATCATCACCAATAAATACAGGTACTGAACCTACATCCGATGATACACCTTCACCCACAATATCACCTGCGTTTTTATTAGCTAAAACAATTGTATATCCAATTGTTCTATTTCCAGCAGGAGATGTAGTTGGAGATAACGCAACTTCACCACTTTTTTGATTAACCGAAATATTAGGAACACCAAATTCTACAACCGGGATTCTTGTTGTATTTTTTGGAAGTGTTACAATTTTATATTTCATCACCTGTGTTTCATCAGGGTTTGCTTCTAATACAGGCATATTTTTAATTGCCGCATCATAGTAAGCGCTTCCTAATGGATGAGCTGGTTCGTATAAAGAATAATCAATCTCATCATCTGCTAAAGCAAATTGAGTGATGTTTAATCCTTGTCCAGCTGCTAATTTTTCTCTTCCTTTTTTAGTAAGAATTGCATCAACTGTCAATTCGGTATTACTTAAATATCCCATAGTTTATTATTATTCGTTTTGTATAAATATATTAATTTTAAAATTCCGTTAATCAACTTCCAATATTGGTTCATCTGCTCCTCTATTAGCCTTACTAACTTTTAGAGTATTTGGATTTGTAACAAATGTTTCAACAGGAGAGCTTCCATCTAATGTAGTTGCTGCTGTATTTTTACTACCCAAATAGTAAGAATTTCTTAAACCAGTAGTTAAATCAGAAGTATTTCTATAATGCGTAGATAGGTAACCATTTAAAGGCTTTACTTCCACAATACTACCTGTTCCAGCATTAATTACTTTTGAACCACTAAATGGTTGGATATTTAATTTGGTTTCAGTATATGTTTGAATATCACTTACATATCCTCCTCTTGGGTCGCCTAATCCTGTTACAGATGATGTTACTGCAAATTTTCTTATTAGTCTTTCTTTTTCTTCCGTAATTAAATCTACTTTAATTCTTTCCTTTACACGTCTACCATTCTCATCAAAATATGTTCTAATAGCGTATCCATTTTGTGCATATATACCGAATCCAATTACTTCTTTTTCAGATTGACCAGCTACAGTCATCATATCATAAATATCAACTTCGGTTATTATTGTTGGATTTTCCAATTCTACATTTATTACAACTTCTTTCTGATAGCTTTCTGCTTCAGTATTTGTAGTTGAATTATAATCGTATTCAGCATCATACTGATAGTTCTCAGCTATTGTATTTTGTATAGATGATGATACAATCAATGCATCGTATTGTTGATTTTCTCCAAATAATGTTTGTGTATTCGTTGTTTCTAAATCAAATTCTATTTGTTGATTTTCAGCAGTAGATAATGTTGTATCTGAATACTTTATATTTGCATTATGTTGATAATCTTCTCCATTTGGTTTCTTTTGAGCAATTTTACTTCTTTCTAAAATATGTGGCTCAATTAATAAACCAGTTGTTGCTTTAACTCTCGCCGGTAACATCTTCTTAATATCTTCAAACATAGATTTCTCATATAGTTTGATTAAGTTGATGTAAGCATAGATATCTCTATTATCAAATCTTTGGAAATAATAATTTCTTAAATTATCTAAATTTTTATACGATGATTTGTATTTATCGGATGGGTCTCCAATATAATCATCTAAATTAATTCCACCAAACGATTTAGCAATATCAATATTCAACTCTTTTGTAGGAGAGAAAAATAAACCAACTCTATTAGAATCAACAGGAGATTGGTCAAATGCTTTTTTAGTTGCTCTACTTTTAGATGATAAATCCGAAATTAATGTTTGGGATTCGAATCTAACCTTATTTGTAGAATAACGAGATGAACCTGCATCTGGCATTGATAACACAACGCTTCTATCTATTACTTCAAATTGATATGGATATTCATCAACAGATGCAAAATTATAAGCAGATGCTGATAATAATGGTGTTGTATTTATAGAATATAAAGAAGCGGTTGTTCCATTTTCATAATCATTTCTTGTTAATCCATTTTCGAAATATATGTTGGTATCTACATTTATTAATGATGATGTTTCTGATAAATTCTTTGGATATTCAAAATCCAAACGGAAATATAAATCATCCGTTGAAGATGATACATGGTTACCATTAATCATTTCAGGAAATGAAACGTGTTCAAAGAATCTACCATTCGCTAATACATCAGACCATAAACGGAATTCATCTACACTACCACTATAATTACCACCCAATCTAATAGTTGAGCCGGTATGCCAATTATTTGATGCACTAATACTATTTGTTTCTTGGAATATGGTTCTTTCTTCTTTAGCCTGTCTTAATGATAATTGTAGCCCATCTTCAGAACCACTATGAATCATTACACCAAAGAAATTACCATTAAATATTGGTAATAAAGATGATGTTATAGCGTTTGAGCCAGAATAATTAAATGCAACCACACCATAATCAGAATTTATCGAACCACTTAATTCTAATCCCCAACCACTACCTGAAATAACAGTTTGTCTGTCTGCTGATTTGTTTGGTTTAATAAATAATTCAATGGTATTTGGTTTATATCCTTTATCAGTATCTTTCCATTCCATTTCAACATAAGAACCACTTGTCATTTTTAAAGCAGTTGTTATATTATCAAATTCGTATTTTGATTTAGGAGAACCATGTATTTCAGGTCCACCGAACTCTAAAATTGAAAGATTTGAAGATGGAATACCATAACAAGCTAATAATGCATATATACCTCTTCTTGTACCTTTATTTTTTAATAAGTAAGGTAAGTTATTTACGATTCTTCTCCAAACTTCATTTGTTCTAGTTTTAGCTGGATTGGTTTCTTTATCATTTCCTTCCGAATCTTGTCCGAATACATATTTCCATAAATTAGCGTCTGCTGCAAGATTTTTTGCATCCCATCCTAATGATTGTAATGTATCGTACAATAATTTATCAGAAATACCATTTGTAGATTTATATCCTAAACCTCTACTATTTTCTATGGCTTTTGTATAATAGTATATATTATCAAAATGCTGACCTATCATTGATAAGAATAGTAATAATTGGTCGTTTTCTTCGTTATTTACAATGTATTGTGGAATATTATTTTGAACCCAATTTTGATTCTGAATATCATAGTTTTCCGCAAGTTCTATTATATTATTATACCAATTTGTTACAGAAGAATGAGATGATAATCGTCTAGTTGTACCAACATATGGCCAAGACAAAGATGATGATGTGTATAAAAAACTTTCAAACCCATCAAATCCATTTACTAATTGGTCTTTTTTAAGTTGTTGTTTTTCTCTTTCTTGTTTTTCGCTTAATATTGAACTTGAAACAGATGTATTTGACCCACTTATAGATTGTTCATAAACTTCTATTAATTGAATTTTGTAAACAAAATTATCTACTCTTTCTTTTGCAGAACTAAAGTGAACAAAGTTTTCCCATAAATAAGTAGAACCACTTACATATTGAACATTTAAATCGCTTGTGTTAGTAAAAGAAGAGCTTAAATATTGTGATACTAATTGAGATGAACTAGAAACGGATGCACTCAATATCAATGAATCTAAAGATTCAAAGTTAGTTGATTGACCCGAAACAAAATCTATATCTAAATTGAAATTAGGTCCTTTTAATGGAGGACATTTAATTTCATCTTTTTCTGTTAAAACTATTGTTTCAACCAAAGGATTTGCCATCAATTTGGTAATCCAAAGTGTTGAATTATTTGCTATATTAGCAGATATTGGAGAATATAATTTTAAAATTAATGATTTGACTTCATCTTCTGGCTTAACATATATGTTACCTAACTCATCTTCTGATTTTTTAGATAGAGTCCAATTATCTTCTTCCCAAGAAGAAATTAAAAATTGATTATCATCTCCAAAATTAGCTAAATGTGTTAGATATTTACTCTCTTTATCAGGTTCTATTATGTTTAAAGATGAAGCAAATGATTCAAATAAAGCACTACTAATTAAAGTTTCATCTAAATATATTGATGATAAATTTAGTTTAGTAGATATTTCATAGTCGTTACCAACTAATTCTTCAGCTCCACCTCTATTGTATGGTTTGAACTTAAATGTAATATTATCACTACCATCCCAATTTGGATACGCTTCTTTTAATTTTTTTAAATTAACTTTTAAAGAACCATTTGTTGGTAAATTTTTTAAAAATTGAACATAAGTACCATCTTTTACTTTTAGAAACACATCTACACTTGTAGTTGAAAATGTAGAGTATGTTATTTCATATTCTAAATTAAAATCAGAAAAAGCGGGTACATCCAAAATATCAACTCCAACTATTTCTGTTATAGATGGATAATCATTTACAGATGAATAGGTTACTAAAATTTCTTTTCTTGTTCCAGCGCCATATTGATTTCCTATTGGAACTAGAATTAATTTTTTTGTTCCATAGACTTCATTAAAATCTTTTTGGAAAAATATTTTAAATTTACCATCAGCTGATGGTACATCTATATAAGATGTTTCAGAAAAATATACTCTAATTATATCAGAATTTGAAGAAGAAAATGGAATAATTAATTCTTTTTCGGTATCTGATTCTTTTACAAATACATTATATGTAGTTGAATTTAATGTTAAAACGGGTTCAGCTACTTTAATTTCTTTTTGTAATTTAACTAATATAATTACGCTTTCACCAAGCGATGTTGCTGGTATAGAGAATGCGTAATTTTGTTTTGTTAATCTATTGTAATCAAATGATACATCAACTCCGGCATTTTTAGTTAATCCATAATATATACCTTCAATACTATAACCATCTGGTAGATTTCCACTTACTTCTAAATTTACTTTACCATTAGTTAGAATATTTCTAGATAGTTGGCCAGTAGCTGCGTTTCTTCCGCTTATTTTTTTCGTTTCAATTATAACATCATCGGAACTTACAATATCATATTTTAAAGATAATGCAGAACCAATTTCTTTATCCAAATTTGATGCAAATACAATTTCATAATTGATATTTGGATTTGGACTTGTAATGGTTTCGCTTATAGTTTTTACAACAGGTTGTGGGGTTGGTTCAATTGGTAATGTTTGTTTATTTGATTCAACAAAAAATTCCAACGTGTATGTCCCAAATGTTGTATTAAATGTTTTAGGGTCTTGAGCTATATCATTTCTATATTCAATAATTCTAATACCTTCACTATATGTGTTATCATAAGAAGTAAATGGAATTATTCTAACTTCAAATCTACTAGAAACTTTACCATTACTTGTAATGGCAGTAAATACTCTAACTGAACCAAAGGCTGTTGATGGGTTATAAGTTACAGTAGCTGTTGGACCAATACCATACGAAACACCATCTGCAAAAAATTCTGCAGATTCTCCGTTTTGAGTTTTTAAATAAAAATTTAAAGGATTTGATGTTTCAACTGCATTAGTTGGGACATATGGTGGTGGTGGTGAAGTAACTATTGTTCCTCCCCCGCCTCCACCGCCAAAATCGGATACTGCCGTTTCTTGGGTTTGGCTGTTATTTAAATTATAATCAAAAAGCGATTCTGCTGATTTTTCCAATGTAATTCTTTATTATAAATATCTTAATGATTATTTTATGTTCTCTCTTCGGTTCATATCTCTTTCAACCACAACTTCTCTACCAAATCCAGTTCCAAAATCTCTTTCAACATAACCACCGCCGCCTCCACTTGGTGGAGCAATATATGGTGGTTGAATAACGGGTTCTGGTGTTGGTATTACAGGTGGAGGTGTATCTACAACGACCGGTAATTCTACTTTTTTATCAATCACAGTTTGTATTGGTGGTAAATCACTTATTCCACCAACATTTATACTAACAGAATCAGTAGTAAATATATTTCTTTTTATCTCACTATATGTATTAAAAGATAATAAGTTATCTTGTATTTGTTTTCTTAATTCGACTACTGAAAATTCTTTTGGTAATTGATTAAATTGTACATTTCTTCTTTTTAATGATTTTATATTATATGCAATGCAATTATTTAATATTGATTGTATTTCAATCATTAACATTTTAAAATCATATTTTTCACAATCTTCAAATCTTATTTCAGATGGTTGACCAAATGTAGATTGAGATATATCATAGTATTTATTATTTACCCAATTTTTTATACTATCTCTAAAATTTTGAAAAATTCTAGTTCTAAATTCTGAAAAACTTTTTATTCCAAAATCTTTTCTTAAAATTGAAATAAAATCATTACCAAATTTATTAACCATAATATCATCTATTTTGGTTAATGATTTAGATTCAAAATCATCCAATGAATCTAATATATTTTTTTTATAATATTTAAAATCGGGATTTAAAGAATTTAAACTATTAAATTGTTGTTTATTTTTATCACTTATAGATTTATCAGTTACTTTTAATGGTAAAATACGAATTTCTTCTCGTGATGGTGATATTTCGTGTATCCACACCTTTGTTAATTCATTTTCAGTACCAACACTATTTCTCACAAAATTAATATTAACTTTAAATATACCATTAGTAAATCCAATAGTATTTAAAAGTTTTTCAATATCAATTGCCAATTCTTTATTACCCCCTCTATTTGTTATTTGATATAAATAGTTTTTAATATCAGATGTTTTTATATAAGCAACTTTATTGCCAGATTTTTGTGGTAATAAATTATTATTTACATCGTAAACCGATACTTCCATAACATCGTACTTACAATCGCCAAAATCGGTTTCGGCTATTTGATTTTGATTGACAATAAATAAATCATCAGCTTGAAGGAATTTTCCTTCATTTTCTGAATTATTATTAATTTCTTCTATATTTGTGTACTTTCTAATACTCATAATTTATTAAAATGAATCAGGATGAGTTTTGCTAAATCTAATTGGATATGTTTTTGAATTTTTAGTACCCGTACTTCTAGTTACATTTAATGTTATTGTAGAATCATAATTACTAGTACCAGTCCAACCAATACCCCATCCGCTTTTTTTACTATCAACACCATCGCCTGCAGATTTGTTTACTCCTATTTTAATAGTTTCATCTTTTCCAGGTTCTAATGTAAAATTAGATTTTGGTAAACTCACCCAATTTGTTCTTAATCCTGATGGTTTTACTGCGTTAATTTCTATTGTTACTGGTTGTGTATCATTATTTACAAACTTAATATCTCCGCCGCTTTCGAATTTAGTATCTCCACTTTTAGCATTTAATTTACCATGTAGTTTAAAATTAGGAGTATTTTTAGGTCCTTCAAATGATGCAACAACTACTTCATTAATAACATCCCCACCAGCTGCTATGGCTTGTGCTTGGGTTCCCTGTTGAATAGATTGTTGTTGTTGAACTGCTCCTAATTGTGCTTGCAATCCTTTTATTATAGCATTTAAAGAATCTATTTGTTTTATTAATGCATTTATTTGTGCTTTGAATCCGGCATTTTGAGATTGTAATGCAGCTCTTAAAATAGATTCATCAACTGATTTTTGTAATGATGTAGCTATTTGTGTAGATGTATCTGCTATTGTACCGGTAATAGTATCTAATTGGTTGACAACTACATCGTTAGTTTGTTCTATATTTAATCTTTGATTTATTTCAGATTGAACTTGAGTTTTTAAATCGTTTATTTGATTATTTAAGTTGTCAACTGTTATTGTTAAATTTGTTACTTGTTTTCTCAAATCTTCATTTGTAGTAACTTGTTCATCGTATAATGGTTTTGGAACTAAATTACGATTTATGGTTGGTATATCCGGTCTTAATTCTTTTACTTCAACATCAATTGCTTTTAATAATTCCGATTCATCGTATTTTGGCTTATTTAATGTTTTAAACACTAAAGAAGATGCTACATTCTTTTCATCAACAATTGTTACTCCATATTCGTTTTTGACAATAGATTCTGAACCCGATACGCTTAATATCGATTCTAATTTAGATTTTCTTTCTTCTTCTAATTTAAGATTTATTGCTTCTAAATTTGTCATTATTAATATATTTCAAATATTAACTTATCATCTATAATTGTAGATATACCATCTTCGGTAATTTTAAGTTTCAATTTGTAAGTTCTGTTTATTGGTAGCGTATTTAAGCTCAATTTAAAATAATTAGAAGTTGAATCACAACTAACTTTAGTGTATTCACCAAATGGATATATTACTTCGCCCGTTTTATAATCTTCTAATTGATAATATGTCGAACCAGATGGTAAATATTTACTTTGGTCATATTCAAATGAAGTTCCAAATGATTTTAGAGGATATATATCTCTACCTTTTACTCTAATTTTTATAGTTTCATTGGAAGGATATTTGTTTTTTAAATTTGTAAGTACAACTTTATATCCTTCTTCGGCAGAACCAGTCACCGGTGTTAAACTTCCTGTAATAAACGATGAATCATCATAAACTATTTCTAATTTAGGTTCGTATATTGTATTGGTTTCTTTTGAGAAAAATTTTAATAAACCATAATCTAATGTATCATTTTCCGCATCTAATCCGTGATGTAATATAAATCCATTGTTTGGTAAAGAACCACTAATCCAATAATTTACTATGTTTGTAACATCTATTCTAACATCATCTGGCTCATAGTTAAATGATTGCGATGCAGACCCACTTAAATACCAAACACCACCTTCTGCATTTGCAGAACCGGTTGTGGTATTTCCAGTTGTGGGATAAACGGCAGTACCGCCGGTAGTATCGTAAGATACCCACTTATCAACTCCGTTTCTATATTTCCAACTAGCACCATCGGATGTTATATTATCAAACTTTGTGCCAGTTCCCATTATCCAACTTTGAGAAATTGCATTTGCATAAATTGTATATTCTAAAGGTATTTCTTCAGAGTTTGCCGATTTTAAATTTAGGTATGCTTTCCAATTACTACCTGTTTCTATATTGGAAACATCAAATTTAATTAAAGTTCTGGCTATATCTTTAGTAGAACCATAATAAAGTTTACCTACTTCTAATATCTCATCTCTACCTGCGTTTTGTTCAGGTTGTTGAAGATATATACTTGCGTCATATGATGATGTATAAAAAATATGCATTATAATGCCCTCCCTTTAATGTCTTTATTTGGATATTTAACTTCAAAAATTGATGGGTCTAAAGATGGATACACTATCTTACCTTTAGTTGCCACATCTATGTTATATTTGTTTGGAGAATAGTTTCCATCTCCTGCACATAAATTATTTATTTTAACCGATGGAACACTCATTACACCTTCCACATTTGCAAGAATTAATTCAATTTCTGAAATATTGATTGGTTTATTGAATGCCCAATTATCAATTTCAAAATATGATTGTATTTCTGATAAACATGCTGATAAAACTTCTGATTTATTATAATTTTGATAACATATTATTTCAAAATCAACCCCAATATTAATAATAAATCCATCTATAATATTAATACCATCGGTAATCATTCTATATTCGCCTAAATATGTTTTAAGATTTTGTTTTATAGCTTGGTTTAAAGTTGTTAATTTTTTATTAATATCATATCCTAAAACATACATATTAATTGCAAATGGATTATTAACTTCTGCAATTGCTGTTTTCTTTTGTGTAAGATATTTAACCAATTCTTTTTGAATATCCGACTTTGAACTCCCTTTCAAACCATCTACTAAATTAGTAAATTCTGCAATATTTTGTGGATTTGCTAAAATAGATGCAGGTGAATTATTATCAATTTCTCCATCAGGCGAAACATATACTTTTGCAATACTACCATATCTTTCCGGCATTGATAGTGCTCTAATCATATAGTCTTGTTTAGTTACTGCACGATTTTGAGAACCAAACATTGCTATTGCGTTTTGTCTAATTTCTTCTATACTTTCCGCACCTCTACCACCAACAGCTGCTTCTAAATTTTCAACAGCTACAGTTACTTTTGTTGCATTGTAAACTGCTAAATCATTATCGCTTAACGATAATAAATCTTCTTCAAATTCTATATTTCGTATGTTTGTTAAATCTCCTTGATTAACATTTGATTCAATACCACCACCAATTAAATAATCTACACTTAAAGTTTTTCCATTAGGTGCTATGCCAAATGTGTTTGTTTTCAAAAAATTCGATGGGTCAATTCCTTGGTTCAATCTTTGAATTGAATTTGCTAATCCTAATCCAATATTTTTTGTATTTGGTAAAATGATTTCATCTGGCATGGCATTATTACCACTACCAAATTGTAAATCCATACTATTATCGGAATTTATTTTTACTGAAAATCTATTCGGAACTTTTTGTATTTCTAAAATATATGGTACAGACCCAGAATATTGGGATAATTCAGTATTTGCTCCGGTATTAGCTTGCTCAACAAAAATACTTTCTTGTGCTAAATAAGGAACTTCATACCATTTAGTTGAACCACCATCAGAAGTTACAGATGATATTGAAATTATATTTGTATCATCCAATGTTGCCGTTAAATATTCTTGATATTCATTTGGAAATGAAATTACTTTATTAACTTTTCTTGCTGAAATTGCTTTTACTTTTTTAGTAACTAAATACCTAACTGGTACTCCTGTATTAGCATCTCTTTCGTATATTTCAATTTCTCTATCAGTAGGATTTGAAAAATCTACAGAATCGGTAGTTATAAAATTTATAGTAGGATTAGATGTAGATTCTACAATCAATCCATTTTTTATTTTTAAATAATATTTGCTATCTATTTCATAATTTGGAGCAGCTCCTGCTGGAACTAATTGGTACACATTCAATGTTGTTACCGCTGGAGAAGTTACTTTTGGTTTATAACCCATTGTTTGAGCCAATGCCATAACGTTTTTACGTTCTGTAGCATGAGCCATCATAGATTCTTTTAATTGAGTATCTTGATAAAAAGCAAGTACATCGCCAATAGCAGCTGCTTGCTCTATAAATACCATACCTGGCGATGCTTCGTTAAAATCCGAATATGAGTTTGGAAAATATGTTTTAGCAAAATCAATAAGATTTTGTTTAAAAGATTCAAAATCTTTATTTAAATAATTTATATTTTTATTATTACCAAACGTCTTTTTTATAGGTTTAATTGCCATTTTATGTTGTTATATTAATTTGTATTGATTCTGATAAATTAGGATTAGAAATCAATGAAAATTTAATATCTAATGTAATTTTATTCGTGTCTATATCATTTTCATCATAATCAAATATAATTGTATCAATGTTTAAATATGGTAACCATCTAGATACGGCTTGAACTATTGTACTTTCTATTGTTTGTTCAATATCTCCGGATATTTGCTCAAATAAAACTCTCCAAACATCGCAACCAAAATCAGGCTGCATCATTCTTTCACCTTTTTTGGTTAATATTAAATTTTTTAAATTATCTTTAGCTTGAGTTAAAGTTGTATAGTTTGTAGCAAAAATACCATTAGAATTAGAACGTTTATTAATTCCAATTCCCAATACTTTATAGTTATTTTCAACTAAATCATCTACTTTAACTTTACCAAGCTCTATTGCCATTATTAAAATCTTTTAACTAATTCTCTATAATCTCTCGTTAATGCTTTTATTGTAGCATCTTGTAACTCATCACCCGTTGATTCAAAATTTGGAATATTAGATGGTACATTCACTTCTCTAAAATCCATAGTCTCCCACTCACTTTCATCAACTCTCAATTCGGGCTTAATCATATCTAATACACTACTAACCGCACTTGCACCTTCTTTTCTTTGTTCCGCTGTAAATGGTTGAGTCATATTAAGAATTTCATTAATCATTGGGTCTTTTGAAAATTCCTTTTTGGTTTGAGTTCTTTGTTGTTGAACCGATTGTTGCTTTCTAACAGGTGTAGGCGCAACTTCTGTCATCTCTCTCAATGATGGAGTAGATGGTTTTCTTTGTGAGTTTAATGTAACCGCACCGGATTTGATTAACTTAGCCAATTCTTCTTTGACTTGCTGTTTAACTTCACTCTTAACAACTTCTTTAATTAATCCGACTAATAATTTTGAATCCATAGTAATTATTGTTTTATATAAATATTGAAAGTTTTAATTTACCCTATTATTGTATATCCATTGAATTGCAATACAGCTGGCGCAGGTATTGCCGGTGGGGGATATTGTGCCATAACACTCATAGTTCCACCAACACCCATTAAATGTTGTTGTGCTGCATTTATAAAAGGTCCTACTAAAATATTTGTTGGTGGTGTAAATAAAAGTGTTGGTGGAACAAAATTTATATATGGAATATCTGGAATCAATCCTTTTATCATATCATAAGCCATTGCTTCCAATTCTTCTTTAGTTGGTAGTTTCTCTTCAATTTCTTTTTCCAATTCCTCTTTAGTTGGAATAGTTGGTATTGTTATGCCTGGCAAAGATATATCAGGTATTGCACCATCTATTGTATCTTTTACATATTTTTTAATTTGCTCTTTTGTTGGTTTTGGGGTTGGTATTGATTCCGATACCGAAACTGCTGTTTGAATTATAGATAAAATAGGTTGTAATATTATTTCTTCTATTGGTTTTATTAATTGACTCTTTATAGCTTCAATGGCTTGTTCCATCAATGTGTTTCTAGCTTCATCTATCAATTCCTGTCTATTAGGTAATTCTGGAAAAGGTATTTTAATAGATGGCTTAAATTGAGAACCCGTTGATGGTTTTTTCTTTTTTGCTTGTTTTAATTTTCTAATTATTTCAATTGCGGCTTTTATAATAGGATTATCTTTTATTGATTTATCAACTGGCTCTTTGTTTAATATTTTTTGTGCAGTTTCATAAACAGGTATAGTAATTTCCACTAAAGGTGGAACTGCTGGTATAGTAATAGTTTGTTTTTTTAACTCATCTTCCAACGCTTTTAATGCTTCTACTTCAGCTTTATGTATAGCGGCTGATGTAGCTAATTGGATTGGGTTTGGTCCAATATTCATAATTGCGCCAGGTGCTGGTGGGGTTGATTGCCACCCCAATGGTCTTAATAATGGGTTTGGTATTGGTGCCATTTCAGCACCTAACCAGTACGCATCAAATGCAGCCGGGCATATTTCTTCTAATAAATTATAATTAGAGCCTTTTAATTGTATTCCTTTTTTAAGTGCTTTTTCAATAACATCGGCCATTCCTTCTACATTTCCATTAATAACAGAAACGCCGTACATCATATCACCACCTCTTTTTATACAAGCATCATATTCATTGGCATAAAAACGAGCAAAACCTTCGATATCTTTTGAATATTGAAAGGTCATCATCGCTTTTAAAACATTCAATCCGAATATTGTCCACATTTATGATTTACTTAAATAATTGTTAGCTGATAATAGTGAATTTAATTTAGCCTTTATTACTTTAAATGCAAATATATTATCGGGTCCTGTACTAGTAGGTCCACAACCCGTAGCATATACTTGCTTTGTGATTTCATCTATTAATTCACCTAATATTTTAACCAATTCACCACCTAATACCATTTTTTGAACATCAGCACCGGCGCCACCTACACCTTTATCTTTTCCTAAAAATATTTTACCGCTTTCTGAATTTAAAAATATTTGATTCGAACCAGCTGAATGTATTGTTACATTTTTATCGGTATGTAAGTAAATATCTTTTGCGGCATCTACTGAATAGTTACCATCGGTAATTACTCCTGTATTTCCTTTACCAAAAATAATAAATTCTTTTGCTTTTGCAGAAAGAACTATTCTATCCGAATTTATAAATAATTGGTCACCACTTAAATCTTTTGAGTTTGGATATTCTTTAAATCCCTTTTTTTCTTTTTTAATTGTTTCTAAAAATGGAACTTTTACTTTGTTAGATGTAATATAAATTGATGTACCATCTTTATTTATATCCTCCTCAACTAACTCACCAATTTTTTTAGAATCTAATTCTGGGTTTTGTTTATTACGAATGAATATAGATGGAGATGATGTTTTACCATCTTCCGTTAAATGAAACTCACTAAAACGAATTGTGTTACCAACTCTTCCTTGTAAAATAGTATCTCCTTCTTTTGGTTTTAAGAATTTAATCTTTTCGTTTATCTTATATTGATTTTTATCATCTTTCTTTTTACCTGTATTTTGACCACCTGTGGATGCAGTGTTTTTCATATTAGATGCATTACCCCCACTCTGAGCTTTTGTACCATCTACTGCTTCTGTTTGTTTAAATGTTACATAATCTCTTCTATATGAAGTATATGGAGTATTTGTATATGGTAACCAAAAAATATTATTTTTATCTACTTCCAATATAAGAACTGTTTCACCTTTTATCGGCATTGTAAAATTATTCTTATCAAATGGATATGCATAAATTTCTGTTGTCATTCCAACATTTTGATAAGTTATGGCGCCATAAAATCTAGCATCTTTATCACTAAAATCTTCGTTATCATTATAGATTGGTATAAAATCAGATTCCTCTCCTCTAACATATGGACGTAAATCTTCATTAATTGGATATACTTTGTTAACTGTTGCTAGAAATGATTTTATTTCCATTATTTTACTTTAGTTTTTATTTCTTCTATTTCAATTTCCAAATCAACCATTTTTTCATTTGCTTTTTCTTCAACTGCATTGATAGTATCTTCCATATCTTGAAGTAATTGTGCTTTCTCACTTTCACTCAACCAACCATCTTCACCGATACCTTTAGCTTCTGCAGCTGCTAATCTTTGTGCAATTGTTGCAAGTTTAATTAAATGGTCATCGTTTTTAACTGATACCTCAATAAGGTCTTTAATGATTGGAGCAATAACAGTTGCTTCACCAACATTTCTAATTAATTTCCTCAAAGATTCAATCAATTCGGAAATATTTTTCTTTTTGTTTTGTTGGTTTTCGTATATATCTTTAAATAATGATGATAAATTTTTACCATCAAATAGTTGAAATTCTGTTGCCATTATATTACTTTGTTATCTACTATATAATTATAAAGTTCTTCACTTATTAGTTTATAGCCATCTTTATTTGGGTGTTGTGCTACTTTCATTGGGTTTGGAGTCTTTTGTTCCCATATAGATTGCCCTACATAATTCTTCATCATCCATTGCTCTATTGATATTTTAGAAAATCCCCAATATACATTTGTATTAATTAAATGAGTTACATTATCTTCTTTATTTAAATTTTGAATCATTAAATCAAAAGCATCACACATAATATATTTTATTTCATATGATTCTAACATTTTTTGAAGAAATATAATATAATTTTGATTTATTATATTATAGTAGTTTTGGTTAAACATATTTCCTATAAAAAATTGTTTATAGTCAGATAAAAATGAATTAAATTTATCATCACCATATGTGTATGAATTAAAAAACTTTTGTGGTAATTTAGCAAGTTCATTTTGTCCCCAACTTATCCACTCTCCTTTTGGTAAAAATGGAACATAATCTCTTAAAGATGAACTCCACATTATTGTAACAAAATCTCCTTTGTGAATTTTACCATTTCTTAAGTCATTGATTACATCATTGAATATAACATTATTAGCTTTACCGCTCCAACCATTATTAACATATTCTAATCCAAGTTTTAAAGAAAGGTGATTGACCCAACTATGTTTGTTTCTAAATAGTTGTAATTGTAATCTATCTTTTATTTGTGTTTCTTCAGACCAATTCGCACCTTCACCCTCTGTCCAACTATCACCATATGCATGTAACTTCATAACTTATAATTTACTAATTAAATAATTTCCTAAAACTAAATAATCCATATCAGAATTCTGAAATGTCCAAATTGCTTTTTGTGGGTCATTTGTCATAGTATGCCCTCTTAAATTAAATGAAGTATTTAAAAGTATTGGTGTACCACTTATTTTTTCAAATTCTTTTAATAACTTATGGTAAAGAGGATTTTGTTCTTTTCTAACAGTTTGTATTCTCGCAGAATTATCAACATGCGTTACCGATGGTATCGATTTGTATTTTTTAACCTGAACCACTTGATTCATGTAAGGAACTTCTCCTTCGGATTCAAAGTATTTTTCATAATCTTCAAAAGTTACCGATGGAGCAAATGGTCTAAACATTTCTCTCTTTTTGACAACCTTATTAATTCTATCTCTAACATCCGATAAATGTGGATTAGCAAGTATTGAACGATTACCTAATGCTCTTGCACCAAATTCAGTTCTACCCTGAAACCACCCTACAACTGCACCATCATTTATTAATTTAGCAACTGATTTGCATAGTTTATCTTCTGATGTGAATAATTCTGATTTTAATTTTTTATAATTTGGTAAAATTTTAAATATTTCATTATCGTTCCATTCAGGTCCTAAATATGGAGATTGATTATCGCCATTTATTTTTTTAGTATTACCAGTAACATTGTGCCATTGATATAAACAAGCTCCTATCGCTGAACCTGCATCCGATGGAGCAGGAGGAATCCATACATTTTTAACTGAAGTATGTTTTAATAATTTACCATTTGCTGTTCCGTTATAAGCACATCCACCACTTAATATTAAATTATATGTATCGGATTGATGCATACAATGATTTACTATAAAATAAAATTGAGATTCGTACCACTTTTGTAAGGCAGCGGCTAAATCCATATGATGTTTTTCTATTTTAGATTCAGGAGTTCTTGGTTCAAATCCAATTAATTTTGCTAACTTATAATTAAACATAATTTTATCAGAGTGTTCCCACTCAAATAAACTCATATTGATATTAATTATTTTTTCAAAATCTAAAAAAGAAACTTGTTCGAAAACATGTCTATATTTCATGTAATCTCCATATGGGGCTAACCCCATAACTTTATATTCACCTCCATTTGGTTTGAACCCCAAATACGCAGTTATAGCAGAATATACAAGTCCTAATGAATGTGGAAATTTTAAAGATTTAATAAATTTAAATTCATTATTATCGCATTTTAAAGCGTACATTGTATCCCACTCACCTACTCCATCTATTGATATCGCAACCGATTCATTAAATGGCGATGTATAATGTGCATAAGCTATATGAGAAAGATGGTGTTTTGTATAAGTTATAACTCCATCAAACCCAATTGATTTTAATATGTTTTTAATATTTCCTTCGGTTTCACTCCATCTTTTTTTAAATTCTTTCCATTGTTTTGGATATCGTAAACCAAACCATTTACCTATTGTTTTTTTTACTCTTTCATATTTTATTTCGGGCTCTTCATACCAACAAACCATATCAACTTCATCAATTGTAATTTGTCCGTATTTTAAAACCCACTCAATTGCCTTAAATGGAAAAGAACTATCATGCTTAATGCCCGATAGTTTCTCTTCTTCAATTGCTGCTATTACTTTACCATCGATAACTAATGCAGCTGCTGAATCGTGGTAAAATCCCGATAATCCTAATTGAATCATAATTTATACATTTATATCACCCTCATCCATAAATTGATTATATAATTCCAATTGTTTTTCTCTCATTTTAGTAACAACTTTAGTTATATAATGAGTTGGGTGACCTGTCATTTCTCTAATAAGTAGATATAAACTCTTTTTATTGAAATTTTCTATGTAATCTGCTCTTCTGAATAATTCTAAAATAGCATCTGCTATTTGCATATCTCTTTTCTTTGGAAAATAGTTTTCCAAATGCTCATCCCAATAAGCTAACATTCTTTTATTAAAAACTCTATATTCATCATTTAATCCTTCTTCTTTCCAATTATTTTCAGTATCAAATGAATCAGGCAAAGATGACATTATATCGGTATCCTTATATCTTTTATAATTTGCATTATTATTTAATATAAGATAATTTCTGGCAACGATGGTAAAGTAAGAGAATGCTTTTCCTTTACCTTCTTTGTACATATGGATTTTTTCAATCATAAATGCAACAACTTCAGCCATTACATCTTGTGGGTCATCATCGAAATATGAGAATTTCCATTTGTTATAAACAATTTCGGCTAATTTATCAAATGCCGGTTTAATTCTATCTCTATAAATTAAATCTCTAACTCGTTGCTCGTTTGTACTATTGTACTCTATGATAGCACTTTCAGTATCTTTTGTAAAATATTGTTTATTTTTTGATTTTCTAGGCATCTTTATTAAACTCTTTGAATGATTGAATTGTTTCTTTTATTTGATTAAATAAAGAACCTACTTCATCATCCTTCTCAAACATTTGCTTTTCATCTATGATTCGCAATGTTTCCAGTAATGCTTCGTTTCTTTGTTGGTCTGCTTCTATGAAATCTTCATATTTTTCTAACTTATTAATTAAATTAAAAATACCATATCCAGCAGCTACTAAAGATATGAATAAAAATATTATTATTATCTCCATATTATACTATTTCGTATCCTTTTAAAAAATAATCATTTGCTTTTTTGTATTTAATTTCCACTAAATCACCATCTGGCGATTTCATCACAACCTTATCATTTCTCCCATAAGATTGTGCTTTTTTAACAGTGGTAGAATAAACTCTATCTTTAATAGTAAATCCATCCAAGTGGTCAATTTCATGCTGAACAATTACAGTCATCATTGTTTCTTTTGAAACCGATTCACCTTGTTTATCTTCTTCGGGATTGATTTCAAATGTAAGTTCTCCTAAATTATCAGTATCTACTATAATTTTACATGCCCTAACTGTTCTAACGGGTTTATATAATGTAGATGGTATAGATAAACATCCTTCATAAAAAAGGAAACCTTCTTTAGATTTTTCTTTAATTATTGGATTTACTAAAAATAATTCTTCATCTCCAAATTTAATTAAACATGCTCTTTTTTTGATTCCCAATTGGGTTGCAGAAATACCTAATCCAGGATATAACCGCATTCCTTCTTCTAATTGATTTCTTAATTCATCAGCTTCATTTGTAGTTATTTTTGTTTTTAAAATAGGTGTTTTAAGATACTCTACAAATTCTTTTGATTGTAATCCGTTTTTTGTTTTATCTACTATTAATTTCATTTTATTTTATTTTATAAATGGTAATATCGCTAATTCTTTTCCCTTTGCTTCAACCATAATATCCACATCCAATTCGTATGTATTGGGGAGGGTATTAATAAGATAGGAGTGTGCTTGTGGTTTTTCTTTTGGATTGTTTTCATGCAATGCTTTTGATTCAGAATAATGAACTTCTTGCTTAATATTTTTTGGCCAAGTTGTTGCTGCAAGTTTAAGTGCCTGCTCTTCTGATAAATCGCCTGTACAAAATGTATGATGATGATAATCGAACACAATTGGAATACCAATTTTATTATGGATATACATTAAATCTTTAACACTATACATAGAGCCCTTATCATCGTTCTCAATTGTAAGTCTACTTTGAACCGATTTGGAGAGTCTTTTGAAATTCTCACAAAATCTATCCATTGCTGCTTTTTTATCTCCGTAAACACCATTACAATGGATATTAATATTGTTGTACGGAGTTTTAGATAAACCCATCATATCAAATACTTTACCATGTAATTCTAAATCAGCGATAGTTTTTTCAACAACCGATTCATTGGGTGAAACTAATACATTAAATGGACCTGGGTGTGAGTTAATACGCATATTCCAAAATTTGGCGAAATCGCCTGCTTTTTTTAACTCACTTTTAATCTCTTTATAATCTTTTAGTTGAGTAATATCGATATTATCACCCCAAGGGATAATACCCGATGATAATCGGAATAAACTAATACCATTTAATCTATTCCATTCTAAAATTTTGATAATATCTTTTGCGTTTGCCAATGCTAGTTCGGATACATAATCCAAACCTTTAGTTTGTAGTGTTTTTTTAACCATTGTACGATTTGTGGTAATTTTTTTACCAATCGTCATATTAATACAAGCATAGCCTAAATTCATAATGATATTTTATAGTTTATATTCAAATATACTAATAAAATAGCAAAAAAACAAATTTGTTAATATGTTTTTATATTTTCCTCCTCGTTTCTGAATTGTGCGAGAGCTTTAGGCGTACCACCTTTTGTATTTAACCAATAATTAACAGCTTTTGGATTATTTATCCATAATTTTCTATTATTCCACGGAAATTCAGGATGCATGTAATCTTCCCACTTTAGATTTAATGGTACTTCTTCACTTTGTTGGTTTTTTTCCACAATAACCTCATTTTCCATCTCTAATGTTGGATTTTTTCCACTATCTTCGGTATTTTGTGAAATATTTTCCACTATGTTTTCTTTTGTATCTCCATAAACCTCATATAGACCTAATTTTTGGTCATTTTCTATCATTTCACCTAAAATTCTTCTTTGTCTTTGTTTTTTTGTTTCAATTAATCCATTAAAAGCGATAATTAGAGCTACTGCCAATGGGTCAAACACAATTACAATCAAAAATATGAAGAATTTTACCACATTTTTCATTTCAACGCCAAACGCTTCGGCTACAAATCGGAATCCGCCTACTTCTTTTTCTAAATCCAAATTATTTAACTTAATTTTGTTAATTTCTTCGGTATTTTTAGCGTTTTCTTCTTGTAAATTACTAATTTTTTTGTTAATTTCAGAAGTTTGACGGTCTTTACTATCAATACTACGCAGTAAACGGCTGTTTACTCTACCTTTTTCTAAAATTGTTGATTGAGTTTGAGATAATTCACTCAATTGTTCGTTTAATTGAGTAATTTGAGCCGTATTTTGGTCAATTTTTGTTTGAAAAACAGCGATTTCTCTATCTACTGTTTGTAATTTTAGAGATTGAGCCTGAAAAGCATTAGAAAGATATCCAAAAATACCTGCTGAAGTAATTAACATAAGGACTCCAACCGAAATTGTTAAATACCATTTGTTAAAACCACCAATTTCATCCCATTTTTGCTTCAGATATGTTGCCGCAACTAATTTAGCTAATTCCAAAGATGATGCCATTACCATTACGGATAATGAAGCGCCAGCAAATAGAACACCTAACCCCGTTACGGAGAAATAAGCCGCACATCCTGCTATAATTAGTGCGGAAAAACCCACTAAATATTTAAGCCAGTTCATATTATCTACTTATTGATACTAATTCCGAAACACGCTCTACTATTTTTCGAGCATCTTCTAATGTAGCATTTATTTGAGATGGTGGTAGTTGTTGCGCACCATTGGCAACATTTTGAATAATTCTTAATTTACCATCCAAAGATTCTAATAATGTTTGTATTTTTTCTGTATATACCATATCAATATATATTTTAAATAAAAAAAAGGTGGTAACATACGCTACCACCCTATAAATATAACACAAAAAACGGAATTAACCAACTTTTATGGTAACTTTCTTTGGTTTAGATTCTTCTCTTCTTTCCAAAGTGATAGTTAAGATACCATTTTTAACAATTGCTTTTGCATTTCTACCATCGAAATTTTTACCAATTGTAATTCTTTCATCTATTTTTGAAACCAATTCATTATAAGTGTTTTTTTCTTCTGGCTTATTTGATTTGATTTCAATTTTATCTTCGTAACAATTAATTTCAATATCATCCGCATCGTGTCCTAACACAGCCAATGACATTACTGCTTTTTCTTCATTTACATCTACTGAAAATTTAGATGGAACATAAGTTGTTGTTAATTGCTCCCACAATGGGTTGTTTGATAATCTTTCTGCGATTTTATCAATCTCTGAATAAAACATAGTTTTTAAAAATTTTAAGTTAAACAATATACGCAATATATTACAATTCTTATACCAACAAAAAAAGTATGACTAATCGTCATACTTTTATAAGTAATATTGACAAATTGTCATTAAATAGTGTTATCTTGTGATTCGATGACAGTACTCATATGGTCTGCCCAATGCATTATGTATGGAATTTTATATTTCATTCTTTTACTGATATCAAACACTTTTAAGTATTTCATATTATCTTCATCGTACAATCCATCAGTTAATTTTATTCCAAAATATTCTGCTTCTGAAATTTGAATACCATATTGCTGCAGAACAAATATAGTTCTATCGGTATGAGTCATATGATGTAATTCTGGATTAGCAGAAAATACTTTACCTTGATTTTTAATATGCCATTCTGAAGGATTTGGTATGTAGTATGGTTTTTCTTTTAATCCTAATTTACCTAAATCGTGATGCAATGCTACAAATATCAATTCTTCATCTGTAAAATCTACTTTACCACCCATCTGAATAAATAAATCTTTAACTTTCAATGCATTTTTACAAACATTAAAAATATGGTCTATGTATCCACCAATATAACAATTATGATAGCCAGCATTACCACTTGCAGGTGCAATTGCAAGATTTTGCCCTAACTCTAATTCTGAATACATAAAAAGAAGTTTTTCTAATCTTTCTCCTTTAAAGTATTTTTTAATTACGGCAATAAATTTCTCGTAGCTGTCTTTTAGTTCTTTGTCTGTCTTTAGTTTCATACTTTTATTTTTAAGTTTTATTTTTAATCTTTTAGTGCTTCTGTGCTGTCTGCTTTATAGTAATAATAAAAAGATACCACAAATATACGAAAAAAAATCCAATTTTCCAAGCCTCACCTCAAAAATATTTCTTTTTTGGTCAAAATTTGATACAAAATCTCAACTTCTTCTTCAGAAGTTAATTCAGGCATATCTGCATCAAATAATCGGACAGTATAAATTGGATTTCCTTTATCATCTTCGAACTCATCCGAAACTGAACTGAATAGGGCTGGGACTTCTTCTATATTTTTAATCTCCTCTTCATCTACATCCATTAGTGGAATAATGTAGTAATAAAATTTAGCATCTTCTTCTTCAATTTCCATACGATGGCACTTCCATCTCTCAAATGAAGCCTCTGTAATCGGTGTTTGTGGTAAAATAATCATATTCAAATATACGAAAAAATTACCAAAAAAACAACTATAATCATTTGATTATATGATTCCTTTTTTAAATATTCTATTATTTGTTTGAAAATTACCGATAATTAAATCCAATAAATTATTTTCTTTTTCTAATTTTTCGATAAATTTATTTTTACAAATCACACTCCATTCTTTACATAACTCATAATTGTAATCAAAGTTTTCCATAAATCTTTTTATAAACATCACAAATTTTTCAGAATTTCCTTTGTGGTAAACAAAATCTTCATAAAAAGGATGTGTAGGAATGTCTAATATTTTTTGAATAGCAGCTAGTGGATATGAATGCGTTGAAACAAATGGTATACCTGATAATACCAATCCTATGGTTTTTTCCGAAAGATATTGTGAAAGAAAATTGTGTTCACAAAAAGCCCAACTTTCATCTAAAACCTGCATTTTAGCTTTCGATAGTACTCTGATAAATAAATCTAATCCAACTGTTATATTTTGTATATCTCTTAAATCATCAAAATCATTATATCCAACTATATCATTTGTTTTTACATTTGAACATTTACTTATATCAATTAAATGCTTTTTATACAATGGTGTATGGTCTAAATGATTACTTCTTAATAATAAAATTTTATCATTATTTAAATCATTTAATCCTTTTAATATATCCATTCTATGTGTTTTATAATTTCTAACCGAATAACACATATCATAATCAAAATTCAATTTATTATATAATTGAGAATATTCATAATACCATCTTATTCCAACAATTTCATTCCATTGGTGTATGGTATTTGTAAATGTATAATGAATATTTGAATAATCCGAATCTGGATAAAATAAAAAATTATCCGTTATTATTTTATGATTTTTTAGTTTTAATACATGTTCTTCTAATTCACATATTTCTAAATGCCATCTAACATCTTTTTTTGCTAATAATTTTTCGGTTCTAAATATGGTAATTAGCCAATCACTTTTATCTTTTAATAATTCTGCAAACCTTTCAACTACCGGGGAATCTTCTATACCATTTTCATACGAAATATCATCATAATCTTTATAATCATTGGATTTATTGTGTATATTTAATAAAATTGTAAAAAAATCTATTAAATGATATCCATCTTTGTTATCATTCCATATTGGGTCAAAAACAAATTCTATTTTGATATTATTATATTTACAAAAAACAACTCCAACTCTATCAACAACATTAAACACCCTATCGGTTGTATTATGCGCTAATTTATAAAACAACGTATTTGAAAAATAATGATGAACATATATTTTCATATAATATATTTGTTTATTGGTATTGGAAGTGAATTATATTTTTGTTGGCCAACAAAGTGTGTGTAATATCCATTGGATTTACCCAATATATTTGATAGATTTTGCTTATTATATTTTTTAGACAATAATGTAAGTAAATATTGAGATGTAATAGTACAACACATATAAAAATATTTCATATTATCTTTGTTATCATTACAAAATTTATACATCTTATACCACCTATCTAAATACAATTCTCTTAATTCATTATTATTTATTTTAAGAATTCCTATATTAATAACCCTTTGCGGAACTGATTCCCATTCGGGTATAATTTGTTTTATTCCCAACGATGTCAATTCATTTACGCATTCCGAATATAAATCTAACCAACTTTCCCACCCATCAAAATACAAATCAATATCATTTTTAAATTCAGGCATTTTAGAATGAAATATTATATCACCATCTACTAATAAACCACTTGCATCATCTAACAATGGTAATGTTTTAAATCCATCCCAAAATGTAAATTCATTTGAAATATTATTAACAATATTTACATAATCATTAAATATATCCGAATTGGTATATATTTCAGTTGTATATCCCAATTTTTTAGCAGAATTCATACTATTGATATAATACGATTTGATTACATCAAATTTATGAGAATCGTTTTCATAAACATTTTTATCAAAAGTATAAATAAGATTCATTACATAATTTTTTTGTTAAAAATCGCATTTATATGATTAAAGAATTTTTGTTGAAATTTTAATTCAGATGCATAATGTGTATAATCATTGAAATCTCTACAAAATTTATAAGATATTTTATTTTTTTCCATTATTCTAGCAAAATAATATTCACATATTATAATTGATGGGTCATTCCATTGGGTTAAATTTTCAGTAGGTTCTATTGTTTTTAAATACCATTCTCTAAATTGATAATACCTATTTATTAGTAAATTTTTAGTATGTAAATTATTGAATTTTAAAATACCAACATTACACGCATTTAATCCATCGTAATCAAAACTATTAATATGTTCGGATGTATTATACTTTTTAAATACATCCATGTATCTATTGAATTTTGGATTTTTAGTATTAAGTAATTTTGTTTCAAATAAAACATCACAATCTTCTGGTAGAATTAATTTTGATTCTAATATTATATCACCATCAATTGTAACACAATCTAATCCTTCTCTTTGATGTATGAATATTTTTAAATCATCAGTCAATATAAATTCTTCATTTTCTATATTAACAAATTCATCTATATCATCTATAAGATTTTCATACATAAAATTACAACCATAAAATTTGATTTTATACCCCAAACTTTTAGCTCTACGCATAGCTGCTTTATAGTATATTACTACCCAATCATTATCGGTATAGTTGCCCATTTTTGTAGTAAAACTATAAACTAATTTCATTAAATTAAATTTACTTTTTCTTTTGAAAATTGATTAACAGTCCACCAATAAGTTGCATCGCCATAATATGTACATACTTCTTCACCTATTTCTATATCTCTTTGTGCTATAAATTCGAAAGTTTTATTTTCCAAATTGGTTTTCCAAAAAGCATTATTATTTTCTGAATGATTGTATATACACCCATATCCCAATGGAATTACATATTCTTCTAATTTACCTTCCGATGGATAATTGAATTTATAATTTATTAAAAAAGAATTAAATTCACCCAATTTGAATGGAATCGTTAATAGATGGCATTCTTCTATAATTTCACCTTTAGCAATTTTATCGATAGCAAATACCCCATAACCATGTATAGGAGATGTTCTTACTTCTACTTTTTTTGGGGATACTAATGTAGCCATTATATTATATTTTTTTGTGTAACAATTTCTTCTTCGATATAATCATAATTAAATATTTCATAATTCCAAACCATCATTTCTGGCAGTTTTATTAATTTAATTATTTCTGTGTAATCAACAGTTAGTTCTGTGTTCTTTAATATATTTTGATTGGAATAAATTTCTATTACATCATCTTTTTTTAAAAAACTCAAATTACAATTTGTATTATGGTTTAAGTATCTACCTAATGGATTTGTTTCAATCCACCCATTGTATATCAGTCTACTTTCAGTTGTGAGTTGCTCTTTTTTAGAAAGATAATTTCCAATAAATGTACCATTTGGTATATCGATTGTAGATATCACACCAATTCCTCTTGTTTTAAATTTATACAACGAATACATTATAGTATTGATTTTTTTAAATTGTTATTTTTTAACCACATAACTAAAGAATATCTTATTCCATATGTTAGTTCTTTTAACTCATGTAATGTGTTAGATGAAAACAAAAAAGCACTACCAACCTCTTTACTAACAATATTATTATCAATAATTAAATCGCCTCCTACATAATCATTCTTATCCGATAAATTAACAATTAAAGTTTTCACCCTTTCAAAATTAGAATCATTTTTTCCACCAACATCCATATGTTTTTTAAAAAAAGAACCAACTACATATTTGTTTATATTAAATGAAGGATTGTTTACTATTCCTATACTTTTAAGTTTTTGGTTTAAAAAAGGTATAACACTTACATCATCAAACGTATATACATCAAGCTGTCTATTTGTTTCAACATTATTAATTTTATTAAAATTTTTAATAAAATTTATTAAATATATACATTCATCTTTTGTAAAAAAATTTGAAAATTCTTTCATTATATTATTGATTTTACAATATTCAAATTTTCTTCCATTAAAAATAAAACGAGAGATATTCTTTCACCGGATATCATTTTTGTAACTTCGTGTGGAGTTGTTGGATTTATAATACATAAAGAGCCTTGCTCTCTAGATTGAACATCTTTGCCAACTATTAAATCTCCACCAACATAATCGTTGGATTTAGATAATTGTACTAAATATGTTTTGTAAATTATATCTACACCATACTTTGAAAAATCAGTATGTCTAGCTAAATTATCACCTGTTTCATAACGCATAAACTTAACTAATGGTATCGATTTAACACCCCACTTATTAAGTTTAGTTTCTAAAAATTTGATTAACTCTTCGTTTGTAGTCGAAATGTATTTAGCAGATGAATTGCTAAATTTCAGTTTTACACTACCATAGTCCTGAACTTCATCGGATGAATGTTCTGATTCTATATTGTAAAACGACTTAATATACTCACATTCTTCTGGAGTAAACGCAACCATAACCAATTTATTTATATTACATATGTTTTAACTTAAAGTATGTAACAAATTTAACTATTACCTCTGAAATTTTTTGCTTTTGAGAAGTAGTTGTTGCTATTACACCTTTATTTGCTAAATCAGCTTTTGTAAAAGTTTTATATACTTGTGCCATTCTTTAATTATTTATTATGTACTAATATTCCGTTAGCGTAAAAATTATGATTATCTTCTACTGTTATAATATATGTTTGTGTATCTCCCAAATCTAATTCTACAATATCCTTTACAGCCGTTCTGCTAGAACCATTTGATAAATAAACTAAATCGCCTACTTTAATTTGTCTAACCTCTTTACCCAATTCATATCTTTTATTAGTTAAGAATGGAGTATATGATGCTAATTCGCCACCATCTACATAGAATGGATGGTCAAATGTACAAACGATTTCAGTTTGATTGGCAAACACATATTTAACCATATCATCGTGAATTGGTTTTTTAGTAGCAATTACTTTTTTAGGTTCAAGCAATAATCCGTTTTCACTTAATGATAGTACTTCATCTCCAATTTTTACATCTTCGATATTCTTTTCAGAACCATCACCCATGGTTACTTTAGTACCCTCTACAAAGCAAGAACCACCATACTTTAAGTTGTGAACTAATATACCTTCCGCAAAGTAATTGTGGTTATCTTTAACATCAATAATATGGTACACATCAACTTCACCACTTAAATCTTTTCTATCAACAATTATTGATTCTGATTTATCTTTTTTAACTACGATATCTCCCTTAACTACATCTTGTGCAGCAACCCAACCTTTTCCTTTTATATAAAATTTATGTAAAGGTGTCGATTTAATTACTGAACCATCACCTGCTTCTAATTGGATTAATAAGAATTCTTTTTTCTTCAAAATATTTCCAATAGAACCTTCGGATAATTCGCCCGTTTTTTCGTTGTAAGTTAACAACTTATCATCAGTAGTTAATTCTTCTATATTCTTCTCACTACCATCAGCTAATGTAATTTTAGTGCCAGCTGGGAAGCAGTTATGTGTAACGATTTTAACACTTAATTCACCATTATATAAGAAGAAAGTATCGGTAGTTTCCATATCAATTATGTAACTCTTATATTCACCATCTAATATTTCACCAACCGATGATGATATATTAACTGTTGTTCCTCCTAAATTAACTAATTTGTGTTTTGTTTCATCTATTTCTGAAATACTTTCGTATCTTAAAACATCTTTTTCGATATCATATACTAATAAGTGACCACCGCCTGATGCTCTAAATGTAGAACCATCTTCCATAGTTAAATGGAATACTGTATTGTTTGCTAATTCTTGTTCAATATTATTTACAACGATTGATGATGTTTCATACGAACCAGTTGGTAATTCAGAACCAGCATATGACCAATTCATAAATTCAGATACAACATCGGTATCAGGTGCACCATTTATAAAGTATGATTTCAATTCAGTACCTACGGATGCACTTCCTATTAATATAGAAGTACCATCTGCTTTAACAACCTCTTCTTCTTCAAAAATACCACCCCAGTTATTCACAGTTGAAAATTTAGGATAGTTTGTTGTTAATTCATAATAATGTTTGATATTTGATTTGTTTATGATATTAGCTTCATCGTATTCTATTTCGGTTGGTTTTTCGAATAATGCTTCATTAACAAAACTACCAAATGAAATAACATCTAAATCTGCGCCATAAATTACATTTACTGAACGAATACTCTTTACTTTAGTATCTGTGGTATTTTCGTAAAATTTAATAATCAAATGATTTTCATTAAACTCATTCTTAACATTAGTATATCTATCTTCATTTGATGAAAATGGATGTCCTATTTTGAAAAATTGAATAGCCGAATTGGTATTAGCATTTAAATTTTTAACCGCAATATCTGGCATATTGCTAGAATTGAAATCAATTGGTAAAAAATCCGTTACACCATTAGCAGATGATGATACATAGTATTCTATAATAGAACCACTATCTCCGTTTGAATAAAATAAATCTAAAGGACCTAATTTGTTTTTAGCATATTCTGAATCAAAAATAGCAGATTCATCGTATGCCAATCTTAAAATAAATTTCGATTCACCATCCTCTACTGCAGTTGGATAAATAGCTGTATCCTCTTCCATATGATTTTGGAAAGTGGTAATAAATGGTGCATTATCAGCTATACTTTGTGATAAAGCATTCAAAAAATTAGCTTGGAATGATTTAGATATAGTATGTAATTCAGTTACCGAACTACCACTTAACATATTAATAAATTCCGTAAAATCTAAATTTGATACCGCACCAGCCGCAATAGCAGTATCCGTATTAATCTCCATTAAACGAAGATTTCCATCGATATCTTCAATGAAATCCATTGAAAAAAGAGTTCCTTTCATATTTTATTATTTGAATTAATTCCTATATAAATATTGTATTTTATATTTAACAACCTAAATTTGTTCTACTTTATCCCACTTATGTAAATCACAAGTTCCCATTTTTGGTGTAAATATTTTTTTACCAATTGGACACCCACATTCGTTACACTTAAATTTGAATACAGCCGATTCAATCATAGAATCACATCCCTTACATATGGCTAATCGTTTCATAGCCAATTCGGATTGTTCTTTAGTTGGTTTACTTGCAATCCACCACGCTTTAGCTATTTCTCTTAAGTCGAACATTCTTTTTACTTTTAAAGTAATTTATTAAATCAACTACCATTTTACAATTTTCATAACACTCTCTTTGAATAAATTCGGTTTTTATCCACTCCAATATAAGAGGATAATCCATTTTCTCAATCATTACATATGCCGGAATACCCTGAAAACGAAATATAATTAACTCCTTAGCACCTCTATTGGCTTTAAAGTTATTAATCATTTCGACAATTGTAATAAGATGTTCTGTATGTAAATTTACACGATGTATATATTCAGACCAATCAAATCTAATATAACCCTTTTCTAATGTTTGTAAAACTTTGCTGTTCATAACGGTTGGTGTAGTGTATATACATATATATATTAAATTAGTTTAATTAAATCATTTACGAAACCACCCACCTCTATTTTAGAAAGAACCCATTCTGAAAAATCTAAATGCCCTTTTTCTGACCAATGCCAATCGGATATCTCACCATTTGATTCATTCGTAATAACCTCATAAGGTATATCGGATAACTCCCAATCATATCTACTCCAAGTCCAATTTATAAATGTATTAGATTTAAAAGTGTGTTTTAATAAATTAATCCAATTCAAAATTTCTTTTTTATATAATTCGGAATGGCTTCTATTGTATATTATTTCATTAAATGTAGATTCCGAAAATCCATCTATCACAAAACCTGCTTTTTGTATTATATCCCAATTATTTGGTTGAAATGCTAACCATTGATTCTTTTGAGCGTTTACCATTCGGAATCGTAGTAAACCCGACCATCCTACAATTACTATATCATCGGAGCCGATTTTATTCACATTCTCACAAATGGATTCAAATATATCATAGTTACTCCATCCATTATGCGCATGATTTATACATTCGATTCCTAATCGTTCTGAAACTCTATCAGCAAAATTCTTTGGAGTATATCCTTTCCAAACAGAATAAGGATGTGTTTCATCCCATTGTATCGAATACGAATCACCAAATATCCATAACTTTCTCATAATTACATCGTTGGGGGGTAGGGGGGCCAGTCGTTTTTTAAAGAAAAATTTTTTGTTATCTCTATTGATAGACCCTATTTATTTCCTTTTTAAGCGATTCCACTTCCATTTGGGGTAATATATCATAAATCCAATTAGAAGCAAAATTAACCCGAAAAGAATAAACGGAATCATTATTATTCCCATTATTATGTTAAATAGGTGACTTACAATGAGTTGTATATTCCTACTACTCCTACTATTAACCAAAAAATGTTTAATAGAATGTAAGGTCGGTTGTCTCTCTTCCATGCGCAAAAAGTTAATATAGCGGCATCAATAGTATTCCAAATCCACATCCATAAGAATGGAGTATCTCGTCCCATAACGGAAAGTAATCCGAATGCCATTATTCTCATAATCACACCTATACCTTCTAAAAGTTCTAACTTCTTTTCATCCATAGTATAACAATTTATTTAGATTCGTTTCTTATCTCTTTAACAAAGTTATCCCATCCACCCTTTTGGCGAACATAATCGGTAACACTACCCGCATCTTGGATTCTTTCTTGCAAACTTCTTTGAGTTGCTCTCAATGTAGCAGCTTCGACTTGAAGTTGTTCTGCGGCCTTTTTAGCCAATTCATCCGTTGCTTTTTGAGAAGCATCAATCCCTTTATCCTTTGGAGTATCTTCGACGGTAGTAATGTTTGTAGGTGAATCTTCAATGAAGTTATCCATTGTAGGGGAATCATCCACAGTTTGAGCAACTATATTGGTAAATTCTTTAGTACCGGAGTTAGGTGGGTTTGCACCATTAAGGAATGTTTTCTTAATAGCATTAAAATCGGAATTAAGTGCGTTTAATCTCGCATTGATTTCCTTTAAGAATGTTTCTAATTTTCCCTTATCGAACTTACCATCCTCTTGGGCAGTGGTAATGTTTAGGGGTTCGATTGAGTAAACCGATGGGGAAGCCAATTTCCAATCCCATACTTTAAATGTATCACCTATTTTATCTACCCCTTCGGTTAATGTCCAATCGATTTGATTAATTAAGTTCACACTCACACCATCTATCTTTCTACCTTCGTATATCCATTCAACTGATTCGACACCCGCAATGGCATTAGAAACTTTAGTATCTAAAACCTTTTGTTTCAGATTATTAATATCCAAAGGTATAAGGGGAACTGATTTACCTAATACAACCTTCTTATCCTTAATAGAGATTTCTCCGTTAGGTGTAATAGAGTAATGAGGATTGTTAAAATCCTTTATAGAATCCAATGTGTTTTGAGAACAAAGGTATTCGCCTGAAGATAGAACTACTACTATACCATCGGTTACTAATAGGGGCTTTAGAACATCCGATGTCAATTTACCTATGGGAAACTCCAATGGTTTAATCTCACCCTTTAGGTTAGAGTTTGGTGAATCCGAAACGGCAGATACCTGCCACTTCTCCCCTTCTACTTTATATCTTTGCGGATTGTTCCCTATTTCTTTGTTTGTTATCATCTTCGTTAGTTGCTTCTTTCCAAGCTCTTTTATATATAGTAACCTCTTTTATTTTTGAACTATATCCTTTCCTATCCAAACGATATAATTCCCTTTGTAACTTTCTATATCTATTCAATTCAATCGAATCCGTTATAATCCCATTAATATTCAACTCATCATCAAATACCTTATCTGATTTACTCATTCGCTTTACTACCTCCGAATTCTTTTGATGAAAGTCTATTATATGTGCCATTCCGACTGAACATCCAAAAGTATCCGCTACCCAATTATATACCTCCTGTTTTAACATAATTTATACGATTAGATTCCCTTATAAATATCATAATCCTCAATAAAAGGAAATCGGCTAAGGTGGCATTTGGTGTATCACATCCCATATCAAAAAGGGTTTCCATAGCGAAAAAACCGGGCTCGGTATTTAAGCGTACCCGACCGGGTGCCACGCATGGTCATACCAGTTGAGTTACATGAAATTCAGTTAGGGGGGTCTCGTCGCATATGTGGGTAAACGAATATGCGATTGCCGATTGGTGGCGATTGGGCACAAAAAAGCCTGCAACTTGCTCAGTCGCAGGCGATAGGTAGGGGATAGTTAGATAGTTATCTAATTATATATTTACTTAACCTTCTATATAGTGTGTTGTACTATATGTGTATATAGTATATGCTTTGCTGATTTTATTTTTATTAGTGTCCGCACTATGCTTGCGCAATAGGTGGATGTAGGACTAGGGATTCCATAAGGTAGGCATCTTGCTCAGCCTCAAACGCCTCCGCTTCCTGCTCTATCGTTTTAAGGACCTTCAATGCAGCCCTCAACTCATTCAATCGTTTACTAGCCTCATACTTCGGCTTACCATCTCGCATAGCACGAATGCGTTTCATTAATACGGATTCTGCTTTCTCTAATACTGTAATTGCTTCTAACATAATAGTTTATTTGTTTAGTTTACTCTTAATGTGTGTCCATACCTCCACATAGCGCTTCTCACTATCATATGCCTCCTTCTCAAAGCGGTTTCTACTATACGCCTCCGCATTGTACTCCTTCCATCTACTTGTCAATGGCTGAAGTGAGTGAGTCCACTCATGGATGATTGTTTGTATTAACTCCTTTACATTATCTATATTGTCCCAATAGACGATGATTTCATGCTCTTGTGGGTCATACTCACCTACCAACGATGCATCATTACCCTGCCTGTATGATAGTAGTATTTCGTATTGCTTTTTATTATTCAGCCCCATATGTGTCCGACACCATGTCTTAACCATATTGCCTATCCTTACTGCATCCTTTCTGTCTACCTTACTGCTTAGTTTGTACATTCAATTTGTTTTAAAATAAAAATAGATGGCTGTTCGGCTCAACCATCTATTGTAATATAACGCTTTGTTGTAAATGTAAATCAATCAGAGAATAACCAAATAGTACCGAATGCGTTGAGCGGTGGAGCGAATTGAACGCCTCCTCTACACTGGATTGTGTAGTGTGCTACCGTAACACTTACACCGCTTATAGGGGGCGCTACCCCCGGTGGATTACTTCACTACATTTGAAGAATCAGCTACTGGCGCAGTTGCTACTGAATCCGTAGCTACTGAATCTACTGCTACCGCAGTTGAATCAGCTGTAGCTTCAGTTGTACCCTTACCTCCACATGCTACCAATAGGGTAGATGTAGCGATAGCGAAAATTGCGATTACTTTTTTCATCTTTCTTTTTTTTAGTTAAAATTAAACATGTACAAATATACTAATAAATTCTCATATTTCCAAGGGATAGTTTGATTATTATAGGACCGGCCCTATGCCGGCCCCAAATAACCATATCTTAATTAGATTAAGCAATCATGCCCTTTCTAATTTCTCTCGCCTTCTTCAATGAAGTTGCGAACTCTGAATTACCTGCTACTCTAACTCTATAAGATACCTTACCAGATGCGTAGGTAATCTTTTGGATGTTAGTTTGTACTGTCTCATAAGAAGTGCTACGCTTAGCTACCTTACGGGTAGATTTAGTACTCTTTGCTGGTGTGAATGATACATTAGTACCTTTAGCACCTTTGAATGATACAGTTGTCTTTGTTTGTTTGTTTGACTTGTTTGCCATTTTAAACGATTTAATCCAGCGTAGTTGAATAGAGGTCTACGCCTTCACCTCATTATTATGTTGATTTATACAAATATACGCAAAAAATTCCATATTGCCAAATTATCCGTTAACTATCTCGGATAATTCTACCGATGCTATGGCATCTTTGTGTGCCGATACTACTCCCTTAACATGCTGATAACCAGATACATTGAGTGCTTTAGCCTCCACTTTCTGAGCCTCCAATGTGGCAATGTACTTAATAGCATATTCCTCATTACCGAATAGCTTCTTAATGCCTCTACGCTTGTTAGTCAGTTCGACAAGGTTAGTACGCTTCTTGCCATCCTTTGTTCTTAAATACTTCACTTTTGGGGTAATAGTGTAACCTCTTGGTATTGTGTTCATATCGATTGATTTATTTTTCCTTTGATTCAAAATAGTCAGATGCATCAGCGTATCCATTGGACCAGCTTACTTCTTTTTCCCATTCAATAGCCGTAATAAGGTCATCCAATGTTTTACGGTCAATAGGTAGGGACTTGATAAGTTCTACGGTGTCTGTTTCAAAATTAAGCATATATGTTTATTAGTTAGTTGCTAAATATAATTTACCCTCTGCTACCCCCATACCTGTACGATACTCAACCTCTTCCGCCTCCACATCAGTTTCATCCACACCGGGAACATAGTTGTATGTAGGATATTTACTCACCACAGCCCATACCTTTATGATTCGCCTAAACAAATCCTTTGGTAAATCCTGTGCATTAACTAATAGCTCATCATAAAGGTATCCATCGTATAACCCATACAATTGATTAGTTAAATTGAATCCGCCATCAAATCGGACTTCAGTAATAATGTCACCAATTTCAAATAGGGTATCCCTATCCATATACTCATGTCTATCGAATCTACTATAACCACTCATAACTTATTTATTTAAAAGATTAATAAAAGATTTCCAATCAATTCCGAAGATACTTAAAGTACCCATTGTAAGTGCGATAACCGCACATCCTAATTCATTCTCCGGTCCGGCAAAGTAATGTGATGGTACTGAGCCATTAAGGATACTAATACCAATAGTGAATGAAAGGATAGCTGTAATAATGATTTGATATTGCTTCATACGATTAGTTTAAAGGATTAGTGAATAGCGATGATTGAATCGATAGCTGATTTTGAGAAGCCAAACTCCATTTTGATTTCCTTTCTCAATTTAGATTCATTCACATACTTACCCATCTTAACTGAATAGTCGGCAAGAATACGATTAAGTGTATTATTCTCAGCCTTTAGCAACTTTAAGATTGCTGAAATTTCAGCCCTTTGTTTCTTTGTACGATAAGGGAAAAAATAATTCTTACCAAACATATCGGTAAAAGTAATAACAGGCATTCCGGCTTTCACCACTTTAGCCCTATTAGCTGGGATGTTTTTGATGTTCCCAAAAGATTCATAATTAACTGATGCGTAACTCATAATTGATTGATTTTCGTTCTTAACTCTCATTTACATAGTAAATATACGAAATAATGCGCATATGGCCAAGCATTTTGGTAAATATTTTTCACTTTTTTGAAAATAATTTCATTGAAAATCAACGAGTTATAACTGCCTGATAATCAACAAGTTAGCCGGATTCCTTTCAGCCTCTCTGCTCCCGCCCTACCACCCTATAAAGATACGAAAAAAATAGCAAAAAGTCAAGGGGTGTGGATAACTTTTTTAGTACAATTTTATCCCTAATTCGTGCGCTCTATTTAACATAACGGGAGTTATATAACACGCTTTTTGGATTAAATCTCGCTATTAATGGATTTATTTTATATTCCATTTAGGCCCGTCTAAATAATTTAGGCTCGTCTAAACTTTTTAAGTCCGTCTAAATCGGGGTTACAATTGTAAACAAAAAAGTTTTATCTCGCCCTGGAGCAAACTAAAAGGCGTCCCTCCAAATCCACGATTCACATTTGTAAATTGTTACGGACTTTGGAGCAAACCGCCAAATATTCCTACAGAAAAATTTTTGCTCAAACGGCGTGAATGAGTGGTGCGCCTCTTTTAGTATTGATATCCCTCTATGACCCCTCTTGATTGTTTGTAATATATTCGTATATAAATATATATTTTGATACGGCGTGTTGGTTTTTACACACTTTCACCCACATTCCCCCACTTTACCCCACCAATAGTATTTTGATACCTATGTGTTTGATACACTCAATAGGATTATTTGAACCAATATCCATACACCCAACCCCATACCAAAAACGAATCCAATAGTGGATATCAATAACCATATCCACCTTTCCCTTCGCTTTCTTTTGAGTATCTTTTGTATCTTATTATCCATTATCTTTTATACCAACTTTCTACTCTTTGTTGCTCTATTCGTTTCCAATACCATTCCCTTACCTTCCTTCCTAATTCTGCATCATTCGAATGTGTTTTGATTAATTCGATTAACTCTTCTAACATATCTTTTTTCTTTTAGTTATGTGTTTTCTTTTACATTCCCTATTAAGTATCTTAACTATTTCACCCATAGGATTATTACCTATTAAGAATCGCATTCTCGTATCGGATTCTAATGTCCTTAATTCATTTCCTTTCATCTTATTAAATAGTTTATCAGTACGAATACACTCCATACAGTTATTGAGTATATTACCCATCCTATTGTAAATTTAATATTCCTTTTATTCATACGTTTTGGTTTTCCATTTGTACTTTCAGTATTCGTAATTCCTTTTCCCTCTTATTGATTTCATTCCCTACTACTCTGCTTATATCCCTTTCACCTATTCTTATACAATGCGTATATAGTTCCTTTAGATTGGATATCTTAACCATTAGTTCTACTACTTTACCCCTCATAGTTTCTGATTTCTCTTTTATATAAATACTCTTCTATATCTTTACTTATACTACTATTTTTAGCTGAATTATTTTTATTAAGGTTTTCCGCACTATTAAGTGTTTGTTGTAACTTTTGAATTTCGGTTTTAGTGTTTTCCGTTAATCCCTTATTCTTTAGTTCCCAAATCCTTTGATATACCGCCCTCATTTCGTTTAATCCCTTTTCCATATCCATCCTTTCTTTTTACCTCTTAATAATAGGTAACCGCACCCAATTAAATACACTATTCCGAATCCAATAGGTGAATCATAATACAACATTAAGATACACAATAAGCATACCCCAATAAAACTTAATCCCTGCTCCATAGTTTTTTATTTTAATTCGTTCAACCAATTTATTAATATATATGAAATTTTATACCCCGTAAATGCTCCCAATGCCGATGGAATTGGAAATACTATTAACTTACCCAAATCGGTCACATACTTCGGCCGATTAACTATTTTACCCATAAAAAAATAGTATGTTATATAACCCAAAAGGACTGCTACATCGGTTCTCGTAGCAATTGCTACAACTAACATAGCACCAATGAATCCGAATGTAAAATTATCCCTCACCCCTTCCCAAATTTCTTTTAGTGTGGCATCCTTATATTCCTTTACAATCTTACCTATTTTTGCCCTACTTCGTTTCATAGTTTACCCCATTGGGATTTATTCCTATTCTCTTCGGCCAATTTGAATCCTAACCAAATATCGGCAAAGAATCTTTTAATTTTCTTTATCATAGTATTATCTTCTTTATAATTTTTGATTACTTCTTTTTGAATCAATTCCAACATCCTAATGTAAGATAATTCTGCTTTGTTGACTTGAATTTCCAAATCCCTAACAAATGCGGTTTTAAGATATTTCGGCATAACTTATTTATTTTCCACTTTTTTCCCTTATCCAATTATACATCCAATCACTACTCTTATGCTCAACGGACTTTCCCAACTCAAAGGACGCACTATCAATAAAATTTTCCTTTAACGACTCACCCCCAACCCCCGCCCCTTTCGGTTCGTATGATTGTACGCTCGGCAATCCACTATATTCACACATAACATTATCTAAATTTTGTATGTATGTAGTCCCATCCTCTAAAGGAAATGTTTTTATTAAATGCTCTTCTCTATTCATATTAAAATGGTAAATTTGTTGCTGATAATAACTCATTCACTATATAGTTTTTATCATATAAACTATTCAAAATTATTTCATGTCTCGCATTTGTACTCGTCCAATTAGGATGTTTAACTATTGTAGCATATCCTTTTGTTTGTGGATATTTTAATACTGATAATAAGTGCTCCATCTTATTTGTTACACCTCTTAACTGCCAAGTCCAATTGTCCTCACTTATTGATAAATATCTACCAATGAAAGTAATTTCATAACTATCCCCGTTATACTCATATCTGCCATTTAGCTTTTCAGGGTTTTTAAAATGAATTGGTTTGATATCATTTTTTAAATATTCAATTTGCTTTTCCAATTCCGAATTAATTTCCCTTAACTTCAAAGATGAGCTTATAAAGGTTTGATAAAAATCCACATCCAATTCATACTTTTGCTCCATATAATTTTATTTTACATATTTTGGAATACCCACTTACTAAATTTTATATGCCCACTATTCTTTAAATGAATACCATCGTCAGAATCCTTTCTAGTTATTGTAGTATCCATTGGTACTATAACGCACCATTTCAAATCTTTAATCATTCTCTTTTGTAGTTTGATATATCGGTTTCTACAACGTGTTTCAACTTCATTCGAATACATTGTATTTTGAATTACTTTGTTTGGGTCATATCCTATAACTACAACAGGGATTGCTCCCATCTTTTTAGCAAGATATATCATTTGCTGAATATTGTTTATCGTTTCATCCTCATTTACATAACTAAACGAATCATTTATTCCGCCGTATATTACAACTTCATTGTATTTGTATGATTCTGCCGGATATTTTTTTAATTGCTCTAACATCCATTTAGTCCGCTTCCCTCCCTTTGAAATGTTTTCATATTCAGCTCCTTTCATTTTTGAGTATTTATGTTGCCATCCCCCTTTATAGGATGTTAACGAATCCCCAACAAATAAAATCTTATAATCGGGTAAGATTGTAAAGCTACTTAAAATTGTAAGTAAAAATGTTATAATAATTGTTTTCATCTTATTTTATTTTTAATGCTTTACCAATTATATCAACTATTCTATTCCATCTCCATTCCTTCTGCTGCTCTTCAATTGTCATTGGATATGGTTCTTCTTTTGTATTATTGTACACATTGGTATCACCATAAGAACTCCACATCGCTTGAATATAGATTTGATGTAAGTGTGGCGGAATATCTTTGAACTCACCAACTATTGTAATTGGTAACCTCGTTCCACTACCTGCTATCGTAATTGACGAATTCATTTGAGCTTTCGTACTGCTCTGCATTGTTAGTTTTCCACTATCACTATTTAATGTTATGCTCATATTAATTTTTATTTATTTCCCAAATATGCCAAACAAATGGACCATCGAATAATGAATCAATATAGGTATGTGTTAAATAATCGAATTCAAAACTATCCCCCGTACCAATCATTTCAAAATTACGATAGGTTGTTTGGTTTTGATTTGGGTCTACCAATACCCACATTTGAATAATACCATTTTGCATTCCAA